>Ga0182004_10003434_pt1 | contig 12595 bp, 7 predicted proteins | sample Sormic07211540_1_FD_120479 | JGI IMG/M metagenome (GOLD analysis project Ga0182004, IMG submission 120479) | Endophyte microbial communities from Sorghum bicolor roots, Mead, Nebraska, USA - 072115-40_1 MetaG | ecosystem: Host-associated > Plants > Roots > Unclassified | place: USA: Nebraska... | reverse complement strand
GGTAAAGAGATGGATCGGCAACGGCAACGTGGTGGGGCGGCGTGGCAGCTGGAGGGACTGGGCGTCTACGCACGAAAGAGGTTTGAAGACGAGCATCCAATTATCAATGCCACTCTCAGTGTGATTATACTGAAATGTATACACAGACAAATGAACGAAACGATATGAACAGTCGAACACAAACGGCTGTGTATCGGATGACATGTTGCTGCTTCTTTATGTCCTTGGAGCAGATAAAAACTTATAGAAAGCAGCTCTTACACAAATGTATAAGCGTAGAGAATCATTGCAACGTCTAATTCAACGTGTTCCACACTAACAAAAACATCAAATATTTTGCTCAAGAATCAACACTTAATAACGATCTTATAGGCTTTGTCTAAGGCAGATCTGGAGCGACTGGGAGCATTCAGCCAAGGCCCAGTTCAAACAAGTAGCATTCATTAAAAACGAACAATTTGGTTCAAAACAAAAACATGCTATATTTCGATACTCTGGAACCACGTCCACTTTGAACGCACATTCATTCAGAAGAAATGCAAGCATAAGATTGCTCGTGCTCAATTGGCAGGAACACCAGGAGGCTAACAAGGTTTTGGGCTAACATTAGCTATTGGAAACATAACTAAACAGGCAAGGATACCGGAGCTAACAAGGTTTAGGCTCAAATTAGCTATTACAAACATAAATATACAGGCAAGCAACAAAGAACCTAGCAAGAATTCTAGGAGCTTTTGCAAACATATCAGACACCAACAAATTACCAGCACAAGCATGCTAGATGTAAAATGTAAACTTGATCAAGCAAAACAACAGAGGCATGTGAATTTGTAACATGTACAACCTCCAGAGATAACATGCCTAAGGCCTTGTTCGTAGGGATTGGAGAAAGAAAGGTTGAGGGGGATCCCGCCTCCAATTCCCTGGGTTTTGGGATCAAAATAGCAGGCCCTAAGGCATGTAGTATAAACATATGGCTGAAAATGACTGAAATGGACACATTGATAGTATATAGATTATGTCAAATTAAAAACCTTCAAAATAACTAGATTGACAATTAATATAAACTGCTTCCTCAAAAGTAGATATAATTCGAAATATAACCTACAAACGATAATTCAAGCTAATTTAACAGAATACAATACAAAATTAGAAAATTTCAACAGACAAGAATGACCACTAGATGCATTAGATAAGCAATAGAGTGAAGCCAACCATTTAGGAGATACCACAACGAAGAGATATTAACCATATAGTGAGTTCTTCATATCTCAGATCACAGAAACACATAGATCCACATTAAGTTCCAAAACTCTCATCGAGGCATAAAGCAGTTTTCAAGTAATTTAAAACTCCTAGCACATAATCATTGATAGCAAAAACTAGAGCGATAAGGAGGAAAAGGCGGTACAACCACCATCAGATCCCCGCGAAGCGCCTAGTCGATCTCCTGGAGAGAGGCACCGGTGGCGGCGGCACCACCAGCAGCGGCGGCGACGTCGTCGGCGGTGAACTTGCCCTTAGCCTTGTCGGCGTTGCGGCCCCGGGCCTTGCGGTCGAGGAGCGCCTTGCGGTCCTTGTCGAGCTTCAGCTTGGTGACGATCACCTTCGAGGGGTGGATGCCCACGTTGACGGTGGAGCCGTTCACCTTCTCGCGGGTGATCCTCTCGACGTGGATGACCCAGCGGCGGCGGTACACCTGCACAACCTTGCCCTCACGGCCCTTGTAGGTGCCGCGCACGACCTGCACCTCGTCGTCCTTGCGGATCGGGATGGAGCGCACGTTGTACTTGTGGCGGAGCTCCGTCGACAGCGCCGCGGACATGAGCACGCGGCGGACGGAGGACGGGGCCGTGAAGTGCGCCTTGCGGCACTTCCGGCGGGAGCTCGTGACGCGGGGGTTGCGCTTCATGGCGGCGGTGGCGGGGTTGGACGCTCCTGCTTACCTGGGAGGCCGCAGCGGCGGCGGCTAGGGTTCTCTGGGTGGGGGAGCTGGTGGAGGCGGCGGATTGGAGTGGAGAGAAGGATTATATAGCGGTTGTGCTGCTAGGGTTTTGTCGACGCGCTGGTGCTCGCGGCGTGGGGACGCTCGATTCGCATCGGACGGCGTCGATCTGTTGGATGGAATGGGTAGTTGGGTTGGGCTACTGGGCCTAGGCTTCTCTTTGTGTCGTCGGCCTTTTCTGTGCGCTATGGGCTATCGGCATAGCGACAATTGAACGTTGCGAAAAGGTCCATTTTTTTTTTACCTATGAGCTATGAATTATTACCTTGTCTCAAAAAAAACCTCTGAATTGCTACCTTGGTATGATTTTCTTTCTTCAAGCATTGGAGCTGAAAGTCCTGCTCCTACACTCTCAACTAACAAACCATTTAAATTATATCCTGCCTTCGTTTGAAGTGGTTCTAAAAGTGGTGTGAAACTCTTTTTTAGTTAAAAAGGGTAAATATTTGATAAGCTTTAAACAACAAAAAATGAATATAAGCTTCTATACAATCCTAGAAAATTATAGAGATAGATTGAGACATGACTAACCCAAATCAAATATTTGGAGCTCGTGGGAATTTCTTTAGAAACTCCCAAAAATAGATTTGGCTCTAGAAAAAACAGAAAAAATATCCAAAAAAAAAGGAAACCTTACAGGACATTATATATAGATGTATAACCATGATTTGAAAATTTTCCACAAGAAAAACAGAAGATGCAACCAATTATTGACAAACCACATCTGCACTGAAGAAGAAACAAATCCTCTGCAGTGCAGCAGAGAAGACTCATCCACACAAGAGCCATTGACAGGTAAACGGGCCAAGTAAGATATGAAAGCTAATGATCCTCTCACTGCCCAAAGTCGGTTAGTAACACCATGTCAGGTTCTATACAAAAAAATTAATACAAAGCATTGACCGCCAGCTTACAAGTTACAAGTAACAACGCTCGAATCTGCCACAAACTCCCAGTCCTGGTAGCTTCAAGCGGAAGCTAAACTATTTGGAGACTCCAGCAAGTAAAAAAGAATCGGTGCACTATAGGAACTACAACGACTGCCTCATATGCCCCATATTACAGGATACAAGCACATATGCTACATTTTGAATATCTCAAACTGTGAGTATAACTGCCATGGTATGGAACCTGAGTGAAAATGCAAGGCCGCCATGCTGGTGATGTGGGCAAAATTGATTCAAAACCTATATACCTCCTTCATGCCACCAACCACCATGAGTGTTCCCTCAACAAATATAGCTATCAGTGAGACCAATTTCTGAGCACGTCATTCAGTGAGGGCTCCCGTTTGTGTAGAAACCATCTGGGTTATGTGCCTCCATCTCAGCAAGCATCACAGACTTTGCCCTCTGGTACCTGTTCCTTTTTGCTGATATTGCCGATATGGCTGTAGTCAGAATTTAGTTAGTTTCAGACAGTGCCATCAAGTTATGGTTTAGCTAAGATACATAAAAATCATATGAACCAAGTTAGAACTGAATGGACATCTTTCTTACAGCAAGAAATTCCTAGAAAGTAAATAGGAACCAAGGTAATGGTTAACAAGAGAGCTGGATATGAACCACTTATTAGTCAATGACTAGAAGCTTATGTGTAATCTTGCTTATTTTCATTTCTTTCTTTGTTTCGTGATTTCTTTCGTTTCTTGCGTTGTTTCGTGACACTACTTTGCAAAGACTTGCTTTTTGTTTATTAATAAAAGCTAGTAGGGGGAAACCCCTCCTGTCTTCATAAAAAAAAAAGAGAACTAAACTGCCTTGCTGCGATGTAAATTAAATAATATTTACAGATCATTAAGCAAGTTCAGTCACATAAGGAAGTTAATTAAGTAATACTTACATGTCAAATCTTGAGGGAAGTCAAAATCATAGTCATATGGCCCCCTTCTTATGCACAGTATGTAGACCACTATAAGTATGACGAGAAGAAGAAACCCAAACGATGCTCCAAGTGCAATCTTGCCAGTTTTGTTCAACCCTCCTTTCTCCCAGAATAATGCACAAGCAGGTAAGGTAGGCACACCACACAGACCTTTATTACCTGAGAGGCTGCCAGAAGAATACATGTTGGTAGAAGACCAAAAATTAATACCACAAGTATATGTCAATCCTGTATTAACTAGCACAGTACATTATCTATCGTGTCACTCTCTACACTCCTAAACTCCCTAATTTGGAGGAAAGCGCTAAGAATAATAAATATATTCGAAATAAAGCTGCACAGTGCAGTTAATCATTCATCCCCAGATAAGTAAACAAAGCCTTGTCCATCTGTTCCTAAGAAATAGATTGTTTTATCACCCAATCAGTTCCTTTTTCAGGATTGGATAGATCAGTCAGGATCTATATTGGTAAGCACATAATTTTGAAATTTTGGTCTACTCCACTCTGATAATATATGATAATAATGATGATATTACTCAACATGATAGAACCTAAACCCTTCATTCTTGGATCTGTTAAGGAGCCTGCCATAAATAGACTAATGAATAATGATGATGCTTGTCCTGAGCATAGTAACTCTTTTTAACCATATCTGACATCACAGGTAAGAAGTGGAAGTTTTGTTTACAAGATTTAGTAAGGATATATTACTCTATCACGCCACCGTGCACGCCAATTGAGTAAAGTCTTTCTGGAACTTGCCCATCGAGTTGATTGTTGTTTAGTAATCTGCACGAGAAGTCCTAGCTAGTAAGTTTATACTGGTACATGCATACTCATATATTATTAAAGAACTGCTGAAACTGGTCATAAACAAATTCAATAGTAGCTTCAAAATATACTTACGCAGTCTGTAACTTGGACGAACCTATGGTGCCAGGAATGCTTCCAGTAAACTCATTTGATGAAATATCCCTAAGAACACAATGAAACACTCATATCAAACAAGCTTATGATGTATAAGAGCACCAGGTTTTGTATAAGCACAAGAGTCACAAGATCATAGATAAATATTATTTAGGGAATTTAAAGACTTAAACATGATCTGAATAGTAAATACAAGAGAATAATCACACAAAAACATGCACAACTCTTAAGCACATTTACTAATTCAATATTCTATTTACTTGTATAAAGTTGGTTAAGAGTAACAAATCATGATCTTGTATTCTTATGTTGAGCAGCCATTGTCCAGTTGTTTCAGCAACATGTATCTTGTATTCTTATATTGTCAATGTTAACTGCAACGAAAGCACACCCATCATCTTATAAAATGGAATAATTTGTGTACTTACAGTGACACAAGTGACGGTTGACCTAAACCAGGTGGTAAGCTTCCTGTCAGTGAATTATAGCTCAAATTCCTGACCAAACAGAGGATACCACATTAACAACCATGGCTGGATGCCTGGATTGCAAACTGGTAAGTAAAGAAATAAGCCAAAAGGGCATTTCCATAGACAAGAAAGAATTCATGGAAAATGTATGAGCATGTATGAAAAGTTGAAAGCTTGGGAATGTTAAAAAAATAATAGTTTATTGTTTAGATAATAAGAAATATTGAACATAACTTACTGTGAAGCAGGTCCATCAAAACAAGAAGGCAGTATGACAAATTCACAAAACAACTTACATTTTCAACATATCCTTTAGCATTTGTACTCACCGTTTCTAGAAATGAATATATACCATTCAGAGCAAATAGTAGAAAAGAATAGTAGAATGTAGTACATATGAACTAGAAACTGTTTTTTGACCATAAATACAGCAGGGGAGGCCCCCACAGTAAGAATTTTATTAATAAGAGAAAAAAGGAACAACAAAACAATTGAACAAACGACTGTACAAAAAGGACAATAGAAGAACTGCACAGATAAAAACTGTTGCCAGGACTACTGGGTACTAATGTTTTTTTTGGCTGTTCATAGAGCAAGACTTTATAAATATGGTTTAACAAAACATAGAAAAATAATAAGCCAGTCCAGTCAGCGAGCTTAATCAGTTGAGATGTGATTAATCAATTGTGAGGGCCAGAGATCTGAAAACTTTAAGAGATGGAGAGACTATGAACCTATTCCCATAGGTCCAGACCCCATAATGGAAGCTTCAGAGAATAGGTTAGACCCCATAATGGAAGCTTTAGAGCCATTCAATTCTATGCCCAAGCCCTACCGCCTAACATTCCTGATCCACATGAAATGGTACATTATTTTTGTTGAGAAATATATTTCCATTTTAAGCGTGCTAGCAGCCTAGCACACATGAACGTCAACATAGCCATTCAGCTCATTCCAGTTATGTTTACCATGCATGCCCATGTCAAGGATTGTTATTCATGGTGTGGTCTACAGACTAAAACTTCTTGATACACATTCCTGTTGTAACCACATGCACTTGATTTTATCTAACTTAAATTTTCAAATTTTGTTCACTTCCACAGGTGATGTTCTGCACTGCTATTCTCTGTCAGAATTTTCATAACAAAGCCAAACTAAAATGACACAAACTGCTATACAAAGATGATACTTTATTTATTTGGCATTCTTTATATTAAAAAAAAATACTCCTATAACAGAGATAAATAAGATGCACATAATTGAAATCCGCCTGTAAGCTACGCTATCAACACAAAGTCAAGATTATATATATGCAAAATAATCTAAATATCAAGGATGACCTGGGTCAAATTTGATTTCAACTGGTGTGTGAAATGATACTTACAAGCTTACCAAGTCTTTAAGATGACTTATTTCATCAGTGATGTAACCTTTTAGTCCTTGACTTGCCAGATCCCTGTAGAGGGCAACAGCAACATCATACAAGTTGTAACCACAGGCATTTGAACCTTTCAACCCAGAATAGTATTTTAAGGAAAATAATCCACAGGCCCTTCCATTCAACCACACATACTGATACCGATGTGCATAATTTATTATTTATTATATTATAGACAAGACACGGGCAGCTACAAGAACTCAAATTAAATAATGGAAAGGCCTGTAACTCAAGCAACCAAATTACAACTTCAATTATGCAGTTAGAAATTTCAGTGCAACGTGCAACTAACGAAAGCTAAGTGTTCAAGTAGATAGGAATATCTGCATGTCTGTTAAACATTTCCTTTCCAGTCAATCCAATATATTCTATGAAAAATGCTCACTGTCACGATAGTGCACTTTTGTGACAAAAACTGAAGGCCAATAACCCCTAGATGACAACCAGAAATGCTCACAATAAAACACATTGCAATGGAGAAGAACGGTACTTACAGTTGTGTTATCACAAGCCCTTTGTCACCGCGGTGGCAAGTAACTCCCTCCCATGCATCCCACTCCCTCGGTGCACAAGGGTCACCATTCCAACCCATCCTCGCAGGAATTTTCAGTGACTCCTTCAACGCCTTCATTGCAGCCACTGCCAAAAACCAACGCAAAGAAGCTGAGAGGGCAGAGGTAGGGGGCAATTTTGCGGGTATCCTAATATTTCAACAGTCCAGCCAAAAATCTTCAGAATTGATCACCTTGGCTCGGCAACGTCCTAGTCTCAAGTGGCACCATTGCATAATTCTCAAGCCCGCACAGAATCGGCCGTCCCACCACTGGCACAAGCTTGACGCTGAGCGTGGAGCTTGTCAGATTCTTCACAATGTAGGTCCACTTGAACGCCGTGAAGCCTCCGACCTGCTTGAAGATGTCGATCCTCGTGACGTTCTCCCCAGCCAGCACAACGTCGAACACCCTCTGGCCAGCAGACCCGATCCCAGCATCGATCTCGGCGAAATGCAGCCAGACCATGTATGACAGCCTGGTGTCCACGGGCATGAGGTACTCGATCTCATTGGTGGCGTCCCCGCCCGTGGTGACCGCCGACTCGTACAGCTTGGTGGGGAAGTAGTTGGGCGGCTGGTTGCTGCCGAAAATCTTCTTCCCGCCCGCAGTAATGGCGTCGTAGCTGAGGTCGTTGTTCCGGAAATCGACATCCGCCTGCCACACCCTGGAGAAGGCGTCGGCGTCCCGGGTGAACCCCGGTCCAAACAGGCTGTTCCCGCAGGTGACGCGGCCGTAGTTGACGAGGATGAGGTCGGCGCCCGTGGTGGCGCCGTCGTAGGCGAGCGGGTGGACGGGCGCGACCTCGATGGAGGCGACGACGGGCGCGTCGGTGGAGAGCGAGTAGAAGCAGACGTCGGAGGCCGGCGAGGTCGCGGACGGGAAGATGAGGTCGGAGTAGGCCCCGTACCGCGCGGCCGGTTCCGGCCAGGGCGAGCGGAACGAGAGCACGAGCGTGGCGGCGGCCGAGACGTCGAAGGAGGGCGTCCGGAGCTTGGAGTCGTAGTTGTCGTAGACGGAGAAGAGGCGGAGGTAGTATCGCCCCGGGGGGAGGGGCAGCGAGTAGCAGGAGGACTTGCCGGCTGACGAAGGCGGGAAGAAGCGGAGCGTCCGTTCCTGTGGCTGCGGGAACCGGTGCGGCTCCGCGACCATCCCGGCCGCCCCGCCCGCGGAGAAGAACTGGTCGGCCAGCCACCGGCGGCCGAAGACGGAGGTGAAGTCCGCGGTGCCGCCGCAGTCGATGTTGTAGCTGTGGTTCGCCGCTGTGCGTGGGGGCGACAGAGACGCCGCAGAGTTAGCATTTGCGCCGGTTGCATTGCAGCGGGATTTGAATGAAACTGTGTTAAGGGGGGGGGACGGAGCTAGAGCTAGGGAGCGTACCGCCGGAGAGGAAGGGGTCGTCGGAGGCGCGGGCGCCGGCGAGGAGGAGCAGGAGCAGCGGGAGCAGCCGCATTGGGGGATCCCCTGACCGTAACGACGAGGATTTTTAGGGGGGTTTGGAAGAGAATTTCTTCGCTGCCACCACCGTTGGAGTGGAGCTTGGAAACAGCTGGATGGAGGTGGTGGTGGAGGAATAGTGGTGGGGAAGGAAGGGAACAGGGTGAAGCGGGGGGGACGCTGGATCTGGTGGCGTACGCTGTACGTTGATCCGTGATCGGACGGTCGTGAGTGAGCGGAGACTGCACGCGTGGGGAGGGAATCCGGAGCGGTGAGAAGCGGACAGGGAAACTAGGCGGTGACATTAGGGGTCGCGAATCCGAGCCAGCTTTTTTTGGACGCGCTAATCAGCCGCTTTCTCTTTCGATCCTCTCTCCTCCCGTCCCGGTCTGAGCCCTGTGGATCAAGTTGCATGGATGGAGGAGAGCTCACGTGAGCTAGCGCTGTAAAAAATGGCAAGCGGACGTGGTGAACAGCGTGCCATCAGCATCTTTCACGGTAACAACTGGCCTTGTTTTGATACTATTGCATATTTGCATGGATGAGCAGAGTACATGCGGCGACGGGTCATATATGGACCTGGTTAGCAGTGAGTGAATTAGTGAACAGAGGCCACAGACGTGAGGCCTGGTTCAGTTGACAAGGTGAAAAGTTTTTTAATTACTGTAGCACTTTTGTTTTTTATTTAATAGTTATTGTCTAATCATAGAGTAAATAGACTCAGAAGATCCGTCTCACAAATTATAATTAAATTATGTAATTAGTTATTTTTTATTTATATTTAATGTTTCATGTATATGCCATAAAATTTAATGTTACGGGAATTTTTGAAAAGTTTTTAGATTTTCATAATACTAAACAAGGACTGAGACGTTGAAGGCTTGGAGCTTGTGGTTGAGGTGGGTGGGGGGACAGAGCGATTAAGCTGAGAGCCGATCAGCCGGAATAATTGGAGCGGGGGCGATGGACCCTCCTTCCTCCTTGAAAACGTAACGAAATGGCCCACGCGATGGATCTCGACATTGGCAGTGTCACGGGAACCGCCACCGCTACCGCTACCCAGCACCAGCAGGCAAAGCACTGCTGCGTCATTCTCCGTGGTTGCCAGAGCAGAGAGCAGGGAAGCGGCTGCGTTCGGCGTTCCTCTGCATATTGTACCCTCGGATCGTGCGCCTTGGCCGCGTGCAAGAATTGGCCCGGGCAGGCAGCCGCGACGTGCGCAGTGGATGCGGGGGCATGTCCGTGCCGGTGCCGGTGCCGCGCGTCAAGTGTCAACCAACCCAACCACTACCAGCGGGCCGTCCAGCCCCACTTCTTTCTCCCAAGTTTGACTTCATGGCGTACTACACGGTACACCGAGCATTTTATCCTGGAACTTCTGAGACTTGTCCAACCCCGTGCATTCAGGGTTTCTGCGCGCCTGCACGACCGCAAGGCTACTGTACTTTTGTGCAGGTTGATCGGCAGCCATGCCAGCCGAGAACACCTAGCTCAGAGTATAAGATTCTTCAGCTATTCAAGCGCTACACCCGAATTTGTATTTGTCTGGTGCTGGTGCGTGCCAAATTAGCATGTCTTGCTAATGTTGCAAGCCTTACGCATAGGAAGAAAGCAATAGCCTCAAATTTCACGTCACGTGTGTATCGATATAGAATCTATCTATCTATCTATCTATCCAAAGCAACTTTTTTTATCGTTCTTCTTCCTCCTTGTTTTTGTCATAGCCCAACGCTGTGTTACGGCATCCTCTTACCCGTCCTTCCTCCGCACGAGCTCCAACCATGGACGGCCTCACCCTAACATGGTCAGGTCACCTACGTCGCAATCAAATCCCCAGTCGTCATCCCCTTCGCCTGGTGGGTCTCCCTTCCCGATCTCTCCTTCTAAGGCTACCGAATTTGGAGACAAAGAGAGGGAGAGTCACCAAATTTGAAGAAGAATCAGAGAGAGGGCGAATCGAGTGTTGACAAGGAGAGAAACAAGAGACTGTTGTTTAGCCTTTCTCTCAATATATGGATGTTTCTTCTCATATTATGTATCAAATCTTCTTTGCATTGACAGGCACTGGGCCTATGGCGCTTGTTTGGGCTCCACTCTTAGATTCTCTGACTTTTTTATAGGACTTTATTTTTTGATTATTTAGAGTGATTCTACTTGATTCTAGTGAAGGAGCATATGAGAATTGTTTCTAAAGTGGTTTTGATAGTGTTTTTAGCTCTGTTCACTATAAATAGAGAAGTGAATCTTACTTGCTACTTGCTAGACAAGATTTTAGCTGTTTGTCTAGAAAGGAGTGATTCTTGTGGAGAATCTGCTCCAAAAAGCCATGCCAAAACATTATAAGAATACGATTTGTTAGTCTCTCTCTTATAAATGTAAATTGTTAGAGACGTGTGTGTGCTTGTGAGAAGAAAAGATAAGCACTTACGGGAGCAACGCTACTACGCTAGTACTTTCGAGTAGTCCACGTTTCATGAATAGGGATGGAAGGAAGAATGTAAAGATGACAGTATAGCGATGCAGACATTGACAGAGATTTTGCAACCACACAGCATACCATTATTAAGGTGATGGACCTTGTTCGATTGAAAGAAAGAAAACGAGAAAGAAAAAACTTGTGTTGGACCTTGTCCTACGTGCCATCGTGTCAGGACCAAAATATATAGTAATAAATAAACTCAGATTAGTAGCAGACAACGAGACGGGTTTATATAAAGAACGAGTAAGCCTTGGGCGCGCCGTACACTCACGGGCGTCGCGGCGGTGGCGAAGACACCAAAAGTGGTTGCCATTACCTGCAGGGTATGCAGCACTGGTGTACAGTACTAGTAGTAATTTCTCCATTTTTTGCAAGGACGGCATAGGCAATCAGTCTGTTCTGTACATGTTGCTGCATGGATGGGAAGAAGGCAGCATTGCATTTGCATTGCACGCCGTCCTTGAATCTTGTTCTACTGTTCCAGGATGTCTTCCAGAACAGAGTGATTGCCTATGCCGTCCTTGAACACGGCTGACGGCTCTTATGTCGATCAGATCAGAGTAGAGGATCGCACTCGTATTAATTTTTATAGACATTATATATAGAAATTATGGTGTCAATAGATAGTTTCTATAGAATATTTATTTATCCAATCACATTCATTTTCTCTCCATTCTTAGATCTTGTTTACTTCCACCCAAAATCCAAAAAAATTTTAAGATTCTCCGTCACATCGAATCTTTACACGCATGCATGGAGTATTAAATATAAACGAAAAAAACTAATTGTACAGTTTGATCAAAATTTACGAGACGAATCTTTTGAGTCTAGTTAGTCCATAATTGGACAATAATTACCACAAACAAACGAAAGTGCTAAGGTGTCGGAAAAAATTTCGGGAAGGAACTAAACAAGGCCTTAGCCAATAATATCACTTTATGTCTTGTATTTCGTGTAGACATGGTTTCTAACTTAGGCCCAGTTTCTATGATTTTTGTTCTCTCTTCAATAGTAACTCTCTTGCCACATCAGCAATACTTAGATGACATTATAATTAATATATATATAAACCATGATTTTTGTTCTCTCTTCAATAGTGATTTTATGAGTACCATTACCAACAACTTTCCCATACTAGCCGGGATCCCGTGCAGTTGCATGGGTTAGGATCCATTAGAAAATACTAACGGGTGTGTACTGTTTATTGGATCCATTACCGTTAAACATAACGGGTACGCACTATTAATTGGATCTGTTACTGTTTAGCATAACGGGTGTATTGTTCACTGGAGGATAACGGTTACACTGTTCACTGGATCCAATCCGTTAGTGTTATACTTAACGGGTGTACTGTTCATGGGATCCATTACTGTTAATGTACAGTAAATTATGAGAGAGACAG
>Ga0182004_10003433_pt1 | contig 12596 bp, 7 predicted proteins | sample Sormic07211540_1_FD_120479 | JGI IMG/M metagenome (GOLD analysis project Ga0182004, IMG submission 120479) | Endophyte microbial communities from Sorghum bicolor roots, Mead, Nebraska, USA - 072115-40_1 MetaG | ecosystem: Host-associated > Plants > Roots > Unclassified | place: USA: Nebraska... | reverse complement strand
TCGACCGCGATCCCTGAGCTTTCCACTTTCATTGCGCTGGTCAGCTGGCAGGTTTGGAAGGCTAGAAATGCGAAGGTCTTCAGGAACGAAGACCATTCTGTCGACCGCGTACTTTTGGACTGCAAAGCGGCAGCCGAACTTTGGCAATTCAGAATACCAAGAGCAAAGAGGCAATCTGTAACACACTGGTGCACCATCCTGCAGATGGCTAGGCAGGGCCAAGGCTAGGCTAGATCCTCCCTCTTTCTTTTCTTTGAATCTACTTGCAGCATAAGAATGCTGCTCTGTATCTTGTATGCATGTGTAAACTCTACCCATTCGGCCGTTTCGGGCCTAATATAATTTTCCAGGTGGGGAACGCCTCCCCCCCGTTGACCCTCAAAAAAAAAGTAGTTAGCATCACCATTTAAGTGGATTCTTACCTTCAAATCAAACATGCTGCTTTGCTCTATGCTAACCATTATTTTGCATTTTTGCCTTACTAACAAGCAGAAACAGAAACAAAAGATGAATAGGAGACAAAACAGGCATCATCTCAAGGTGTCCTGCTCCTATGTCTGTTTGAATTTCCATAATGTACAGAAAATATACACAATCTGAACCAGGGGCATGAAAAAGAAAAGAAGATGCTTTCGGCAAAATAAAAAGTATCTTTCAAACTAAAATGGTGATAAGAATACTTCTACTGACTAAAGTGATAAACATCTCATTAGTAGAACTTGTCAGGAAACAAGTTTTTCTTCCAAAACTAGATCAATAATATTGAATGATATTATGAAAACCATAGAACAAACCAAGAGGTGGCGGTCTTCCAGTCAACCCAGAAAAACTTGTTGACGCTACATTCTTATCTGTTGCTACGACGTAATCAAAATTGCCAAGGTCTTTCCCATCCAAGCTAGCTAGTGACCATGAACTCCTATCTTGAAGCCAATCCATCTTGCCCACAGTGACACCAAATTTGGCCACCACACCTAGCAGAAGCAGAGTTAAGCATCTGTACATGCTCCTCGGTCTCTGGAACATTATGGCACTCAGAAAGTTGGTAGTCTGAGGTCTAACCATCCTCTAGACAGAGTGATTTGCATATTGAGTTCATGGCTGGCACTCCCACATACTTTTTAGCTGTTCCCTCCTGTAATAAGTAAGAACACATCCCAAGGAAACAAATTGTATCATATTAAGAAAACGTCAAATTAAACCTTGCGGTAAAATTTCAATATTGGCTCCTACTAATCTATTTAAATCATGCTTCTTGAAAGAACTCTAATCTAACACACCAATGTTAGATTATCTGAGCAACTGAAAGTCTACATGACACTGCCTAACTTCAAAATTGCTTCGCCTCATCATCTCTTAAACATAGATCAAGGTCATCATGAGAGACATTCCAGATGGGCAATACACGATACACAAGTTTGGCATACCCAAACTATCAGATGCACATTATGTTCAGTCATTGCCAGGTTTCGACACTGAAAGCTTTAGCTAACTTGTTATTGCTTAATATCTATGTGGGACACTCACGGTAAATGTACCAACTGCCTGATCATTTCAGTTTTTAGTAATGGATAAACCTACGGCAAGGGTTGGGATTCAAAGCTCGAACCTTCTCAAAGTCTGTGAATTTGCCGGTTGCCAGATCGAAGCATGCGAACGTGGCCTTCCACTCGGCGACGATCCCCCGCGCCTCCCACCCACTAACGACCCGGGCAACCTCGTTGTTGGTGACGGTGAAGTATGGCGCACCATGGTCGAACCGCAGCTCCGTGCCATCCTCGATCACCTCCCTGCGCTCACCCAAGCCAAGCACCGACCAGTCAGTACCGAAGCGACGCGCGCGCAGTGGGCAGGTGCAGCGATGAGTCAATCGGTCGAGCACCTCCGCTGCGCCATGCGGCCGCCGGCGCCGCGGCCCGAGTCGAAGAGCGTCACGGCCACGCCCCGCGCGGCTAGCAGCGACGCGCACACGGAGCCGGATACTGCGATCGTCGGGAGGAGTAGAGTGAGGAGGATTGCAGGCGCCAGCCCGATCGAACGGGGTGGATCGAAATCGGATCGTTCAGTTGTTCAGGAATCAGAGATGCGGTAAAGAACTGGAGATAAGGTTGAACGTTAAGGCTGCTGCTTACTTCCGGCTCCGATGACGGCGACATTGGCGGCGGCCACCGCAGCGGAGCTCATGGCTGGACGCTTCGCGGTGCGACCTGGACTGGGACTGGGAGCGATTCACCGGAGAGCAGACAGAGCGGTGCAACCGAGGCCAGGCGAGGAGGTGTCGATCAACCCTTCACCTCGGATAGGGATAAGGCTCTCGGCTCTCTGGTGCCATCTCGCACCTCTGATTCCGATAAAGGAGAAGGACCATGATCAGAAAGAAAAGGGGAATGCCTGAAGGACCATGATCATGATCAGAGAGAAAAGGGGAGATGGAATGGAAGAAAGAAGCAGTGTGCGAGGCTTGCGGTTGCGGCTTTGCGCGGCCAAGACTGGACTGCGGGTCGCGCGCTTTTTGTCTCGACGTGGCGCCGCGCGAACCTTTCAATTTTATATGGGCCTTTCTTGAGCTGGACTGAGTATGTAAAATACATACCACCAGAGTTCTCTCTCTCTCTCTCTCTTTTTTTTTTTTCTCTTGTTACGTTGAAAGAGAAAATGATAATAAGGTGCATACAAATTTACAATTTTTTTTTTGCGAAAATTGCATATTTTTCACTTACTTCCGTTGAAACAAAAAATGATAATAAGGTGCATATTCAAATTACTAAGTTACATTTTTTTGTGAAAAGTTCTAAGCTATATTAATGGCTGTAACTTTATCCAACCCTACCTTAATTAATTAATTAGGCATAAAAGATTGAGCTAACTCATGCCACTAGAGTTATAAGCATTGCTAACTAAATTCGATTATAATTATTGAAATCGAATCAATTACGCTTGCACATATAAAAGTATAAAACTCATCCATGCATGAGTCAAAGAGCCGGTATCGTAGGCAGCAATCAAATGATATAGTGGTGGTTCCGAAAAATCGTGAGATTTGGAAAATACCACTGAAACAACTCCGTTACTTGATAAGTACTAGATAGCTAGGACATTACTCTCTCCATCCATAAATAAATACAGGTCTTATTTTTTAAGAAGTCAAACTTTTTAAGTTTAACTAAATGTATACAAAATATATTAATATTTATCATATGTAATATATATTATTAGATTAAGTATAAAATATACTTCTTAAGAAGTAAGATGTGCATTTATTTATGAACGGAGAGAGTACCTGTTACATTGCTGGTTGCTGTCGCCTGGCGCCTGTGTGCTCGGCGTGGCGAACAAGGATGACCGGATGTGCCTCCAACCTGATCTAGGCCTTTAGTGCTCTTCAACCTGATCTAGGCAAATTTGATTTCCTTGTCCTAACTGGATGATGTATGGCAAATTTAGTATGAATTTGATTTTCTTGTCCTTCTACTCTTAATGAAACATGTGCACAACATGTTTGATAATCGTGAAAAAAAAATCCTTGTCCTAACTGGATGATGCAAATGATGTACGGTAAATTTAGTATGAATTTATTGATTCCCTTGTCCAAACTAGATGACGGAAATGATGTACGACGAATTGGGTATGAATTTGACCTAACTGGATGATGTAAATACTGTACGGAAAATTCATTATGAATTTAACTTCCTTGTCCTAACTGGATGATGTGAATATGGTTACGCTTGGTGCGTGATGACACGAGACCACCCGACCTAGCTAGCTTATAAAGCCTTAAAGGCAACCGGGGGTGACGCACAAAATACAAGCTAGCTAGTCTGGATGTTCTTTTCAGTTTTCTTGCATTATATTGTAGACATAACTAGCTAGCTACTAGTGGCCTGGGTAAAGGTTTCCGGGTAAAATAAAAGACTGGACAACACACGTGTATATGCCATCCATCAATCGACAACACACATTGCATCGCAGCGTTCAGGGTACTTAGAAAGTTAGAATGATATGCATGCTGCTGTGCTGATGCATGTATGCCTTCCCTGCACCAGCGCCACTTTTTCCTGCAATGGCACCTTTTGATAGATCATGCAGTGTGACACACCTGCATACGGCAGCACAGTATTTTACAAAATAAATGATTAAATATGCCTCTGTCATTTGGGACAAAAAAAAACTGAAACAAAAATAAACCACACCACTGTTTCCTTCCTTTGTCTATTCCCCTAGCTGGTAACAGGTGATCGATGGATTGCCGAATTGAACGATGGATGTTATTACCTTGCCTACACTGCAGGCATCCTAGCTTGCTTTAACCACCACTATGTTATGTCATTAAGCTACCATGTGAAGTCATTCCAGACTTGCCCCCCTGGATGGGCTCATCAACTGATGGACAAATGCAAGCTACCTGCAGGCCTGCAGCAGGAATCCTCCATCCTTGACTGTAACGTGCCTCCTGCTCCAATACCCTCCTCATTATCTACTGATTTTATATACATCATGGATCACCAGTTGTCACACACAAGCTCCCCGGCATGACGCACTGGTCTGGCGCCTTTATATAAAGGGAAAGCAAAGCTCTAGCCCACACTGACCCATCTCCATCATCATCGTCCCAAATCCAAGCAGCCTCCGTTGTTCATCTGAACGCCTTCCATATTATCCTTCTCGCCGGCAGCCTCCTCAAGCCGCCTTTATTTCCTTACTTACATTGCGGCCTCATTTGTTCTCAAGCACTACTAGTCTACAGCTCACCTGCAAAAGGGAACTGAGGATCCAGCTGATAAATCACCTGATACACATATGGATCCAAAGGTTGCCGTGGCTCTCACCCTGTCCCTCGTCGGCGGTTTAAGCACCTCCCTTGGTATGTACCAACAATTTACTTGCTCTCGTTGTACATTCTCATGATCACCTAAGCTGTTTGTAATCGTACATATTTACTCATCCATGGTTAATTAATTAGTTTGAGTTTTCCAGTTACTCGCCCTAATCAGGTTTTTTTTCCACAATCGAAAGTTTCTGTTATATAGAAAAAACACCTTTGGATCTTGAATTTGAAACGGCACTAGGCATGCAGGGCTTTCGATGTAACCCTATAAATAAGAAACCATCAAAATAGACTACACACTGAACAAACTACTTTTTTTAAAGGAAGCTTTTTAAACCTCAAAAGCAATACATCGAGATGAACACTGAACAAACTATGCTGGTCTCGGACCCCTAGGTCTGTCAAAATTTTTAAGTGGACTGGTATAAATTCATTAGTTGAACTAAACATTTTATCCAAATGTATATTGCATTGCCAGGTTTGTATACTCCGCATAACTAAAGATTCTTGTATACTGTTCACCAGGTGCACTGTTGGCTATACTCAATCATGCGCCAAACAATAAAACACTCGGGATTTTACAGGTTGATGATATCACCATTTACTAACCATTGTCCATGGAGTTACGTTCAAAGAATGACAAGTTTGATTGTCCACAATCCAACATTCTAAAAGAATATTTTGGCCATTTTGCAGGGCTTTGCTACTGGACTCATGCTGAGCATGTCTTTCTTTGACTTGGCTTATGATGCTGTCAATGCGATTGGTTTTCTGAGAGGAAACCTTTGGGTACGTAAGAAAAGCAAGATATGCTGTTGGGCATTTGTAAAATCTTTCTAAACATTTTGACATGTGGGTTGCAGTTTTTTGCTGGAGCACTGCTATTTTCAACAATTGCAGACATTTTCCCTGAGCCAGATTGCAATATGTCAGATGAAAATGACAAACAGGTATAGCAGTATAGCTTCCATCGACTTGGTTCAGTAGTCAATCGATAACATTTTAATGTGAAAACTAACATAGCAATTATTTCCCGCTCTATATTTTCATTCAAAAAATAAGGCTGATGACAACAGAGCAGGAAATGAACTTATGATGAGACATCGCCGAAGAGTTATATTTAGCGTAGTTGTCACAGCAATTGGTAAGCCCTAAACATTCCTAAACTAGTTTTGTGGCTTTATATAGAAGATTCTTTTAAAAATATCTATATATTTATGTTGATATTGGTATGTAATGGTTTATGAGTTTTATTGATATCCACAGATTTATTATTCAATATTTAACTAACTGCTATGAAACATGAAATTGATGAAAGTAACCATACCATGTGAGTTTTAGGTTAATTACCATCAATAAGTGTCATATTTATTTGTGCTGATGCCTTTGTATACAACAATCTATGAGTTTATCAATATCCACAGATTAATTATACAACATTTTCACTAGTATATGAGAAAAAAAGGAAACTGACGAAAGTAACCATACAATGTGACTACCTTTTCGTCAATGCCTCGGGGGAGGTATTACTCCTAGGGCTTGAGTTTTTAATATGCAATATGCATATACTCATGAATAATATGCATCTTCCTGCAACTACAACTTTAATTGGTTTAATGATTGCCTTGAAAAAAATACAGTTGCTGGTGTGAGTTTGCAAAACTTCCCTGTGGGCACTGCTGCATTTCTCGGAACAACAAAGGTATTGTTCATTGTTTCCTATCTAGCTAACTTAATCTTTGTTTTCACAATCTCAAGGTTGTAACAAAGGTATTGATCAAATATTGTATATTAACTAGTCTTATGTACTTATCAGGGCTTCCGTGTTGGTTTGAACTTGGCCCTTGCTATAGCACTACACTACATTCCAGAGGTAATTTAGTAATTTACTCTACATTGGCTTTTGTGTGGAACTGACAATGGGTATAGAAATTGTCACTTCACACATTCCCATGCCTGCCCAATGCCCACAACCTTTATATTTCTTTTGCTGGATATTGGTGAAACTTTATATTCTCATTTTAAAGTGCAAACATAGAAGTAGAACCCCTGCATTTTATGACTACACAACATTTTAGTAATAACTTGTTAGTTACAATGTCATAAATTTAGAGAAATAGTTATATAGACAGTAGAGTTCACACCATAGATCAAATGTGCTAATACCTATACCTGTTGTTTTCATTCATTCCCAGGGTATTGCAGTAGCTCTCCCAGCGTACTTTGCCACTTGCAGGTACTAATGTATCTTTTTTTATAGAAGAAATATGTCCCCTTGCATTTTTGAATATTTTATACCAAAGTGTTGAATCCCATTCTATCAAATAATAACCACTAAAGGACACTAACTGCATGAAGAATAAAGAAATATGATTGTTTCACTTATTTTGTAAACAAAATGAACTATATTTAAACATTTAGTAATACTTAGTTTCCATGCCTCTGGTGCAGCAAATGGCAGGCCTTCAAGTTAGCAACATTATCTGGTTTTGCAGAGCCATTAGGTGTGATTATTGTGGGTAAGTTAACTTTTCAATAGTGGTCACAATCTAATTGAGCTATTAAGGTTTGAAAATGGATTATCGGTACATTCAGGACGGAAGATGAATTGCTCAAATCATATTACTGCAACAAATGCAGTAAAAAATTTGAAAAAAATAGATGCAATAATTTTTTTACTAATTATCTGTTGTAGCCCCCCTTGCTATGTATTAGTGAATGAATCTAAATTCAATGTTAATATACATGAGGAACTAATTTTTGTTGATTGAACTATTGTTTTGGAAGTATAATTACTATTGGTGTGTGATACTAGTCTTGCAAAATACATGCTCGATTGGCATCATGGGTTCTTGCGATTGGAGGGTGTGGGTTTGATTACTCTGTGCCACACAATTATTTTGCTACTTTTTCTTTAAAAAGTTCGAAGCAATATTGGGCTTAGGTTACTTGTGTAACATGGGCTCTGGGCTTAGGTTCATTGTGTTTCATGTGCTGAACCTGGCTGCAGCCTATCCAGCCTTTTTTTAAAGAAAATATAAGCAATATTGGGCTTAGATTCATTGTCTTTCATGGGCTGGACCTACACTGCAGCCTATAAACTTAGAAATCATTTATTTAGTATTTGTGATCATTAGAAATAGAAAATAGAAAAAGGGTAAGTTTGGTTCCAAAAGTTAAGACTTTGCAAAGAGCATGATGTCATGACTCATGATTGAAAAGTAGTTGAGTTCATAGAGTTATCTATATTGTACCTCAAAGCAATGCATGTAAAAATAAAGTTTTTTTTGCAGCATTCCTATTCCCAAGCAACTTGAATCCTGAAATATTGGAAGGCCTACTTGGATTAGGTAACTGTTATTACTATAGAAAAAACATTCCTTCCAATTAGCTAAAAGTATTCACTCAAATGATATTTTTCTTTTCTTTTTTTTTATAGTGGGAGGAGTGATGGCTTTTCTAACACTGTATGAAATGCTACCACAAGCATTTGAATATGCTGGACGCAAGGATGCTGTTAAAGCAGTATTTGTTGGTATGGCCTTTATGTCTATGAGGTGCGTTATGCTCTTACTAAAAGGATTAAGAAATACTCACACATCTCATAGCTGCATGTACATGAGAGACTGCAATTTGATTTGCCTGATAAACACACTATAGCTTAATCCTATATATATCGCTTGTTTTGCAGCTTGTATTTTCTAGATGCTAGCCTCCCAAAGGAGATGAGCGCTTAACATAATTTGCGCCTAAACCAGTTGATGTAATGGTCAAGAGAATTTCATCATGGGTGCTGCAACAAGGTACTGTTTCATATAACTGTCACCCTATTTATTAAGAGGGCGTACAATATTATTATTTTGATAAAAGATATGAAGTTTTGCCTTTACTAGAAAAAATATTCGATCTTTAAAATGTAGAGCCGTAGAGGCGGAGAGATTTTCGCATAGACAAAGACCCATAGCTTTCATGTTTGAAACAACATTGAAATTCTGAATAATGCATGTATGTATATACTATAATATTTCACTTTAGGATGCTATGACTGTGAACTAATATTAGCTAATTCTTAGGATCTCACAAAATTGTTAGTTCGAGATATCTTACTGTACTTTTAGAAGTGAAAGAAAATTAACTTGTATCTCAAGTGTTTTCATATCTATCTTTTCAACAAACTAAACTATGCAAACAACAAAAATTGCTTCTATGAAAAAAAGTCATAGCATAGACTTAATTCATTATCTAATACCCCCTCCGTCTCTAAATAAATCAATTTTTAGAGTTATCTTAAACCAAACTTTTTAAATTTGAATGTCTTTATAAAAGAGTGCCAAGATCTATAGAACCAAATTAGTATAATTAGATACACTATAAAATATTTATACTTTTTTCTAAAAATTTGGTTGAACATGATTTTTTGACTTAATAAGACAACTTTAAGAATTTGATTTTATTTAGAAATGGAGGAACTAATAGATAGTCAGATACCATCTATGCATTTTCCAGTTTCAAAAATATTTTCCACAGATCTACACTCTAGGGAAAATAGAAAAGCGATGTTAGGTGGGGCTATCAGATTGACCATCTTACCTTGATATTTCTTTCAAAAATCTTGACCAGTTGAACTTTCATATTATGTACAGGTATGGTGTTGGTGGGAAGGATGTGCATACAGTTTGAAATCATGATTAATGAGATGTGTTGAGCAATAGTAGGACAAAACAATTACTGGAAGATATCAGGGCTTTTATCAGTGTCGTCCATGGGGGATATGTGACCAAAATGACTGCAACACAGTCATATTTATCAAGAGAAGGAGTATTAAAAGGCACAGGCTAACAATATATCATGTACATAGAGGGCAAAACTGTATATATATTGAAGAAAGTACTAGGCATGTACAAACCACTAATATGATGTAAAATAAATAGAAATAATTACATACATGATAAATGATTGACGACATGTCTAGAGAGAGCCATTATTTGAACACCTGACTTTACTCTTTTTAAACTGGCTACTATAAGTTCTGGGCTAGGGCAAATAGATTTTACTCTATTTAAACTGGCTGTAATAAGTTCAATTTACTTGTGTCCGGATCAAATACACTGTGGATCAATTTACTCTGTTTAAACTGGCTAGCTGTCATAACATCTGGACCTTTACTTATATATACACTACGAGTCTATCCCTTGCAACTATATCTAGTAGTATAGTAGATGGCACATCAGTGAGAGAGGTGACTACCGATAGTGCCTAAGAGAAAACAGAAAAACACTTGAAGAATGGAAGGCATTAGGAGAATAGATGCAAGGAGGGTGACTAGTGTTCTTCATTCGTGCTACAGATGCATTCATAAAGGTGCTAAAGCAAGCACGAGTATCTCAGCTGAATGAACATAGATGTCTGGAAAGACAGACTTCCTTGCTCAGGTAGCAACAAACAAGGCCTGCCGCTTATGCACTAGGCATGTCCTTTCAGACCCAGGCCGGCTTGCAACAAGCTAGTCTTCAAATTTCGTGCCCAAGACTTCACCTGTTCGTGCATGCGAAGGTGCCCCAACGAGAACGAATCCTCAACACTTCAATGCTGCCAGTAGTTAGTGGGTTCATCATGGCGAAGGTGCCAAAAGCCAAAGAAAGAGGATCAGGCCTTGTTTAGTTCATGAAGTATTTTTGCAAAAAACCCAAAAAACTAAAATTTTGAGATTCCCACCAAAATTCTAACACAAAAAATTTTTAGTTTTGGTGTTCACTTCCCAAAAAATTTTACAAAAACTTTTCAGATTCCCTTCCCATCAAATCTTGCGGCACATGTATAGAGCACTAAATATAGACAAAAAAATAACTAATTATACAGTTTATATGTAATTTACGAGATAAATCTTTTGAGCCTAATTATTCTATTATTGGATAATATTTGTCAAATACAAACGAAAAAATTTTGCAAAAAAGTTTTGGAACTAAACAAGACCAATGTCGCTATTTAATTCTGCAAAAAGTTTAGGGCCAAAATATTTTGGACATGTTTACTTCCAAAATGCAAAATAGCAAAAAAAATGTATTTTGTCCAAAATATTTTGAAACTAAACAAGACCCCATTCTTTAAGCATAAATGAAAATGCAGTTGTACACGGAAAGCATGATCTGGCTAATGTTGTTTGGATGAGATGGGATGTTTTGACTTTTGTTAGTTCTTGGAAAATTCTCGCCATACCTATGGTTGGAGGTTGGGTGGGTTGGGTTGGATCCAACCCAGTTTTTGGGACGGAGCCAACCCGTCCAGTGTTTGGTTGCATCTCTGATTTTTGGGTTGGAGTGAACCCGTCCGGTGTTTGGTTGAAGGAATTGGAAATAGGGGTTGGATACCATGATAACACCGTTAGTTTGGATCTCACTTGACACCAGTGGACCCCACATGTCAATCTCTCACCTATTTCTTTTTTTTTAATTTTTTCTCCACCTTATCTTCTTCCACCCACCACCTTATCTTCTTCAACCTTCCTCGCGCGGTGGTGCTCGTGCGCCCGCAGGCGGCCTCGCCTCCCTCGCGCGTGGCCGGGCGGAGGCGGCCGGGCGGTGCTCGTGCGCGCGGCCAGGCGGAGGCGGCCGCGGCCCTCTCGCGCTCCAAGAGACGGGAGCGGGGCGTGGCGGCGGAGACCGGAGCAGGGCGTTGAGGCGAGGGCGTGCGGAGGCAGCCTCGCCTCCCTCCCTCCCTCGCGCGTGGCCAGGCGGAGGCGGGCGCGCGGCCCTCTCGCGCTCGGGACTTCGGAGCGGGGCGTGGCGGAGGAGGCCGGAGTGAGGCGTGGCGGTGCTCGTGGCGGTGGCGGCGGACTTCGGCGTGGCGGTGCTCGTGCGCGGAGGCGGCCTCGCCTCCCTCCCTCCCTCGCGCGCGGCTGGGCGGACTTCGGCGTGGCGGCGCTCGTGCGCGTGGCGGCGGGACTTCGGCGTGGGCGCGACTGACGGACGCCGTTCATGGTCCCCGCGCGGGTCCCACTCAACCCGTGGGAGCGGCTCCGTCCGTCGAAATCTGGCGGACGAGGCCAACCCGCATAATCAGCGAATATTCCTTTGGGGTTCAACCCATCCTTTCCTCAACCCCCATCCAAACGCTCCAAAAACGGGTCGAACCCATCCGGGTTGGTCCTGACCTTCCAACCAAACACACGGAAAGTAAACTTGATTCAAATAATTGATCATGAACTTAAATCATAGAGTACAATAGTTAATACAACAGTGTCAGATCAAATAAAGCGAAATAAAGGCTTCGGTTTGGTTAATAAGAAGAAATTAAAAGACATCTCCATATACATTAATGCATTCGATCCTGTCATGCATGAGGCGACCTATTTTCTCATCATTAGCACAAATTCTTGATGACTCCGCGGAAGCAATCACTTTCTTCTGTCAAACTTTTGTCACCAACAGCCTGCTATACATTAATAGCTTGATCGGCTCCGATGACGCGTGAGGCCAACGCGCTGGACTGTGGGCTGTGCGTTATTTTTTTTAGAGTTCGAGGGCATTACGCCCCGACCTTTCAATTAAAGTCAAAAGACCAAATGGTCTACAACATAGTTTTGCCTAGAGACATCCTCCAGTTCCAACTGGCATAGGACAATAACCAAAACACAACTACCAAAAGAAATAGGGTCTATCTAAATATCTGTCAACAGATTTCCACAACAAAAATCTGTCAACAGATTTCCACAACAAATATCTGGCAAATGAAAAGCTGACACATCAGCAAAAAGAAAAATTGACAGATTTCC
>Ga0182004_10003432_pt1 | contig 12597 bp, 10 predicted proteins | sample Sormic07211540_1_FD_120479 | JGI IMG/M metagenome (GOLD analysis project Ga0182004, IMG submission 120479) | Endophyte microbial communities from Sorghum bicolor roots, Mead, Nebraska, USA - 072115-40_1 MetaG | ecosystem: Host-associated > Plants > Roots > Unclassified | place: USA: Nebraska... | reverse complement strand
CCCCAAATCCCGACCTCCCGCCACATCGCATGAACGCAGTCCACAGTATTCCCCAACACCACGTTACTGACGTCAGGGCCCCACATTTCTCTTCACCCCTTATCACCCCACACGTGGGTTGGTCCACGTGAGCGCGGCCCTTGCCCGCCCAACGCCTAACACCCTACCACGCACCATCGACCGTATTAATCCCACGCCACCCTGTCCCTTTCCCCGCGCCACCGCCCTCTCCGTCGCCGCCGACCGACCGAGCGCCGCTCACCCACCCCACGAGCTCCCGCGCGGGTTCATGTCCATCTCCCCACGCGAACGCACCGGAGGACACTATTACCCGCGCCCGCACAACCCTAGCCCTAGTACCCAACATGGCAGCGACAGACGCCGCCACGGCCGCCGCTCCCCTCCGGCATCCGTCTCGCCACCTGGCGCCGCTGCGGCGGCCGGCGACGGTGGGGTCGGCTCGAGCTCCCGTGAGTTTTCCTTCCCACTCGTTCCCCTGCGCCCGTAGATCGATTTAACGCGCCTATTCCCGGTGAGGCTGGATCTAGTCTAGGTTCTGTTGTTTGTTACTTTGAGAGCTACCAGCTGCTGTGGACCTGTGGTGTTGGTTTGATTGCGAGCCGTTATTTGGCGCCAGCTCGTGCCTGGCTGAGCACAAGCTTGGAGGGAATTTTCGCAATTTCGCTCCCTAGCAAGTTTACAGTGTTCTCTTTGCGTATTAGGGGCTGAGATTTTCAGCGGCTTAACTCATGTGATTGACCATGGATTCTAGGTTTCATGCTGAGCTGAGAATGATTTGATAGCCTGGGGACAAATTTGGCGTGCCTAATGCTCGTGGGCTTAGGGCTTGGTCAAGGGGGGCGGTTATATAGTGTAGTTACTGTGTGTTCGCTACTATTAGGTTTGATTGAATTTGGATGCAAAACATTTGCTGAGTTGCTGTTTATTGTGTTGAAGGACTAAAGTATAAGATAGATTCATACACCCAGGTGATAGTATTTTCCGTTTGACTCAGTTCTTATACAGCAGAAAATACAGTAGCGACAATTTAGATTTCATCATAGCCATTGTTTCTCCATGTATATTTGATGGCCACACTCTGTTTTTAGTGTACAATATGGTCATGATCTGTGTGCCTAACTCTATGTATGACAATGATTCAATACATTGCATTAAGAAGATTGTCTAGTGTACAGGTCGTCTAGATCTAGATGTTTAAATCTGACCATATTTTGTGTAAGCGCATCGATGGCTGAAATTCATATTGAATGTTTACCTGATTCAAGTTACAAATTTTCATAAAATGGAACGTCTTATAGTTAGATCAGCAGTGACATTTAATTTATAAGTTTTTTACCCTACAATTGGTTCTGTTAGGGCCCTGTTTAGATTGGAGATGAAAAATTTTTGGGTGTCACATCGGATGTGTCGGAAGGATGTCGGGAGGAGTTTTTAGAAACTAATAAAAAAACAAATTACATAGCTCATTTGGAAACTGCAAGACAAATCTATTGAGTATAATTAATCTGTCATTAGCACATGTGGGTTACTGTAGCACTTAAGGCTAATCATGGACTAACTAGGCTTAAAAGATTCATCTCGTGATTTTCAACCAAATTGTGTAATTAGTTTATTTTTTTATCTACATGTAATGTTTCATGCATGTGTCCAAAGATTCGATGGGATGGATATAAATTTTTTGAGTGGGGAACTAAACAGGGCCTAGAGCTAGTGAAACAAATATGCTACTGAAGCTCTAGTGCTAGCATTTTGAATTTTGAACAACTGGTTTTCATATGGACATCTCCCACTCCCAGTGTAGTACTAATATTGGAGGTGAATATTCCAATGGCGATGGAGATACTTGCCTTTGATTTGCTTGTTATTTCCAATCAAGCCGGCAAGCCGCTCTATACATGCTGTTGTGGTGTCATCATATTCATTATTTCACTTTCACAACTTGGTTGTTATTAAGATCTTAAGTCAGCCTTTTCATTATCTTCTTGTTAGACTAGTATGCATAACTTCATGTTGCATTCTCATCGATGATACCACGCAAATTTTAGCCCTCCTGTTTTCAGATTAATCTTTACAATGCAATTCGTATTTTGCAGACCCAGTGGTTCCAGCTATTAGAGAATCTATTAATGCTCCCGAAAAGGTGAAGTGCTTGAGGAGCTTATTGCCATTTTCATCTTTTCTTTGCACATTAGCGTTAAATACTCCAGATACTGCTCTTAACATATTGATAAAATGCAATAACTTCCAGGTAGTTGGATTTATAATATCTGGGGAAGAGACAATTACTCAAGAGGTTGGCAGTATTGAAGAATGCCACTCTTCAGAACAGGGGAATTTGGGTTTCCCTGTAGATAATTTTGGTTCAGTTGGGCCATATCCTGAGAGACCTAAAATGGCGGGATCCCTTGAGGCTGACCATTTGGCTTCAGGTTCTACTGGACATCAGGGTAATGGGACTCAGATAGCTGCCAGGAAGAATCAGTCCGTGAATGCCAATCACCTCCTGAATTTCCAGTATGATCCTATTTCTCGGCCACAGCCCAGAGGCCCTAGAACATATCCTCCCAGAAGACAAAGGAAGATCAAACCTTACAACAAGGATCTGTTCCTCCAAGCAAACTATAAGTTTGTTGTGTTGGATACTGGGAATTACCAGATTGAATCAATGGATCCTGATAAGATGCTTCAGTGGGAAGATATTATCTGTGTAAGGTACTATAGCCCTTCTGAGGTACAATGCCCTATTTGTTTGGAAAGCCCATTGTGCCCACAGATCACATCATGTGGACACATATATTGCTTTCCATGCATTTTGCATTATCTAACGATGGGCAAAGAGGATTATAGAGGTGAATGCTGGAAGAAGTGTCCTCTGTGTTTCATGATGGTATCAACAAAGGATTTGTATACAATACAAATTACTCAAGTCCAGAATTTCTGTGCTGGTGACGTTGCCACATTTACACTTCTGAGTCGTTCAAGAAATTCACTCACTCCTTCCATTAAAATCTCCTCCAGTGAAAGTTCTACAGCAGATGAAGATCCATATAATGTTTTCTCAAAGTTTATTGTGACATCTGACGTGGAGTTGTCTGTTCGAGAGGCAAAATTGGATCTTAGTAATTGGTTGCATATGGCAGACTTAGGCCTTGTTGATGACTTGGAGAAACTTCCATATGTTTCTGCTGCTTTGGAGCAACTGGAAGAAAGGATGAAACATTGGATTGAGTACAGAAACTATGGTGGTAGCCCTCCATCAAAAGATAGCTTCTCTCCTGGATCTAGTTTCAAGTCTAGGAATTCTTTTGATGTGAATACTTCTCACCAGATCAGCGGCCGCAAGATCTCTGTTTCAGATAGAGATATGGTCAGTGGTATTTCAGAACTCTCCATGTCTCCTGAGTTGAGCACAAACTCTGGTAAAGGAACAATGTCTAAAGTAAATGAGAAATGTACCACCACCATTGATTCAAATGAACATGATCCATACATATTTTACCAGGTCTGAGATTTTCAGGATTTTGATACTGATGAATTTTCCAAGTTGTGGTTTCACATTATTCAGAGTTTCCGATTGCTTTAAATATTGTTGCAGGTGTCAGATGGCCAACACCTAATTCTTCATCCACTAAACATGAGATGTCTTCTAAACCATTTTGGAGGTTCTGATATGCTTCCACCTAGGTAATATGATCTTTGTTTATTCCCTTAAAGTTTGAGTTCTAGTATCTTACACCGCTGTTGCCGTGCATGTGCAACTCTAGTATGGTAGTGTAACTTGCATTCTATTTAAGGAATAAGGACTTCAAGATACTGACTTAAAATGCCCTTATTTGCTTCTAGCACTTTAGAATGCCCTTATTTGCTTCTAGCATTACAATTTACCTGAATGTCCAAGAGCACAGATAGTGCATACATGCAACGTGTGAAGCATGCTGTACTCTGCAGCTACAGTTGACCTGTGACAATTAGGTTAGTGGGAGGGCTTGATGTGCATATTTATTTGCAGTATTTGGTCCAGTCAAAGATGTTTTGCGCTTGGGACTTTCACAAATGTGTGTGAATCGTTAAATTGTATGCGATTTTAGTCGCCTTAAGCCAATTTATTACTCCGTCTTGTCATAAGAACATGTCGCTTAGGACAATATTGGTCAAACTTTAATAAAAAGTACAAATACATAACTTTTCGATTATTGAATTGGAAATATTAAGTGTCGGATCCAGGAATTCCTTGGAGCCTGGTTGATCCTCACTATACAAGAGTACTCCCTCCTTTCAAAAGTCTCCGTCGTTTAAGCCCTGTATGCAATGACCAAGGAGCATGGAAACATGCAGCCACAAGCGCCGATTTTCATTTAATCGCCATGCACGTCTTAATGCCCGGCGTCCCTTCGTTTGCCCGAGTAAACAGCATTGAAAATGCCGTTAGCGCGCTCAAGACCGCGCGCCCGTGCTCACTTATGCAACCCCGCTCTCCCGCCCTCACGTAACCCAGCTTGACCCGTGCTCACGTACGCGGCCCTGATTGAGCGCTCCTTCCTAATCGTGCCCTCGAACATCATCAGATTCTGAATTTGTTGGCAGCCAAAATTGAAACCTCTTCGGAGTTAGGGACTTCAGTGTCACCGGCCAGAGAATCCATAACAAAACGCACCTGCTCACGGAAGAATCGTCGGCTTCATCTTCGGAGTCCGGCACCCAGTTCACGCCACGAACGAGACGTTGATGGCCGGTGTCTCCTTGCTGGTCCATTACAGTCGAGTTCTTTGTGGACATCGACAGATGGAGCAATACTTGGAGGCGACGGGGAGTATTTGAAGCAACAGAAAGGCTTTGCATTCTAACGGGAGGAAACGGAGGGGCCAGTCGAAGCAACGGGCAACGGCACAGCAGTGAATGCGCACGCGTACGAGGAGCTGCGCGGGTGCCTGGGAACGATGCAGGGGCGTGGTCCCAGACTTAAAACGACGGAGACTTTTGAAAAAAAGGAATTTGCTAATACGTTGGAGACTTTTGAAAGGAGGGAGTATTTACCTACAACATATTATGTTTATCCTTTAGACGAGACACATCTCTTTTGCACTCCAGCAGAGCCTGGGCGACCGTCCTGGGTCACTGCACGGTGGATCTGGGGGTGGAAACATGCAAGATATATGTGTAGTTTTGTATTCAAGTAGACTTGCAAAAATATCAGACTTGAAGGATTTAAAAAAAAATTACTAGAAGAAACTAGTGATCAAAGATTCATATCAAAGGCCTTGCAAGGTCAAATGCAACAAGTATTTTTGACTGGAGAGGTAAGTATCAATTATCTCAATCCATAATCCCTCTTTCAAGTCAATTTTTCTGTAGCCATTGGTTACCATGTAGCTCTAGGATTATTTTCTGCGTCACACCCGTTGTGGAAAATTATGATTTTTTTCTCCTGTTGCAGCCCCATAGTTTTTTATTTTAATAAGAACTAGTTTGAAATGCTACCACAATGCCAGTATCTTTTGACACTGTAATACTGTTGCTGTTTTTGATTGGTATTTGAATCACGTTGATGTTACTGACTTTGCTAATTTGTACACAGGATAACTGCAAAAATATTGGAGCTGGAAACTGTAACACAGTCTGAGGCTATAAGGAAGCGCTATCGGTTTTTGAGTCATTTCTCATTAACAACTACATTCCAGGTAAATTTGGTATTCGTATTAACATCCACATGCAGGTGAAGTTGGTGTGAAGATCAAGTTTTGCTCTTGGCCAATACCATGCCTCACATCTGACGCATTATGCAGTTCTGTGAAATTGACCTGAGTGATATAGTATCTCCTAGCTCATTGGCTCCATTCTTGGATGAAATCAAGAAGCGTGAGAAACAAAGAAGACGAACCGCCAAGAAGGTAACAAGTCTGTTGGCTGCATTACACATTATTTTGTTGAATCATTCAGAATTATCATGTGCATCAGGGTAGTAGAGACTGGGGGTCAAAACCACCAGGTTATTAGCAGGTTATCTGGTGGAGGACAGTCAATTACAGATTTTAGTTTACAAAAAATGCAAATTAAATTTTTTGGGGTCTGAAATATGGATCATCCTAGGAGTCATGACATAAATGCCTTGGAACTGTTTAGTAGTGAAAGCGGCCAGGTTTTTGGAAAACTGGATCTGAAAAATCTGATGATCATTAAGAATGTCACTTTGTTTTGCCTGTGCTATGTAGCAGTCAACCCCTTTGGATTAGCCAGATCTAAATTATGCCCTGAATTGGGTAACTGTTAAAAGAGTTAGTTGATGAATATTAGGTATTTGGATATTGGCTTTCTCATTGCTTAACAATGATGTTTGTACAACGCATAGTTGTTCCTGTTACTGCTTGGTTTTGTCTTATATCTATTGGTTCTTCCCCAAAAGTAGTATGGAAGAATCCCATCTGGAGGATGGTGAAGCCCTTTACAACTGGTTTTGGCAGCTAGTTTGTTTTTAAAGAGGCACATGAAACCTAGTATATGTCTAGCAAGGATGAGCGCAGAATCATCAGGCATAATATAACTCGTAACTCTCATTCTTTTTTTCTCGAACACACAGGAGCCTGTGTGTCATTTCATTAATAGGTAGAAAAACAGTCTGATTACATGCCGCCTTGCAACTCTAATTCAAAATGCTTATCACCTACAAATTGCTTACCTAATTGGTTAATTTGGACCTTGGCCATTTCTGGAAATTTAAATGCAACTGGAATCTAAATACAGTACGAGGAGGTTATCATTCTGGAAATTTAAATGCTCATTTTCACATGTTTCCTCTGTTTTTATAGGAAGAAAGTGAGAGAGCAAAGGCAGAAGTTGCTGCTGCTGTGCAGGCATCAGCTATGCGGTTTGAGTATGCAAATTCCTCTCAAAGTCACAACGATGTCATGTTCTCTCTGGATGACTTCGAAGGTAAATTTACTGAACTTTGAATGGAGTTCCATAATTAGTCTGAGCCCCCTGCTTGTTGTTGATATCCTTAATATCACAGTCTTTTGTTTGCATTTGGCTGTTGCCCATTTTCTCATCCACATTGGGTCCATTCTTGTTGGCGCTTATTTTGATGTCTCTTTCCACTGAAGCTCTGGGAAACAATGCTGGGCCATCCACCAGTCCACGAGTCAGTGAAAGGAAGCTTTTCTCTGACGTAACACGCCTGGGTTTTGCATCTGCTCAAGACTCACCTCCCCTAAGACTCGGAACTGGGGATGCCAATGGCCAAAGTGAAAACTCGAGAGACCAAGGTACGAGATTTAGGTTTTTTGGACACTTGTCAGTGTATTACAATTAGAACCAATGAGTCCTGGCAGTAGCAATATATTTCTGTTATATGCAGGGCCGTTAGCGACACCTGCATTATCATTTGCCAGCATCATATCTTCCAGTAGAGCCGTGGCTGCAGCTGACAACTCGGAGATGCAGAAAGCAAATGGCACTGGGAAGAAGGGCAAGAAAGCAACTAGAGTGCTCTTGTCGACTGGTGGCGCCCGTCGATACTGAAGGACTAGATACATTGGAAACTTACAGTTTGGTTGTTTCCATATAGTACCGTAGCTCAAAAATGTGTAAAGTGCATAACCTGGATTATGCTTGTAAGTTGTAACACTAAGCGGCAGTTGTTGTGTGCCTTCTGCCTGCCCCTCTTCTGTAGGTGTGCTTGCGTTGTACCCGCATGCTGTCCCATGCTTACCTGTCTGGAAACGAGCGCAGAGAGCCATATACCGTAATTAATTAATAATGATGGCGCAACACTTCTTTTTTCCTGGAACGGCGCTATTAGGCCTTGTTTAGTTACAAAAATATTTCGGGACACTGTAGCACTTTCGTTTGTTTGTGGTAATTATTGTCAGACTAACTAGGCTCAAAAGATTCGTCTCATTAATTTTGTCCAAACTGTGTAATTAGTTTTTATTTTCATCTATATTTAATACTCTATGAATGGGTCTAAAGATTCGATGTGACGGGGAATTTTGAAAAATTTTGGGTTTTTGGGTGGAAGTAAACAAGACCTTATATCCAGATTGTCGCTTGAGTTATGTTTGACAAATGACTTCCCATCCATATTTTTTTTAGCAAAATAAGAAAAAACTCTCTTTAATAATTTGGCATCTTAATTTTTCAGTTTTTCTAGTTTATATCTTTTTGTTTAGCACGCAACTATAGCCGTGGGCTCTGTGCTTAGCATCAATCTTTTTTCTTATGCTTAGTGGGCTCTTCATTCGTTTAGCGGGGCTTTTCGTTTTGTTAGCAGGTTTTTGAGTTTTTGGAAATGAAATTTGCCGAACTATTGGAGATGAGATCTTTTTTTTTCTCATATTATTCGAGGAGTTGGTAAATAATAAGATTTGAGAAACGGATTTTGTCAAATGGTTGGAGATGCTTTTAACAGTGTTTTTTTCAATAATTTAGCGAATAATACTTTTAGGTATAACTTTTTAGACAAGTGAATAGGTCGTGGCTTCCTCCTCCTGGGCGCCTCTCCTCGTAGGCTGCAGTGCAGCTTAGTGTATTCACTTCGGGCGTGTTTGCTTGCTTGGGTTTTCCCAGCCAGGCCGGTTCCCTCTAGCCACGTCCCAAATGGCCAAGGGCAGATGGTGCAATGCACTTTGTTTGGTTGCACTTTCCAGTTAAGTCTGGCTGGACTAGTCTGGATGTTTGTTTACTTGCATTGGGTGGCAATGTAGCAAACTACCTTCTAACCAGCGCCAAATGAAGCCCATGCCTACACACGCTCGGCCTCGCTCACTAGAAACGGTGGGAGTGGCCTTTGCTTCCGAGCCTGACTGGCGGGTGCTTTAATCATCGTGCTAGCCAAGCCCAAAACAAGTCCAGGTAAACAAACAACTCCACCTGCATGCCCACAGCAGACGCAACCCTTCATCCAGTCAAACAAACACGCCCTTCGTTTTCGTTTCCATTCTAAATTGGGCGCCTCCACCCGCAGGCTGCAGCTTAGTGTATTCACTTCATTTCCATTCTAAATTGTTTGGTTGTCATTTTGGTTATTTTAGAGTCTGTTCGCTTGTCTTATAAATTGTATTTTTTTATCAGCTAACAGTGTTTTTTTCTCATAATAAATTAACGAACAATATTTTCAGCAAAAGTAGACATTTTAGAAGTTGGATGACCGGGATGCATGACCAACCAAGTTTAAAGGACAAAAATAGTCATTTTAAAAATTGAAGGACCAGGGTTTTGCCTTTTGTTTCCGGAAGCAAATGTATCGAATATCACTTGTTTCTGAAAGCAAAAGTATATAATATCGTAGCTCTTAGATATATTTTTTTAATTATTATGATTAAACTTAAACTAACTCAATTATATTTTGTGTTCAATGATCCCATGAGAGTAGTCATGACAACAAATGATGAGTTTATGTGCTCACTTTGGTTTTAGGAATTTTGTCTCTGTTCTCCTAGAGGAAATTGAGTGGCTATGCGCCGATGGCCAGCCAGCAATCTAGGTGAGGCTCATACTAAAAACTGTCAGGTAGGATTCTAGGTGAGGCTCACGTGTGGTCAAACACAATTAACATGACACGTCAAGCTACGAGTTACACCAACTTTAGACCCATGAAACCCAAAACTAAGTTCAATGACCGAAAATATACATTTTGAAAGTTGGACGACCAGGATGGCATAGCCAACCAAGTTCAAGGACCAAGTCCAATAGATATTTTGAAAGTTGGACACCAAAACAAGACATTTTGAAAGTAGGCATTTTAGGAGTTAGGAAACTGGTATTGGCATAGCCAGCCAAGTCCAGGGGATCAAAAGTAGATATTTTAGGAGTTAGGAACTGGGATAACATAGCTAGCTAAGTTTGAAGTATGGATATAAGTTTCTCTTTATTTAAGAAATCTAGAATAAGTTATAATTTGGAATGAGAGGAGTAAGTAGAAAGGCAAGATCTTTCTAGTATACAGTCTTGTCTTGTATAAATTGATTTTCCACATAAATTGCATGATTTGTTCAAAGTGTATAATTTTCTCTTGGCACCAACACTACTACACGAATTTTCTTTAGTGGCGGCTAAAATGGATTTTCAGAGGTGGTCAACACAACCACTATAGTGCCACTATCATGGGAGATTTGGGCATCTACAACAACAGACTTCTAACTGCCCCCCTAAAAATATATTTTCAGGGGCGGTTGTAACTTGTAAGGACTTTGATGTCGCCTAGCAGGGGGGGGGTGAATAGGCCTTTTTACAAAACCTGAAACTCACAAACTCGAATTTGCAGAAGTTAAATACCAGATCAGAAGTTCCGGTGGTCTGGATTGGAAGTTTCGGTCAAGGATACCAGAACTTCCGGTGCAGACCAACTGAACTTCTAGTGCCCTAAACGAGATACAAATTCAGATCTAAGTGTTACCACACCCTCCTAGAGGTTATTTATGATGAAGTTGAGCTCTTCAAGGCTTGGCACCACATCAAGTTGTAGATTGGGACCAAACACTAGAATCACAAATAAACAAGTAGAGAGCAACAAAAATAGCAATAACACAAGAGATAAGGTGTTTATCCCGTGGTTCAGCTTGCCACCAAGGCTTGCCTATGTCCACGTTGTTGAGGAAGCCACACAGGCTTTTCGGGTCTCTTTCAACCCTATCCTCGTTCTCAAGTCAAGAGAGCAACCTCTTGAGATGATGGGAGATTTCACTAGATGATTTGAGTGATTACAAACCTCCCGGGGTTACCACACAAGTTGAAAGCTCCATGGGCAACACCTAGCTAGCTAGGAGCCTTGCTCCAAGAGTAACAAACACAAATCCAACTAGCTTGACGAAGAAATCAAGTGCTCAAGCTTTGCTTTGATGTTTCTCTCACCAAGAATCCTTCTCTCACTCAATCCCTTGCAAGATTTGAAGCTAGGAGCAAAGGGGATAGATGAGAGGAGCTTTTGGAGCAAGAGAGATGCTCTTCTGAGGTCTGTGGCGTAAGTGAATGAGTGAGCCAGGTTAGAAATGAGGGAAGAGCTATTTATAGGGTGTCATCGGAAGTTCCGGTGCCAGGGACCGGAAGTTCCGGTCCATCAAGATCTGACCGTTGGGGGTAACTCGGGCCCACCAGAACTTTCGGACTGAGCCCAGAATAGTTTTCTGCAACGCGCACGCTCGTGCAAACTTCACTAACCAGATCTTTCGGTCTGGGACTGAAACTTCTGGTCTAGGACCAGAAATTCTTGATGAAGACCGGAATAGTTCTCTGAAATGCGAACGATTGGCGCAAAGTGCAACCAGAACTTCCTGATGAAGACCGAAAGTGCAACAGGAACTTCCTGATGAAGACCAAAAGTACAACCGGAACTTCCTGATGAAGACCGAAAGTGCAACCGAAACTTCCTATCTAGGACCGGAAGTGCAACCAGAACTTTCTGTCTGAGACCGGAACTTCCGATGCTCGTCGCTCAGCCAAAAACTAGGTCAACAAGAGCACTTTTATCTTCCTCAAACCAACTAAATTTGCATCCCTCTTTATAGTGGGGCAAATCCTAAACTCAAGGTCAAAGGTATATAACCATTTCAAGCACTTGAGTCTTTAATGCCTTCATATACCACTTCTTCTCAATATCACTTCATAAGGGATGCAATCCACTTTGTCTTCTCTCTTGGAGCAAATATAGCTTGAGCATGTGACTTGAATCATTTCAACACATGTGAGTTCAATCCATGACTTCAAGTCACTTTCACTAATGATTTGATCCTCAACACAATATGACTCCTCATAGCTTGATTAGTATCTCGACTCAATGCTAGTACTCTCTTCTTCGCCTTAGCCATGGTACCTCAGTCTACAAGCCATTACTTGCCCTTCACCTTCACTTAGTCCCTCGAAGCCCTTTCCTTGCTATCTTCACCTTATCGAGTCATACTCAAGTCACATCATATTAAGCATCCATTAAAGAACCATTTCTTGAATGTTGTGATCCTTGCTTGAATATCTCCTTGATATGAGTGTTGGTATCAATCAAGCTTTAGTTTATAACAAAACACAACTTTGGCCTTCATTTGAACATTATGTGAAATATCATCAAGTTTGCTTTCTTGTTGAACCTTTGATACACATAGCAAACTTGTTAGACCTTTAATTGTATTGTCATTCAATTTGCCAAAACCCACTGAAGGGCTAGATGCACTTACAACGGTTCTATTAGAAAAATCTGCCCCTGAAAATGCCTTTTTAGAAATGGTTGTGCTATGACAACCAGCCTTGAAATTATTCTTCGGCCACTAAAAAAGGCTCGCCGGTGGCTACACTGCCACGACGGCTTGCATACCGGCACCGAGCCACCATAGTGCAGAACTCGTTGGTGCTCGCACGTAGTGCTACTACACCACTCACGGTCATCCAGCAGGCTAGCTTACGGGTGCTTGCAGTCGTAGGTGCTACTGCACAACTCACAGCCAGCCAACAGACTAGCGCGTCGATGCTACTGTTGAAAGGTCCAAATGGCTAGAGGGGGGTGAATAGCCTATTTAAAATTTCTACAAACTTCACTAAGCAAGTGAGTTAGTAAAACAAATGGCGAAGCAATTCTAGCACTAGCTCAACTAAGCT
>Ga0182004_10003431_pt1 | contig 12602 bp, 12 predicted proteins | sample Sormic07211540_1_FD_120479 | JGI IMG/M metagenome (GOLD analysis project Ga0182004, IMG submission 120479) | Endophyte microbial communities from Sorghum bicolor roots, Mead, Nebraska, USA - 072115-40_1 MetaG | ecosystem: Host-associated > Plants > Roots > Unclassified | place: USA: Nebraska... | reverse complement strand
GGCGTCACGGCGTGGAAGGTGGCGCAGGCGGTGCTGGTGGCGCTCAAGGCTGACTCATGGGACTCCCTCGGCGTCCAGCCCCAGGATGTGCCTCTCCTGCGGGACCTCTTCCTAATCGAGGGCAAGGTCAGTACATGTAGTCTCGAATGGGATGTACTCCCTCTCGTATTAGAAGTCACTACAACTCTTGGTGCAAAAATTAAGCTGTGGTACATGACCAAACCTAGTTATCTTGGATAAGAGCATAAGTAGCATTAAACTGGAATCATTAATAAGGGAGTAGTCAGTTGCTTTATCTTATCAACTATACTGGTCGGTTTAGACAATAGTAGCTTGATGTTTGCTCCTTTTCACCAAAAGTGTGTGGGCTTAATTTTATTTCGCATGCAATTGCAATTCTTGCTTAGCTCCTTCTATTAGTCTCAAGTCATTACTATTCGGTAGAAATTACTTGTTCATTCTGGTAATTTACTTTTGATGGGCATTATTTGGCGTTTTTCAGGTGAATGCATTCATACATTGCTATGTTGCAGCAAGAAAAATTGTAACGGTTTATGATCTGGAGGTTGAGATATGCAAGAATGAGGGGGTTGTGCAATTTGAAGAGCTGGGTTTGGGACCTTTCCTTCAGCACCCACTAGTTGCACATTATTTTTTAGTGCCAGATGATTTGTCTGTGGTGCCTAAGCTTTCTAGTGAGGAGGTTATCAATGTCCTGCTGAAATTTGTGGACAAATCTAAGAAAAAAATCACAATTGTAGATTTCTTGAATCATCTTGCAGAGAAAAAATCAGTCTCTGGGAAGGAAAAACTTGGTGTGCGGGTACAGAGCTTGGGGTAGGTACTTGTTTGGAAATCATGGTGTTCTATGTACTTATTATCTTTCCACATGTGATTTTAATATTGATTTTGGTGTGCACTGCGTACTCTGAAACAGAAATGCCATTCTACTTCTACTAATTTAAGGAGGTTTTGTAGGTTGCATATTTCCTTGATACAACAGGCCAAGCAAACAGAAACGTCTGCTGCAAAGCTTCTAGGAAATATGAGTGGATCTGGTAATAGTAGTCGGGAGAAGGATTTGTTGAAAAATGCAAGTTTCCGTACTCACAAGAAGGCTTTGGACAAGAGGTTCATTTCTTTAACTAATCGTATAAAGCAGTTACCAGGCATCAATAAGCATATCCATTTCGATTCAACCGATGATGAAACTAATGGTGATACGGGTTCTGAGGATGGTAAATCTGATGACAATGAGAATAAGAATGAATATTCTGTTCTTGACAAAAAGGATGGTGATAAGCGTGTTAATAGCTGCCCATATCCGTCAAAAACTGAAGAACTGGAAAGGCTTGGTTTGAAATCTGAAATTAATAAAAGGCCATCCTTAGAGAATAGCAAGCCAAAAGAGAGCAGAAAAAAGGGGAAAGTAAGTGAAAAAAGAAAATTTGAAGAAATCAGGAGTCCTAGCTGTTCGTGCAAGCAGCCTAAGAAGCAGCAAAAGTTGCAAAAGCATGAAGCATCACCGAATTGTTTCCTAAGTATTGGTAAGCTGGAGAATTTTGTAACAACATGGAAGGAAACATGTCGTGAGCATCCAGTTCAACAGGTATGTACTCATAATTGAATCTATGTTTTCATTAAATAATTGTGAAGCTGAGTAATCTAATGAGGCTGCAAGCGTACAACCTCCCTTTTCTCTACCGAATTGCTCTGTCTGGGCTTATCCTGTTTCTAGAACTAATTTGATTGTACCTGTAACTGATGCAGGTTCTGGAAATGTTAGCAAATTACTATGGAAGAACACCAACAGAGAAGAAGGGAATAATAAATTTCTGCTCACAGTACCCAGGCATTGGCCTTCTCAATGTTGCTGTGAGTTGATTATCCTCCTTTATTCATTTGACTTGAATTGTGAATCTTTACTGTAGTTACTATCCATTAATTGCCTTTGACCTGCATTTTCTGCGTGATAATAACACACAAATTAGGAACTGGTTGGCCTGATTTTCGATTTGTCTAGTCATGTAGTTCCCTCAAGTTGTCTTATACAATGTTTTCAAGGCGTCGCTTAAGCGCCAAGGCGCTGCACACACGACGCCATAGCAGACGACTCGCCTTAGATTCCACACTAGTGAGCAGGAGAGCGGGAGGGAGAGAGCAGGCGCGCAGAAGATTTCACAGCAGTGAGCGGGAGAGCGGGAGGGGAACTCACCTGTGCTGACGGGAGAAGTTGCCGACTGACCACCGCCGAGCCGTGCGGGCCGCGGCAAGGAGCGGCCTGCGGGCCATGGCCATCTTCCCCTAATCGGTACTGGCCTGCAGCATCCCGCTTCCTCTGTTCCTCTTCCTCCATCGAGAGAGAGAGAGAGGTGGGTGGAGGCGGAGGCGGAACGGGAGGGAAGAGACCGAGATGGGTTGACACGGAAGTCAAAACAGAGTTGCGGCAGTGGGCAGCACAGGAGAGAGATGAAGACACACGCTAGGGCTACGAGGGTGAGAGGGCACATGGGCTGCTTGGTGCACGTGGGCTGGGCCAGACCACTTGTTACTCCTCCTTCCTTTTTCTTTTTTCCTTTCCTTTTTTCTTTACCATCTATATACTACTCTGAGCTGCTGTTTTAAAATTTCCTTTAGTTGGTAAGGCGTCGCCTCGCCTTACGCCGTACTCGCTTAAGCGTAAGGCGTTAGTCACTCGCCACGCCTCGCCTTACCACCTTGAAAACACTGGTCTTATATGATTTGGACTTTTTGTAGGCACATCTGTTCATCCTATATTCCTTTTTCCCCCCTCTTGTGTTCCACGCCCCACTATTACACCTTTAGAACGAATGAAGAGTCATTGAGCAGTTCAAAATAGGGCATGATATATGATGATTCTGTTTGGCTCGGCATTCAAGCGATTATGTGATAGATCTTACAATTCAGGAAAAGTTCAAAGGTTCACCTGTTTAGGTGTTTGATTGAAACCTGAGGTAGTAATGCATGTTTTTATTTTGAATGTGGTGCTATGAACAGGCCAGATTATAGTTATTCTAGATGTAGAAATTTGTTGACCATGCATATTCATTATTTTTTTAGTACATGAATTTTGCCCCTTCTTTTTGTTATTAATTGATTATTGATGTGTAGGATCAGTGTTACCATTTTGAATTCTTTCTTTAAACTTCGCTGCCACATGGACATGCAGGTTAAATCAATGGGATGTGGTCTGCTGGATAGCATTTATGATGTGATACAGCTTGCTAGTGAGAATAATGTATCTTCAAGCCCTCTTCCGAACACCACCACCAAGGTTATGGAAATTGAGCCTCCAAGTAAAGAAAATACTGGTTGTACTGATGGAGCCCATAAGAAGATTGAAGACAACAGGACTGGACACAGTGTGTACTCTCTCTCTCTCTCTCATTTGGTTCAACTGCACTTGGTACTCATTTTCTGCTGAACTGCTGCTACAGACAAATGTCCCATTTTCATATGTTCATTTGTTCATGCAGGTGTTGCTATTGACGATGTCATCAGGAGGATAACGGAATATATTGAATCTAACAGTAAAGTCTCAGGTGATGTGACTATGCAAGTGAGGGCACTTAATGATTGTGAAACATGGGTAACTACTCAATTTTCAGCAAATCAATTCAGTGCTCTTGGCCATGGGACATTCCTTGAGTTTTTGGACAAACATTGTCATCAGTTCCGAACTGCTTTGAGTAGTTTCTTGAAGGAGGGTACTTGTAACCCTTCATCTCTGGAAGTTTCTGTACTGCAGCAGCAAATTGAATTTTTACTCCATCAAGCTGAGAGTAATTGGCTGGAAGATGGTGGGTTTTCAGAGGATAGTTTCGTTATGCTTCTTAAAAGGCAATTTCCAACAATAAGCTTTAATATCGTGCAAGATAAATCTGGTGAAGGAGTTCCTGGCTTTATCGAGGGGCAGAAGAAAGACATACAAACAAATAGTTTAAAATTTTCCATCTCTTTGTTGGAGAAACGGTGGTCTGGAACTTTGCCAAGTAGACATGGGAATGTTGATGAACTGGGGAAAAGTGTCGCTGAGCAATCTTATTATTGTGGAACAGTTTGCTCAAGAGAGGCAATTAATTGTTTACTGAGGGCTCCTATGCTGTCTGATCTGCTTCTTTGGTCCCATTGGGATTCGCTATTTGCTCCTACACTGGGCTCCTTTGTACATTGGTTGATGAATACTGGTCCAATTCAAGAGCTTGCATGCATTGCGACCACAGATGGTAGGTTTATTAGAGTAGATTCATCAGCCACAGTTGATCAGTTTCTGGAAGCTATTATCCAACGCTCACCATTTCAAGTGGCAGTGAAACTGCTTTCACTGCTATACGTTTACAATGGTTCTACGAGCACCCCAATGTCATTGCTAAAATGTTATGCACAGCGAGCAATAAAGCTCATAGTAGATAACAACAATGATTTGATGAATGCTAAATCTGAAAACAAAATATTTATGCCTGACGAGCCCCAAAACCTAATTAGTGAAAGCTCTACTTGTTTTGCTGATCAGTGTCAAGAAAGCTCTCAGGTGTCTTCTGCAAGATTGATCAGGTCTGAAAGCTTGCCAAACTTTGATAACACTGTTCATTTGATCGCAAAATTTGTACTTGATTGTCTTGGCCATCTACCTCTGGAATTCCGTAGTCTTGCAGCAGACATACTATTGGCAGGATTTCGGGTTGTTACTAAGAACTGGCATGCAGTTATGTTGCATGAAGCCACTGAAAACGGGCAGCTTTGCATGCTTCATGATATTGGCTTGTCACTTGGAGTTGTAGAATGGGTTGAAGATTGCCGTAGGTTGTGTTTAACTGAAGAAGTTCATGTGCAGACAGAAATGCATTCTTCTGCCAAGCTTGCATCTGAGGGAGCCACACATGAAAATTCTAACGGGCATATTTCTAGTGATGTTAATATGATGGGTGAGAGAAGACAATTGTTTCCTGGCATAAATGATCGGGTTGGTATGGATAATGAAGACAATAATAATAAGATGTTAAATCCTGCTGGAACTGAGGCAGATATTGCAGAACTACATACTAGCAGATCTTCCATGATGGAAGAAACAAATCTTGAGGAAGCATCTCTTGTTATTGAGACTATACGTCGTGAAGAGTTTGGTCTGGATCAGGCACTAAGTGACACTGAGAATAGCTTGTTAAAGAAGCAGCATGCTCGACTTGGCAGAGCATTGCATTGCCTTTCACAAGAACTATATTCCCAGGATTCTCATCTACTTCTTGAGCTGGTAACCTTGAACTATGCTCTTCCTTTACACTCAGATTTTGTTGTGTGCTTGGAGGTTACATAGAAAGTTGAGAATATATTTTTTTTTGCTGATCTTTATATATCAGGTACAGAATGCTGACGACAATACATATCCTAAGGATGTTGAACCAACATTAGCATTCATTCTCCAAGAGAATGGTATTGCTGTTCTAAACAATGAGAGGGGCTTCTCTGCTGAGAACATTAGAGCACTCTGTGATATTGGTAACTCGACAAAGAAAGGATCAAACCAGGGTTATATTGGAAATAAAGGCATTGGATTTAAATCAGTTTTCCGGGTAGGTATTAACATAATCATAACTTTTAAGTTACCATATTGTCCACAGTTTCATAGATTCCCTACTGTATTGCTTTTGTTGGTACATACCCTATATCTTGTGAGACTTTTGAGTTGTCTGGGAGGTGAATATACCAATTAATTTTGTCACATATATGTTTTGTAGGTAACTGATGCTCCAGAGATCCATTCAAATGGTTTCCATGTGAAATTTGATATCACAGATGGCCAGATTGGTTTTGTGTTGCCAACTGCAGTTCCACCTTACAGTACCACTTCTTTTAGCAGAATGTTAGCCGTTGAAGATGACAAGGATGCCCATCCGTTGTGGAACACTTGCATTTTACTTCCCTTCAGATCAAAATTTAGGGAGGGCACTGGTATGTGCTCCATTGTGTCTTTGTTTTCAGATCTGCACCCATCTCTACTGCTGTTCCTTCATCGACTAAAATGTATCAAGTTTAAGAATTTGTTTGATGACACACTTCTGATTATGAGAAGGGAGGTTCTTGGTGATGGCATTGTGAGAATCTCGCATGGGATTGAGACAATGAGTTGGTTGGTGGTCAGTAAGAGGTTACAAGGTACCATTGTGCGGCATGATGTGTGCACCACAGAGATAGCTGTGGCATTTACTTTGCAGCAGACTGAGAAAGGAGATTACGAACCTTACTTGAAGCAGCAACCTGTATTTGCTTTTCTTCCTCTAAGGAATTACGGTCTTAAATTCATTATTCAAGGAGATTTTGTTTTACCATCTTCCAGAGAGGAAGTGGATGCGGATAGTGCATGGAATCAGTGGTTGTTGTCTGAATTCCCTTCTTTGTTTGTCAGTGCCCAAGAATCCTTTTGTGCTCTTCCCTGTTTTGAGAGGTGCCCTGGAAAAGCTGTCACAGCCTTCTTGAGTTTTATTCCTCTAGCAGGAGAGGTTCATGGATTCTTCAGCCAGCTTCCTCACTTGATCCTTTCCAAGTTGCGTCTGACCCGCTGCATGTTTTTGGATGGCTCTACTGTGCAATGGGTCTATCCATGCAATACGCTTAGGGGTTGGGATGAACAAACTAAAATGCTATTGTCCAAAGGCTTACTTCATGAACATCTTGGTCTTGGTTACCTCTCAAAAGATATTATTATATCTGATAATTTATCAAGGGCCCTAGGTATTCATGACTATGGACCAAACATTTTGCTAGATACCATCTCATCTATTTGCCGAATTGATGGTTGTATTGAGTCATTGGGCCTGGAATGGCTGTGTGCTTGGTTTGTTAACCTTTATCTGACGTTGCTGTCTCATTCTCGAAATGTTTCCTCAGCAAGAAGCCTTGAAGATGCTCTTTTGGATAAAGTTAGGAAAATACCATGCATCCCACTTTCAGATGGTTCATTTAGCTCTGTTTCAGATGGTCCTATATGGTTGCCATATGATGTTGTCAGTTCCATTCCTGAATGCAGAAGTAGCATTCAGAATTTTCCTGTTCTATATGGTAATCTTCGAACTGTAAGTCCAAATCTTCTCTCTGCATGCTGCAAAAATAAATTCCTCATGGAGGAAGGCAGAATAGATGATCTGGCAGACATGCTCCAAAAGATTGGGGTGCGAAAGTTGTCTGGGCATGACATTATTAAAAACCACATCATGGTGTCCTTGCGTAACGGTTTAGATGCTAATGTGACTGATAGAATGATTAGAGAGTATGTGAGCTTTATTATGGTTCATCTTCAGTCTTCTTGCACCAGCTGTAACTTTGAAAAAGAAGGGATAGTGTCAGAACTTCGGAAGAGTCCTATCTTCCTTACAAACCATGGATACAAGAGCCCAGCTGATGAACCAATTCACTTCAGTAAAGATTATGGAAATTCCGTGGATGTTAGCAGACTGCTTCAGAATGTAGAAATTAGTTGGATTGAACTTGATAGTAGCTATTTGATTCATCATGGTTCAGAGTCGTCATCATTTGAACGGGAAAAATGGAGGCGATTTTTTGAAGAGATGGGTGTGACTGATTTTGTGCAGGTAGTGAAAGTTGAAAAAAGTTTATCCCAAGTTGATTCTCTTCTGGCAGGAGGCCTTTCTCTAGCTGATGTATCTGCAAAACCCTGTACCGTGTATGACTGGGAGTCACCAGAATTATCTAGAATTTTATCAATATTTTCTTCAAAAAGATGCAGGGAAAATTGTGTATATCTTCTGGAGGTTCTTGATAGATTCTGGGATGATTATTATAGTCCAAAATCTATGATCCTCACAGATGCTACACATTGTGGTGAAAACAGAGCAGTTGAATCATCGTTTATGAAGTGCATTCAAAGCTTCAAATGGATAGCATCAAGAATGGATGAGGATCTTCATTATCCAACAGATTTATTCTATGATTCTGAAAATGTCCGCTCTCTTTTTGGTAGTGTGGCTCCATATGCTGTACCGCAGGTTGGTGAATCTTTCCTTAACAAATTGTTCTGGATTTTAATGGTGACCTCACCTTATTCCTTTCTAGGACAGGTATCTAGCAGTTCACTTAAGAAGGCCATTGGATTCAAAACAGAGGTATCCTACTGTGATGCATTGATGGTCCTGAAGTATTGGATAACGTCAAAGGTTCCCTTTAGGGCAAGGTAACTACTAGGTTTCTCCATCTAGATTATACACTTATACTGTGTGTTTGAGAAATATATGAGCCACAAATTTGTTATGCAAATCAGCATAATCACTTAGCCGTCCTTTTATCCTTTTGCTTTTTAAATTAATGCACTATGGATTAACCTTCCTTTTCTTCAGCATGAGCCAGATGTGCAAATTCTATACCTTTTTGTCAGAAGGTGTGGCGGACTCAAAGATTGACATTAAACGGGAGTTCATGTCATCTCCCTCTATATTTACACCACTACAGCGTCCTCGGGCAAGTGAGGTTATTCCTGGAAGTTTTTTGGCGCCAGAAGACCTCTATTGGCATGACCCAACAGGATGCTTTGAAATAACAGAGGATTTCATTGCAACGAGAAACAGAAGCATGTTCCCAAGAAGAATGCTATCTGCAGCCTATCCAAACCTTTGTGAATTATTTACTCTGACATGTGGTGTACCAAAGGCTCCAACAACATCAAATTATGTTGAGATGCTGCTACGGCTGTCAACCATAGCATTGCCTTCACAGGCAGCAAACCATGTAAGTTGCTTTACTGCATGAGTATACTTTATAGCTTACTGTTAACTGTTAGGTGGATACTCCCTGTTAATCACGATTTGAATTATCCTGAACTGAAGGTGCAACAAAGTTTTAGCAATTGTGTTTTGTAAGATTATCTCATTTAACTTATTATCTCTTGTTTTCATGTTATATATAGGTCTTTTCTGTATTTGTGAGATGGGCTAAGTATCTGCAGTCTGAAAGTGACAAGATGAATGATATATTGTACTTGAAAGAATCTCTTCAGAAATTAGAAACAACAATATTGCCCACCTCAGCCGATAAATGGGTCTCTCTACATCCTTCTTTTGGCCTTGTTTGCTGGGTAGATGATGATGAGTTGAAGCAACAGTTTATTAACTCTAGTAATGTTTACTTCATACAATTTGGTGACCTTTCTTCTGAGGATAAGCAAATGCTGTATGGAAGAGTTGCTGCTTTGATGAAAAGCTTAGGCATCCAAGCACTTTCGAAGGTAATAGACATCTTTTTATGGTATATCCATGTTTTTCAATTTTTAGGCTGCTTCTCATATGCACAAAGAGCTATGTTAACAAGTTAAGTATAAATTTATTCAAATTAAAATGTAGTAAACTCCATGAAAATGTCATTTGAGCTATAACTATAATTAAAGTCATTCTCCAAGACAATCTCTATAAAAGAAGTCATTATAGCGCAAGTGAGTTTTTGTCCACTTAAAACATTTTCTTCAATCCAATCTCACCTTTATGTATGGGGCTACTAATGGTAACGGGTGAGAAATGGAGAACTGTGGAGTTGGAAACTTGGTGGCAAAGAAAATCTGTATTGAAAGAAGTGTTTGTGCTCTAGCCATTTCCAATCTTGTTCCTTTGTTCTTGGGTTTAAAGAGTGGAGAAATGGCTGATCAGCATCAATTTATTCTATGCTATAATTATGACAATATCACTTCATCACAATGCTGTAGAATAGCAGCACTTGTAGCAGAGGAATCGAGAATGTGTGCCTAGTGCAGTGGTAGGAAGCAGAAGTGTAACCTACAGGTCGGGAGTTCACTCCCCGTTCTCACAAAAAAAGGCCACTCCTTGTGCTATTTTCAGTGAAATACATGTTGCACTAATGGTTGCAGCATGATACGATGCAGCTGCAGAGGTCGAGTTTTTTTTTTTACCAGAGGAAATCATCTTTCTCTGGTCGAAGATAGTTCATTAGTCACTGAAAGTGTCAATGTCTATCATGAGCACCATGGTTGTTGGTTGTACTAATCTGTTGGCTATCTGCAGAAAGTTCTAGTTGTGGCACAGTGCAAATAGACCACATCAATTTTATTTATTTATTTATTTATAGCAGAGTGATGCAACACACTTGATATTGTAACATGGTAAATTAAGAGTATGTGCTTCTTTTACCAGTTATGCAACTACATAAACAGATGCTTCTTTTTTATGTAATTGAATTGAACTAAAAACATTTTTCTCTTGCCTGGTTGCTTTACTGTTTTCTTTTTGTTGTTCTCTCCCTATTTTGTGTGCAGTTGCTTGTTTAGTGTTCTTTTAAAATAAAATCTTACAGTGAGGGCCTCGCTTGCTGTATCTACGGTTCAAAAAAAAAAAATCTAAAAACATTGAGACAAACAGGAGAAGTATGAAAATACATATTGAAGAAAATTTTTTATAGCTAGTTCCTTGTTTCTTATCACTCTTTCTACCTTTATGTAGGTTGTGTATCGTGAAGCAATATTTTATGGTACATCAGAGAACAGAGAAAAGGTTTCCTTGATTTGTTGGCTTTTGCCATACATGCAACGGTACATCTATAAAATGCATAGAGATACTTATATCAACTTCCAGAAAAACGACATCATGAAGATTACCAATCTGCAAGTAGTAGTTGTTGACAAGTTATTTCACAAGTATGTACTAAGGGGACTTGAGAGTTCTTCTAAGAAAAGATTCAAATGTCATTGCCTTTTGCAGGTTAGTATCTATCGTTCGATTCTGCCATTAGCAAGTAATTACATTGTCAGGTTATACAATGTCTTTTTGAAGATGTCTTCCATTCCAAATAGGCCCTTAAGTTGAAATCTCTTTCTAGGCTGTATTCATCAACTTGTCGTCTGTACATAAGCTTCATATCACTATGTCGTTAACGCTTACAATTGAAGTTTTGCTCTGCTTAGTTCCTCTGCCTTCAATTTTTTTTGACATGTTTACTGGTTTGCAGGGAGATACGCTATACGCAACACAAGATGCTGATTCACATTCAGTATTTTTGGAGCTTTCTAGAATTTTCTTTGATGGATCCCCTGATCTGCATTTTGCAAATTTTCTACACATGATCAAAACCATGGCAGAATCTGGCACCCATGCTGAGCAAATAGAGTCTTTTATCGTTAATAATCAGAATGTTCCTGAGTTACCTAAACATGAAGCTGTCTGGTCCTTCTCTTCCTTGTCTGCAGTCGACCAAGGTTCAGCCAACCAAGGTGGTGCTGATACCCAGGGGGTTGATTTCCAACCTGTCCGTGAATTCAGTGCTCCAAATCATCAGAAGGCACCAGGAATGGTTTCAAGTTGGCCTCTTAACCATTGGAGAACAGCACCCGTCTTCAGAACACCTCTCATAAACCAGCATGCAAGCATGCAAGAGGCAAAGGTCAATGATGCTGGACTTTCATCAAACTTAAACATGCCTGGTATGTATGGACACACCGAAGATAGTTTGCTTTCTGTTGATCTTGAAGGGGATTGGATTATAGAAGAGAAACCAAGGACCGAAACTACATTGCTTGGAGATATTTCAACGGAAATCTTTGATGAGCCTCAGATGGCGATGTCTGCTGAACCTTTCAATGCACCTGCTTATTTGAACTTGGAGGAGGCTGGAAGTTCAAGCCCAACGGTCCATGTTGAGCTAACAAATTTCGATGAGAAACTGGCTAATCTTGCAGAAGACAGGAATCAGCGGCCATCAGATGCAAGCCAGTTAAGAACAGGGAGGCTTGGTGAAGCACTGGTCGAGAAATATTTTGCCAAACAGCTAGGTTCCAACAATGTTAGGTGGGTGAACGACAAAATTGAAACCGGACTGCCTTATGATATTGTTATAACACACCCAGAGGGTTTCACAGAGTATGTGGAGGTTAAAACAACTGTATCTTCAAGAAAAGATTGGTTTGACGTCTCACCAAGAGAATGGCAGTTTGCCTTGGAGAAAGGGGATTTATTTAGCATTGCTCGTGTCATGTTAGGTACAAAGAAAGCAAGTATAGAAATGTTAAAAAACCCACACAAGCTTTATAAGCAGAAAGCATTGCGGCTTGGTCTCCTGATATCCAGACACACAATCTCGTCAGCAGCAACATAGACCAAAATGTCAAAATGTCAGTTTTGTTGAGGCTAGCGCCGATGATCATTCTGCAGATTGTCATGATTACTCTGACTAATAATCAGTATGAAGGACTGGAGTGAGTATCTTCATCATCTTGATAAGTATTTGCTGATTTCTCCATTTTGGGGAGAGATGGGGTACAACATTAGTGCAAGACTCAATACGGTTCAGCCTGTTTATATTAGTCTCCCCATTTTTATTATTCTAACTCGAGAAATCTTCTCCATTGGCAGCTCTGGAGTCTCGACCATGTGTCCATGTCTCTTGTCACATACAACTTACACTCTGCCTTTGTAACCAGTTCTGATATTTTGTCATTATTTTTCCTTCTTTTTTTTGCCCCTAGACCTTGTCTCGTAGGTTGATTTGTACAGAAATGGATGCAATTTGATTTTGCCATGTGCTATTAACTAATGAGCAATACTAAAACCGTTGACTGTTCTGAAGATCCGTAG
>Ga0182004_10003430_pt1 | contig 12602 bp, 13 predicted proteins | sample Sormic07211540_1_FD_120479 | JGI IMG/M metagenome (GOLD analysis project Ga0182004, IMG submission 120479) | Endophyte microbial communities from Sorghum bicolor roots, Mead, Nebraska, USA - 072115-40_1 MetaG | ecosystem: Host-associated > Plants > Roots > Unclassified | place: USA: Nebraska... | reverse complement strand
CTCCCGCGGCGGGGTCGTCACTATCCGGCACGATGGCGACGGCGCCGCGGTGCGTTCCTTTCCCCTCCTCCGCTCTTCCGTGCTCTCCTCGCGCTCTCGCTCCGCTTTGTCCCGTCGCGTTTCGATTTGCGCGGGGGACCCCGTCGATTTGCCGGGCGGCCGTGCGCCGACGGGCGGATTGCGTCGGCTCCGCGTCCGATTGGCGGCCGGCCCGTGCGGCCGTTGTGTCGGATGCCTAGGTTTTGGTTGCGTCTGCCTGGGGGGTTTTCGGTGCGGCGTGCTGCGGTGCTGGTCGAGTGGCGAGTCGATTGGTTTCACTGTTCCCCTCGCCACCTGCCCACGATGGTGGTGTTGAGAAATGCAGAGGGGATTTGATTGGGATGGATTGTTCAACTCGTCTGGGTTTATCATCTGAACTTTGTAGGAACAGTTCGAATCCTCCAGTCTGTTGATACTAATAGTCTAACCTACTAATGCGTCAAGGCTTGGTCTTAATTAATGTACCCATTTCTTTTAACTCGGCGGGCCACGAGGGGAGTTTGTTGTTTGTTGTTTGATTTTATGATATTTTTATATAATACCTCTGATGTGGGGTTGTTGCTGTCACAATCTCACCTACATCAACGTTGTTGGTGCAGGCTAAGCAGTTGAAGAATGTGAATGAACAAATATGTCAAATCTGCGGTGACACTGTCGGGCTCTCAGCAACAGGCGATGTCTTTGTTGCATGCAACGAATGTGCCTTCCCGGTGTGTCGTCCGTGCTATGAGTATGAGCGTAAGGAGGGGAATCAGTGCTGCCCTCAATGCAAGACTAGATACAAGAGGCACAAAGGTCTGTTCCTTATGGGACCATACTGATCTTACTCATTGCTTCACAAGTTCGAACTGCTTGTTGAAATCTGTTACTTGATATTGCAAACACATCTGTTTTAATTTTCTAAAGGAAAATGAGTCATGCACATCATCACCCTGTGGTCTTTAACATCTCCATGTTCAAATTTAGGAAGCCCTCGGGTTCGTGGAGATGAGGAGGAGGATGGAGTTGATGATTTGGACAACGAATTCAACTATACACAAGGCAATGTCCAAGGTCCTCAGTGGCAGCTGCAGGGACATAGGGAAGATGTTGATCTCTCTTCATCTTCTCGACATGAACCCCATCACAGAATTCCACGTCTGACAACTGGGCAGCAGGTATAACATACATAAGGCCACTATATGATGACAGGCAGACCCTTACTGAACTTTTGGTCCTGTAACCTTATTAGAATTAATTTGCACTGTCGAATACTGTTCTTCGTAGTGTGAAGCTTGAATGGAGCCAACTGAGTCACTGGCTCACTGGTGGAGTTGTAGTCCAGTCCAGTGTTCTTGGTTGCTTCCTGATTTTAGATGATTGAGTCCGTATACAAGAAATGGGTGGTTGGGTGCCCTTACCTGTTACCAGATGATTGTATGACAATATTTTTTTAGATAAAGTAATTTTATTCCAGCCTCTGCAAGAGTTTTGCACTCAAACATCCAGTGTATAACAATAATTACGCTCGACGAATACTGCTTCCATAAGAATATTTTGCTCTGTTGTGCCCTTAAACATTGTCAACTGTTTTCAGATGTCCGGAGATATCCCTGATGCATCTCCTGACCGGCATTCTATTCGCAGCCCAACACCAAGTTATGTTGATCCAAGCATTCCAGGTGTGCTACTGTGCTATATATAGTTGTGTTGGTAATCAGTTTCCCCTGCAGATTTACTAGAATGCAATCATTTGTTTCCATGATGTCAGTACCTGTGAGGATTGTGGACCCCTCAAAGGATTTGAATTCTTATGGAGTTGGAAGTGTTGACTGGAAAGAAAGAGTCGAGAGCTGGAAAGTTAGACAGGACAAAAATATGATACAGGTGACTCATAAATATCCAGCAGAAGGGAAAGGGGATATTGAAGGGACTGGCTCAAATGGTGAAGATCTGCAAATGTATGGTCCTTACGACTTAACTTATGTCTGTTCTGTCTTTTCTTCTTTGAATCAGGCTGTCATCATGTGTAATGTGTATATAAAACATTCACATTGCACCTGGGTTCTTATTTTACAATTTTAGTTGTCCATGCTGAGTTGCTGACTACATCAAGCCAAGGAATATTTGGCCATAATGTCAGAGAATAACTCTTTCCATTCAACTCCACAAAATGAATCCTGCATCAGTTTTAATGTAGCTGATAATTTTGCTATACGCCTAGTTTTTCTATGCATTACTAACTTATGCCTATCTAGCTTATAGCTTTCAGAGCTGACTAGAAATATGATGATATTCTTGCCACTTCTGGTTTTTAATGGTGGAATGCTTACTGTTGTCCTGTTTCAGCTAATGCTGTTGATTTGCTTACATTTATTGCTCTTCTGCAGGGCTGACGATGCACGGCTACCTCTAAGTCGCATAGTGCCTATATCTCCAAACGAGCTTAACCTTTATCGAATCGTGATTGTTCTCCGGCTTATCATCCTATGTTTCTTCTTTCAGTATCGTATAACTCATCCAGTGACTGATGCTTATGGATTGTGGCTTGTATCTGTTATTTGTGAAGTTTGGTTTGCCTTGTCTTGGCTTCTAGATCAGTTCCCAAAGTGGTATCCTATCAACCGGGAAACTTACCTCGATAGACTTGCATTGAGGCAAGTTGCACTTCTTGATGTTTTTCTACAGGATGTTGTCAATGCATCACTTGTTATCTAGTCTTCTTACGTTTCATGCTGAGATTTCTTGTTCGACTTTGCAGATATGATAGGGAGGGTGAGCCATCTCAGTTGGCTCCAATTGATGTCTTTGTCAGTACAGTGGATCCACTCAAGGAGCCACCTCTAATTACTGCCAACACTGTCCTGTCCATTCTTGCTGTGGATTACCCCGTTGACAAAGTATCATGCTATGTTTCTGATGACGGTTCAGCTATGTTGACTTTTGAAGCGCTATCTGAAACTGCAGAGTTTGCAAGGAAATGGGTTCCCTTTTGCAAGAAACACAACATTGAACCTAGGGCTCCAGAGTTTTACTTTGCTCAAAAGATAGATTACCTAAAGGACAAAATACAACCTTCTTTTGTGAAAGAAAGGCGAGCTATGAAGGTAAGATAAGGTAGCAAATAGTCAGATTACTTGTTCTACAAATGGGTGACTTTGATCACATGAGGTGTTTTCTGACAGAGGGAGTATGAAGAGTTCAAAGTACGGATCAATGCCCTTGTAGCAAAAGCGCAAAAAATACCTGAGGAGGGCTGGACCATGGCTGATGGCACTCCTTGGCCTGGGAATAACCCAAGAGATCATCCAGGAATGATCCAGGTATATTTTTCTTAATATCTCTAAGATGGACATTCTGTCGGATCTTTATTTTGTTATAGATCTTGTCCTCATGTATTCCACTCTTCTTCTTTTTTTATCTTAGGTATTCTTGGGCCATAGTGGTGGGCTTGACACTGATGGAAATGAGTTGCCACGGCTTGTTTATGTTTCTCGTGAAAAGAGGCCAGGCTTCCAGCACCACAAGAAGGCTGGTGCCATGAATGCTTTGGTATATTTCCATTCAGCTCTACGAATGTCAATTTGGTTTGTCCATTGCTTTATGATCTTCCTCTTTACTAATGAACAGATACGCGTATCAGCTGTCCTGACAAATGGTGCTTATCTTCTTAATGTGGATTGTGATCACTACTTCAACAGCAGCAAAGCTCTTAGAGAGGCTATGTGTTTTATGATGGATCCAGCACTAGGAAGGAAAACTTGCTACGTTCAGTTTCCACAAAGATTTGATGGCATAGACTCACATGATCGTTATGCAAACCGGAACATTGTCTTCTTTGATGTAAGTATGGCAGCTCTTTTGTTGACCAAACTGCAAGTATTTCATGTTTCTTACATGGTTTTCTCTGTGCAGATTAATATGAAGGGTTTAGATGGCATTCAAGGACCTGTTTATGTGGGAACAGGATGCTGTTTCAATAGGCAGGCCTTGTATGGTTATGATCCTGTATTGACAGAAGCTGATTTGGAGCCTAACATTATCATTAAAAGTTGCTGTGGCGGCAGAAAAAGGAAGGACAAGAGCTATATTGATTCCAAAAACCGTGATATGAAGAGAACAGAATCTTCGGCTCCCATCTTCAACATGGAAGATATAGAAGAGGGATTTGAAGGTCTGTTCATGCTGCTAGACATTTCTTGCACTCTTGCTTATCAAATGCAAATCTAGTTCTGATACTGAAGTTATTTTCGTGCTAAAATATGTTTGCTTGTACTAATGTGAATTGTGAAATCCCACCAGGTTACGAGGATGAAAGGTCACTGCTCATGTCCCAGAAGAGCTTGGAGAAACGCTTTGGCCAGTCCCCAATTTTTATTGCATCCACCTTTATGACTCAAGGTGGCATACCCCCTTCAACAAACCCAGCTTCCCTGCTAAAGGAAGCTATACATGTCATTAGTTGTGGATATGAGGACAAGACAGAATGGGGGAAAGAGGTCAGTGAGTAAAGCAGAGTTCCTTTACTGCCCTTCAAATAGTTCTTTGTTTTTTTCCAGTTGATCTATTAACTAAAACACTAATGATAATGGGTATACATTTGGCCCACACATCCAACCTATGTCCAACTGAGGAAGCTGTACAGGTCATTAGCTTGGATATTGATTCATGTGAATGTGATTGATAGAATATAAAGAGTCGAACAACCATGTCGTTTGCATACCAGTGCTTACCAAAATTTTTATGACCATGAATGATATTTTCCCTTTGATCTTGTATTCTTTTAGATCGGATGGATATATGGATCTGTTACTGAAGATATTTTAACTGGTTTCAAGATGCATGCAAGGGGTTGGATATCCATCTACTGCATGCCACTTCGGCCTTGCTTCAAGGGTTCTGCTCCAATTAACCTTTCTGATCGTCTCAACCAAGTGCTACGCTGGGCTCTTGGTTCAGTTGAAATTCTACTTAGCAGACACTGTCCTATCTGGTATGGTTACAATGGAAGGCTAAAGCTTCTGGAGAGACTGGCATACATCAACACCATTGTTTATCCAATTACATCTATCCCACTAATAGCCTACTGTGTCCTTCCTGCTATCTGTTTACTCACCAACAAATTTATTATTCCTGAGGTAAGTTCCCCAGATTCATTTAAAGCCCCATTGTATATAACGCTGTGTTCTTGGTTATGTTTGCTTGTGGGTGTTATTTTGAGAGAGTTATTGAGGGATGCACATCGCTTTCTCAAGCTACCGTTATTTACGGTTTTTTTCATGGTTGAGGACTTCGTATTCACAGGCTTAAACTTTTGTTTTCTTGCATGTTACACATAATTATCTTGCATTCTCTGCGTGATAGTTATTTAAAATGTAATCTGTAATCAATATATAGCAGTGCATTGTAATTTGTAAATTAATAAGAAAAAATTTCTGTCGCAATTTTCCAGTCTACTCCATTCGTCCCAAAATAAGTGTCACTATGGTATTCGTGTCGGTCGAACTTTCTTAAGTTTGACTAGGTTTGTAGAAAATATTAACAACATTTGTATCTTCAAATAAGTTTATTATAAAAATAGATTCAATGATCTATCTAATGATACTAATTAATTATGTACTATAAATATTATAATTTCTTATATGTGCTTGGTTAAAGTTAAAAGCGTTTGACTTCTCGAAAAGCGAGAATGACACTTATTTTGGGGCAGAGGAAGTAGGCATCTAAGTATAATTCACAGTATTGGTAAACACTGAAATTTCTTACATATGTTTTTGGACATGTGTCCCTGCTAGATTACATCTATTTCTCCTTTACTTCCATCCCAACTAGATTACATTCATTTCTCCTGTAATTTTGTAGATTAGCAATTATGCTGGGGCATTCTTCATCCTGCTTTTTGCTTCCATCTTCGCCACTGGTATTTTGGAGCTTCGATGGAGTGGTGTTGGCATTGAGGACTGGTGGAGAAATGAACAGTTTTGGGTCATTGGTGGTACCTCTGCGCATCTCTTTGCTGTGTTCCAAGGTCTCTTAAAAGTGCTGGCAGGGATCGACACAAACTTCACGGTCACATCAAAGGCAACCGATGATGATGGTGATTTTGCTGAGCTATATGTGTTCAAGTGGACAAGTCTTCTGATTCCCCCGACCACTGTGCTTGTGATAAACCTGGTTGGTATAGTGGCTGGAGTATCATATGCTATCAACAGTGGCTACCAATCATGGGGTCCACTCTTCGGAAAGCTGTTCTTTGCAATCTGGGTGATCCTCCACCTCTACCCTTTCCTGAAGGGTCTCATGGGGAAACAGAACCGTACACCGACCATCGTCATCGTTTGGTCCATCCTCCTTGCTTCCATATTCTCACTGCTGTGGGTGAAGATCGATCCCTTCATATCACCTACTCAGAAAGCTATTTCCCGGGGGCAGTGCGGTGTAAACTGCTGATTTGATCTGAACTGCCTGCTGGATAATATTATGGCTCTGGCCCCATCAATTCTACCCCTTGTAAATACCAGAGGAGGTTAGGCAAGGCATTTGTCGTCTAAGTTATGCTTAGCTCCTTAGTTGACTGTGCTGCATTTGGGGGTGGGCAGTACAAAACTTGTCAACTTATGTCGTGTTACTTATTCGTAGCTAAGTAGCAGTAATTAGTGTCTGTTTCTTCATGAATGTCGTGACTATATGCTCACCGTGGGCTGTGGACTGTTGTGATGTTATCTATATGTAGGACTTCAAGTACCTATTTTGCTGTTTGGTTAATGACATTGTAATTTAGGGATTGTTATCTGTTGAAATTTATATATGTATTTCTAATATTCATGCCATATATCACTATTATAATTAGGGATGAAAACGGATCGGGACGGATATTACCAATACTATATTTGTTTTCATATTTTTGGTCGGATTCGGATTCAAATACGGATAATGTTAACCATGTCGGATAAGATAGGATTAGATGTCGGCATCCTAAATATACTATTTAAGTATTTGGATACGGATACGGTATCGGATGTTGAATATTCGAACTTGAATACGGATAGATCTGAACTCTTCTAAGGCTTTGTTTGGATGTAGTCGGATTCACATCAATCCACATGTGCTGAGGTGGATTAGTGTGGAACTTGAACTAAATTCCACTCTAACTCACACCAACACACATGGATTGAAGTGAATCCGACAACATCAAAATAAGGTCTAAACGAATTCGATCTTGAATACGGTTGGAAAATATCTGTACCATTTTCATCTCTGATTATAATTAATAGTCTATTCAACGGCACGGATTGATGGAGTGTCATGGAAACTTTATAACAAGGCTGTCATGAGCACATTCTTCCTCGACATTTCATATTTCGGATTGTGTAGTCAATGAAAATAGTATGGTTTGGGGAAGAAACGAGTACAAAACCATAATTCACGCCTTGTTGGATGTTGTCGGATTCACTTCAATCCATGTGTGTTGGTGTGGATTGGGGTAAAATTTAGTTTGAGTTTCATTCAAATCCACCTCAACACATGTGGATTGATGTGACTACATCCAAACAAAGCCTCAAGCACGCTCGGTTACATGTGTGTTCTACTACCCGTTTGTAATTTAAAACTTTTTTATCTATCGACGTGAAGATTAGGCACGACCCACACACACTTGAGCGGTTGTTTGTGGCTGTGGAAGGATGGGTAGTAGTACATCGGCTTGAGCTTTGGCTTTTTTAGAAACTATTTTTGAGTAAAAATTAGAGGAGCCAGAACCATTTTAGCAAAGCCATAATTTATTATGGTTTCACTAAAACGGCTGTAGCGAGCCATCCTAAGGAGTCGGAACCAAGGTTGTCTTCCATCTGCGGGGCTTCTTCGTTCGATATGAGCCACTGCCTCGTGCTGAATGAAGCCCATCGGGCATCGGTACTTACCACATATAGCGAGTTCTCTTCTTGCTAGCCATCGATCGATATGATATTGTCGCTCTTCTTCCTCGCTAGTCGACCTTTATCGATCCAAAATAAAATATGTTCAACTTCGAACCAACTTGAATCTATAAGTTCAATTTCGTAACGAACTTGAATTGGACAATGAAATTTTGTTTAAGAACCGGACAACCGATTGGATTGTGTATGTAATTCGAGGGATGAGAAGAATCCCTCGTGTGCTACACGATCGAACGTATACGAGATGTAGTAAGACAAAACGGTCGGATTGATCATAAGCACGGTTTGACTAGGTCTGCTGCAACTGCAATAGTGATTGACTGTGCATGGCCAGCCAAAGTGTGTGTGCTGCAACAGTGATTGGCTAATTAATGTGTTGCTAAATCGGTGATTACTGTGCATGGCTACCTCCAAAGACCATGCGCTCGAGCTCGGTCCGTCCTTTTCCTTGAGTAGAGGAAAGGGCGTGACCATGCAGCCACCGTGATTAACCAAAGGGAAGCCCCCTAGTGTGCAGCAAAAAAGATAAAGGGAGAGAGGCACCCCATGCTAACAGCAGCAGCATTAGTTCATCTACGCTATTGTGTAATAGTTGTAGAGCTTAATGATCCTGCTAACCTAAGAAAAACATGTGCCGCATACTGCATATAACCACCATTCTTCGGTCTCGAACTGCAGCACCGTTGCTATATAGGCTTCTTCATGCATGCTCCTCAATAGTCATCATCAATATATACACAATAATATAAAAGAGAGCGTATGTTAGGAAGACCCCTACTATCTATAATTTACCACCAATCCATCTTTTATGGAAAAAATTAGTAGGAGATCGAGCAGCTATATCATATAAGAAGAAGAGCAAGACGGAGTTTCACAGTCTGATATTACATATAAGAATAAGAAAGGGCACACAATCAATAACTGAGGATCCTTGGGGTTACTATAGGAAACCCGTAGCTCTTGTCACGAGTCCTATTTCTTCTTTGTTTAGGCCCAAGACTTGGAGTGCCGATCATATCGATCTGTCAAAGGTTCTCTTATTGCGTTGTTTCCAAATGTTCATAGTTTAGTACATGATGATTGTTGTTGTTGATGTTGTCGTTCTCTGTTTCGTTGCATCCTGTGTCTTTGAAGAAACTTTTGCGACCACTCTTACATCCATATTTATTCTTGGTCACTCTCAACGGGCAAATGGGATTGCAAGGCCAATTTATCACAGTAAGTTTGTCCATCAGTACTCTTGCTTCAACTAGCAAACCATGCAAAGAATTTTAAGTTCCTTTTTGCATGTGCTCTCTAGATTGAGTTTGCCTTAATGGAACAAAATAATCCTTTGAATTGTGTCAGGTATGCAGATTTTGAATTGTAGATGAAGTTTGCTGTCCACCTCACTATATTTGATCTTCTTGATCATTGAGTTGAACAAGATGGACAAGGTCCCAAAGGCACACGGACTCCGCCATTTGTTGCACAGTCTCCATCTGTCAATGTCCAATTGTGATTGAGTAGATCATCGTTCACTTTTCTGATTTTTCCTCTGAGTATGACAGGTTAGATGCTATAATGTCAATCGGTGCCAGACCGTTTAATTAGCCATGTTGAGTGCCAAAAGGATGCTTTAATTTGTCACCCCGCCCAATTTTTACCACGGTTGAAGCTCAGATGAGCGCTTTGTCCATCGAACTGCATGGGGGTTAGGTACCAACCCAAGGTCTATCAGAATCCATCCAGGCATATATATACCAAAGCCAGAGATGAGGCATATATATTGCGTGGTCAAAGCCCTCTAAGTCAAGAATGCCCGGGCCTGCTAGTATTTTTGGTCTAGTGACCTTTGGCCAATGCAACCAACTAGACAATGCCCACCATTACTATTTCTGCACCCTTCCAAAGGAAAGATCTTCTGATTCTGTCAATCCTCTCTTTATTGCAGGATTACAACACATAACTCTTCACATTAAACATGAACCCTGGGATTAATTAATTTAATAATTAAATGTGCTCATAAAACCAGTTAAACCCATCCAGAAGCTAGCTGGGCCTTGGTGCGTGGCACAGGAGGAAAGCGTCAATGCGAGACCATTCCAACAAGCTGAACTACAATTTGTTTGTGTTTGGTGTGGATGTGCTTGTCAATTTGAGGTTTCCTTAGTTCCTTTCGTCCCCTTTAATCAAGCTAGCTCTGTCCCTACAAATTAAATTGTGTTTTAAACTGTCACTCCTTCATTAAAATTTGCCAGATGTTTCAAAGAAAAAGTGGCACAACTATCATTTTATATGGATAAATATCTTATATATAAAGAGATTACATCATGTTGGCACTTGGCACGGCTGGCATTTGCAGAAGTGTTGGTAGGTGCCGTATCTGTAGAGCGATCGGTGGATCGATCTCCTCACCAGTTCGCGCTTAGCAGTGCAAAGCAATTGGCAGTTTGGCACAACCAGATGGCGACTAACCCACTAGCTAAGCAGCTGCAGCTACAACAGTTCGCGTCAGGGCACTCCAACAATCGAATCGAACAAAATAAACTAATTAACGAACGGACAAGACACACCCAAAAACACACATGTACAGCTTCGTCGACATGGTGGAGTCGACGACTAATTGAAGGAAACAAGAAGGCAACGAAATTCTCCAATGGATCTTCAAAATGCCGGCAGCGTTCCGGTCGATCTGCTTGGTCTCTCGGCGATCAATCAGACGTACCTACGCGCGCCGCTACACGCACGCGTGCTCCGGGCAAGATCTCATCGCGCAAGCGGGGATGCTCGCCTCGACCTCGCCGACGCAGCTTCCGCCGCCGGCCTTCGCCGGAATGCACTGTTCAGCTGGCACCGGGGTTGGGACGGCCACGGGAACAGGAAGCGGCGCCGGCGCTTGCTGCCTGAGGGCGGCTGCTGGTGGCCGCTTGCAGGCTGGCGCTGCAGCAGGCTGCTGCAGGCCGAGGATGGCGTGGCCCTCGGGGACGAGGGGCACGATGGGGAGGTTGTCGCAGGTGCAGACCTCGACCATGAAGCCGTCGGGGTCGTGGAAGAAGAGCTGGTCCACGTAGATGCCGCCCTCCTCCACGCGCCGCTGCACGTACCGGATGCCCAGCTCCTTGAGCCGCCGCTGCACCGCCTCCATGCTCTCGCACTGCATGCATGCAAATGCAACAGCACAAGCACTATCAGTTCACCTTTCCGTGACAGATGACTTTGTTCATATGCATGGTTGGTAAGAAGCACTCATGCATGTATGCTAGCAGCATGCATACTGCATGATTTTAACTTTATATTGTCGTTATTATAGTGCAACGGCCTATGGCTAGTCGTGCATGCATATGCATGCAGATACGTACGTTCGTTGGTCTTGCCAGATCTGCATGTGAGTGAGATACGTATATGATCCCGCCAGCGCAGCATCCACGCTGTCTGAGGGTGTGTGGGTGTGAAGACAAATTAACTCTATGTGTAACACAAATAAAAAAATATACTGTCAATTTTCTAGGAAAAATCTATTGTTATCACTTTCTCCAACTTTCCAAATCGTCGCCTAGTGGATTGTCTACTATGCTTGAGGACCAGAGCATGCAGGAGAGTTGGACATATATGTATGCATGCACGTGCATATGTGCCGAAGCCCATCCTTATGCTATCATTCTTGGATGTGTCTAGTTAAAGAGTACACATAGTGTGATCGATTCAATATAGTTTTTTTTCCTTCCAAATGTTTGACCAAAGCAATTTAATAAGATTATATATTACTAGTGCTATCTCACTAAGAGGTGCACATGCACGGCCATGTTCGTATGTCCCATTTTTCCAAGAAAAGCTGGAGACATCAAAATCCCGTCACCACATAGGAATGTGTTAATAAGTAAATTACTGATGGTAATTATATATGCAAGTTTAAGATATATAGCACATAGTAGTACACATATGTATATGTCAAGAGATAGATCCAGACAAATAGACAACGCATCAGTCCCTATCAAAACAGCTGATGAGCGTGAAGGTTTTCTTCTTCACTTGCGCAACATTTAAATGCATGCAAGCAATAGCTTGCATGGCGGCTTGGTGCACATATACAAATAATATCTATTCGGCTATTCATGCAGCCTGAGTTGAGTTTTTGGAAAGGAATTGGCATGATCCGTGTGCACATGCAATGATCCTACCCAGATAGCATAAGGAATTCTTCATCGATATTCAATTCGATCTACGTACTAGTCCTATTTTTATTATGTTATTAATCATTACTGATCATGCATGTAACCCACCAGCAGCTAGCATCTATTTCTTAATTAAGTTAAGATGTAGATCAGATCGAGCCCACTTCAGCAAATTGTGAGGTCAAAATGGGGGCCAGAAATGGAGCAACTGTGGCTAAGTAATAGCTAGCTAGCTACGTACTGAAGCCTTACAACCAGCACTTTTTATTGGCTTGTCTGTATTAATTCCATGCTGCGCGAGTTCAGTCACCATCTTAGGATGAACTTCGTATCTAATTGGTATCTACATCAGACGTGCTAGAGGAATGGGATGCTGTCAAATTAATTGAAGTTGTTGTGACCATTTTTCCAACAAGAGAAGGGACCAGGTGTATGTATATATATATATATATATATATATATATATATATATATATATATATATATATATATTTTG
>Ga0182004_10003429_pt1 | contig 12603 bp, 7 predicted proteins | sample Sormic07211540_1_FD_120479 | JGI IMG/M metagenome (GOLD analysis project Ga0182004, IMG submission 120479) | Endophyte microbial communities from Sorghum bicolor roots, Mead, Nebraska, USA - 072115-40_1 MetaG | ecosystem: Host-associated > Plants > Roots > Unclassified | place: USA: Nebraska... | reverse complement strand
TTGGATTTGATGAACTTGTTGTAATAAATATGTGAATGATGATGAACATGCTGAGACTTGTAATATGGTTGTGATATTATGATTTGTGGTTCATAATTATGGTTGTGATATATTGTGAGAAATGAGATTATGCGTGATATACATATGTGATGGTTGATATATATATATATATATATATATATATGAAATGTTTATGTCGATGGAATGTAAAAAACAAATTAAAAATAAAATTTTCTGTATCTTTGCCGAGGGCCTTGACCATAGCCCTCGACAAATATTGGGTCTTTGCCGAGGGCCTTCGCCATAGCCCTCGGCAAAGAAATTTGTAGAAAAATTTCTGCGTACACTCTTTGCCAAGGGCCTCCTTGTAGCCCTCGGCAAAGAATTTTTTTTTAAAAAAAATCTGGGCATTTTCTTTACCGAGGGCCGCTGGAGGAGGCCCTCGGCAAAGACTATCCTGTAGCCCTCGGCAAAGAATTTTTTGAAAAAAATTCTGCTCAATTTCTTTGCTGAGGGCCGGAGGTAGAGGCCCTCGGCAAAGACTCCATCCCGAGAAACGGCGCTGTTATGGTTACTTTTCTTTGCCGAGGGCCATGTAGGCCCTCGGCAAAGGCCATCTTTGCCGTCTAAAAATTCCCCGAGAGTCCTTTGCCGAGAGCCGCCCTCAGCAAAGCCTTTGCCGAGGGCTTTTGGGCCTTTGCCGAGGGCTTCTAGCCCTCGGCAAAGAGGGCGCGTCCAATAGTGACTGTCCTCCATCGCCCTCTTTTCCGCCGTCGAAAATTAGTTAACAGTACTTTATGTAATGACTTATCAGTCAAACGATCTGGTTATTCCAATCGAATGACCAAGCAGCTTCACGCGTAATATCATTCTCACAGCAGGAATCTCTTCGCTAGTGGCCGCGTTCCCTTCTCTCGTGTACAGTAGGATGTTTAGGGCTAGATCTGTCGGTGTCACTTCAACCGGAGAGTCGTCTGCTTTGCAAATTGCACGGGAATCCGCTAATGTACAATTCGGTCATGCACGGTGTCTCCATCTTGGAATGATATATAGGTTCCATCACATTTCATTATCTTAGACAAATTATTAGATTTTGTATTGGCCGGTTTTAATTTATACCAAAAAAACGTGTGTATATCATGAAGAAATATATATATATATATTCTCTATCTCAAATTATAACTCATTTCAACTTTTTTAAAAAAATCAAAGTATCTCAAATTTGACCAAATTTATATAATAAAATAAAAACATCTATATCGTTGTCAGCTCGACCTTGCTTTTGTCGATGGATACCACGACTTCCTGTAGATTATTCTCGTTGCCACCACACCACACGCCATTGCCATGTGTCGTGCTAAGCAAAAAGCAATGCAAACTAAGCATGGAGTCAACTGCCAGTTAATGACGACATTTCTTTGGTAACATAAATATATTTTCATAAATTAGTTTAGTTCAGCATAGTTTCATATATGGCTATGTTGTGAATGATGAGGATAAACGACAAAGAATACAAGATCAAAACATAGAAGACACAAGATTTAACGTGGAAAACCTCTCCAATGCGAAGAGGAAAAACCACGGACGCCAACCAGCAAACACTCCTCACTATTATCAAAAGTTGGAGTTACAACGTCGTGCGGCGGCTTACAATATCATATCTTCGCTCCGGCCCAAGCCTCCGGTGACGGGCCTCCACTTCGCTCCGTTAAAAATCGGCCTTTATAATTTACAACTGAATTTGGAACATATTCAACGGGCTATACATAAGTTATATCTCTTTCTCATGACGGAGTTACTACATTATAATACACATGTACGTATAATGTATAACACGCATGTATATATAACAATAATGTACTAACTTCTGGTTAGTAGGAACACTAGTACAACCTCGGTCCTGAAAAAAAAATACAATTCAAGGTGTATTTTTGGCTAAAATATCTAAAGTTTAATCAAATATATATATAGACAAACGTATTACTGTTTTTTATACCAAATAATTATATCATAAAAATATATCTCGTTACTAATTAATAACATTTATGATGTCATAACTTTTTATACTTTTTTATATATAATTAGTTAAACTTAAGATACTTTAATTTGATTTATGTTAGAATTTTCAGATGAAAGGAGTACGTGACTAGGAGTAAATAAATTGCTTGTTCCATTGTCCAGTATTCCCTTAGTTCCGAAAAAAATGCAACTCCGAGTGTATTTTCATCTAATGTGTCTAAAGTTTGACTAAATATATAGAAAAAGTATTAATATTTTTAATATATTGTTCGTTGATTTATCGTGAAAGAAAAACACTATAGGCTGACAGAAAAAGTACGAGTTCATAATTGGTCAAACTTTTTATAAATGCACTAGAATTACATTATTTCTGGACTGAGAGCGAAGTGCGTACTAATTTTGTAGAGCACGGATATTGATTGATCCACTCGGTTCATATATTATCTAGGACTGAACACTGGAGTATATCATATGGTCCTATATCGTCATCCCATGCGTCGTATTCGCGAGACCAGACCGCATCTGGGTTGCCTTGACTCCTAGTCAACCCCGGAGGGCCCACACGTCTGGGTTTAGACCTTTTCATAGTTTGGCTTGCATGCAGGACTGCAAAAGCAAAACGTCTTTTTCTCGATCGCCATCACTTTTTTTTAGGAAAACAGGAAGGGAGACCAAGGCCATCACATAATTTAAACTCGTCCTTATAAGTACATCCAAGTTAAGATTAAGGTCTTGTTTAGTTCCATCTAATAACTAAAAACTTTTCAAAAATTTTCATCACATCGAATCTTGCGGCACATGCATAGAGCATTAAATATAGATAAAAATATTATAATTTACGAGACGAATATTTTGAGTCTAGTTATCTATAATTGAACAATAATTACAAAATACAAATGAAGTCATCATAGTGTCTTATTATTGACGTGACACACACGTTGTTGTCTGCTATGAAATAACAATACAAATAAATCCTAAAACAAGTTGATAAAAAATACGAGCAACATTCACTTTAAATCAAGAAGTTAAAATAGATAGACCATATATATATTCCATCATAAGTAATCTATAAATAACCAGAAACTGCAGCTTCTCCGATCCTAGGAATGTGGGGTTTTTATAGTGATTAGCATTCAATATTTGTATAAACTTTTGCCTACGACATATGCTTCCAGTGAGGATTCTATGATTGGTTGGAGTATTCATATAACTACTTAAAACACTAGAAGAACTCAACCATCCTGGTAAGCTACACTCATTTCGTCAAATGGTCGCTATCTTAATAATCATCGCTGAGCATGGGCAGATTAGTTTTGGCATAATGAAAGCCATATCATAGTACATCTACCCTATACTATTATTATTAGTTATTAAAGATAAAAGAAACTCAATGTTAACTCTCACGAGAAAAAAGATAAGCCTCAAAAAATCCTCACAATAGTAAAAAAGCATATGCCTTTTAATTTGGTAGACTTTGATATCATCGCAACAATAACTAGACCACTTCAAACACTGGTTTTGTTGAACTAATCTATCATAAACTAGCTTTTTTCATCACGCCTAGAGGCATGACAGTGAAAGATGAGAATACGGACGTGCCATGTGCATTGGTGTGACTAAATAGACATGTTGGCATCGTCACAAATACTTTCCACATTTATTGTTTGTGTCGTTGCGAACTGTTCACCTTCTGGTGAGTCTATTTTCAATGGTGTGGCATTTTTTCTTGTTCATTAAAAACAAAGGATCATGGGACCTCCAAAGATCTTTAAATCTTTTACATCGATATTAAAATCAACGACGGCCCATTTTGTTTCGATTTGGTATCATAGACTTTATAGTTTTGATAACTAAAATTATTTCTGAAATGCTATATTTGAGCTTTCGATGAAGCTTTTTTTTTTGTCGACCCAGCATGAAGGAGGGACATCCAAAAATCCTATATTTTCTCAGTAAGATGCTAAAAGTCAAGTATGACCTCATTTTGCTTAGATCTTGTGTCACAGATTTTGTAGTTCGAAACTATAATTCATTTTAGAATGCTATATTATTATTTGAGTTTTCAATTAAATTGTTTTGGTGCCTAAAATAGTTTTAAAAATTCTGAAACAAACCATCCAAATTCTTGGTCTGAAAATTAGTACTTTGTCATATAAATTCTCAGCATATGTGCTCAAGCTTGATATTTTCAATGTGGGGACCACATGATTCATCTACCCAGCTAGTGAACTAACTTTGTGTGCTTAAGTGTTGATAAACTTTTCCCTCAAAAAAAGTGTTGATAAACTAGGTCTAGTCCACACCAAGTGTTGAGAAAGAGCAGGCCACCATGGACGACATGGTGACGGTCCAAGTGGATCAAGTGCTCAACATTGGAAGATGAAAACAGACCCAAAGGCAAAGGTATATGCTATGGTTTTTGTTTCTCCAGCTAAGGTGCAATGAAGTGCACTATCGTGTTTTAAATAGATAGTCATACTATTAAGAGGAGAACTCTCAAGCAAATATGGTTGACTTGTGCCACTAGGTTTTGATTAACTTGCATATGCATTGGACCTAGCAACACGGTGAGAAGTGAGCAAAAATGTTTTCGAAAACATTTTGAAAAATGCTAGCTTAGTGCTTCAATGTTTAGCAAAACAATAAGACAACACGATTGCATAGCGGGTAAGAAGAGGTGAGCTTTTACACCCACTGAAACTCTCGGATGGGGCCACCGGAGTGCCCACACGAGAGATGCTATAGAGAGTATTAGGCCACTCACCATGTAGACTCTATTATAGAGTCTAAAGTTATTTATTATCTCAAATAATATGAAATTAGATTCTAAATAAGACTTGGAGTCTTATTGTTTCTACCTCTTTCTTTAAAAAATATGCTGCCATATCAATAAAATATTATAAATAATATGTAATTAATTATTTTGGACTCTATGATAAAATCTTGTATTGTGAGTGTCCTTACACTGCTATGTGGGGGTACCAAAATTGTACGGTGGAGTCATCGGAGACTCCACCGAAGCTTCAGTTGACTCGGCTAACTATATTAAAAATCTCCGGTCTGTCACCTTAACGTCGAGTGGTCTCTCTTTCTAAGCAAGAAATAAATATTTTTATTAGATGCAGTGTTTATGAGCAATTTTTACAATAACAAAGTGTTCAACATAACGGATCTTTCGGAAAAGAAAGTGTTCAACATGCCCAGTGCCCACAAAGGTCACTACGGGCCACGAATGGACTGTGAAACAGAAAACAATTTTATATACAGTACTTAAGTACTTAACTGATGTACATATAGGAACATAATAGTAATACTCATCATAAAACCGTACTCCCTCCGTTCCAAAATAAATGTCGTTTTCGCTTCCCGAGAAATAACTTTAACTAAATATATAGTAAAAAATATTAATATTTATAATACATAATTAGTATCATTGAAAAGATCTTTAAGTCTAGTTTTTTAACAAATTTATTTAGAGATATAAATATTGCATATATTTTCTACAAATCGAGTCAAACTTGTGGCAAAAAACCTAAAACGGACGGAGGGAGTATGCCGTACGTGGATCGAGAATACGTATTACCCCGGATCCTAACCCTTGAACGCAAGACTGTCTGATACGTATTGTATATTTCCATCTTGCTGCGTACGTGGCAACAATAATATATGCCGGCTAGCTACAGGCGCAAGACGTATAGTGCTAGTACACTAGAGACCCGAGCATGCCGGCCGGCGAGAAGCAAATTAGAGTAGAGTCGTCCTTCTCCCAAGCATTTTATTCTCGGTCCAGGTCCAGGTCAAACGCGGAAACACGGCCATGGCTATACATGTTGTAGTTTTCTTCATCAATCTTCTTCTCTCTGAATTGTACTATACTTGTACGTGATTGGCTTTGTTTACTTCAAAAAAATTTTACACAATTTTTCAGATTCTTCATCACATCGAATCTTCCAATATATGGAGCATTAAATATAAACGAAAACAAAAACTAGTTACACAATTTACATGTAATTTTTAGTTAATCCATGGTTAGATAATATTTATCAAATACGAACGAAAATGCTATATTGCCTATTTTGTAAAAAAAAAATTGGAATAGCAAGCAAGCAACAGGTACCCAACTGCTGCCTCGTCCGGCCGCTGCCGCTCTATAAATTCTGCTCTCTCCCAGTCCCAGCCGTGCTCGCTCCGTCTCCTCATCACATCAGAAACTATTTATAGTCAGCAGGCAGCAATCCGTCGATCGTCGTCGGCATGCGAACGAACGGCGACAGGGGGTGGCCGGCGATGATGATGGAAAGCCATGGTGGTAGTGGCGGCGGCGGCGGCGGCGGCGGCGGCGGCAGTGATCCGTTGCTGGCGCCGGGGTTCCGGTTCTACCCGACGGAGGAGGAGCTGCTGACGTTCTACCTCCGGCACCGGCTCGCCGGCACCAGGCCCGTCGTGGAGCACCTGATCCCCGTCGTCGACATCTACAGCTACCACCCGTCAGAGCTCCGGGCGATGGCCGGCGCGGCGAGCGTCTCCGACCCGGAGCAGTGGTTCTTCTTCTGCCCGCGCGCAGAGCGGGAGCTCCACGGCGGCCGGCCCGCGCGCACCACGCCGTCGGGATACTGGAAGGCCACGGGGTCGCCGTCCTACGTCTACTCCTCCTCCTCCTCGCCCACCGCCAACAACCGCGTCATCGGCGAGAAGCGCACCATGGTCTTCTACCAGGGCCGCGCGCCCACCGGCAACAAGACCCCCTGGAAGATGAACGAGTACAAGGCCGTCGCCGACGCCGACGCCGACGACCATGCACCTGCCGGAGCGCCCATCATGGTACGGGGGTCCGTCCGTCCTTCTCGTCCTAGCTAGCTCGTAGTACATGCAGTACCGCACTGTGGTTAATATACTAAAAATAAACTATTTATAAAACTAAAAATACAACTACAAAATAATTTGGAAGACGAATTTTTTAAGTCTGATTAATTTGTTGTTGAACAGTATTTATTAATAAAATAAAAATACTAAGGTATTTTGCATTTAATGATGACTTTAATCGTGTCGTACAGCAAGTAGTATTAATTAATGATGCAACTGCTAGATTCAGTATGTGCCATGTCCTATGCATGCAGCTGCGTAACGAGTTCAGCGTCTGCCGGGTGTACATCAGCACCGGCACGCTGAGGTCCTTCGACCGCCGGCCGCACCCGCCGAGCGGCGGTCTCGCCGCCGTCCACTGCGGCTACCAACGACAGCAACAGCTACAGCCACTGCTACCACCACCAGCAGCGGCGGCGGCGGCGGCGAAGACGACGAGCCTCCACAACCAGCAGCAGACGATGATGCTTGCTGCGGTCGTCGTCGACGACGACTCCGCGGCCGACAACAACGGACGGCGGCGGCATGCGGTGGAGCACTCTCACGACAGCTCGTCGTCGGGGTCGCGAGGCGTTGGCGGCGGCGTGGACGGAGCAGAAGACGCCGCCACGGCCATCGACTGGGACTGGAACTCGCTCATCCCTCCCGTGGATGACGATGATCTCGCCTTCACCGGCGTCGATGACTTGACCCGTGTCATTTGGCCCCATAATTGACGGCATGCAGTGGCATCTCCGGCCTGCCGTGTGCTTATTACAATGAATTAGTATTCCTGAGAATGTAAGACGAGATTAGTGCCTGCTAGATCAGTGGCGTAGTTGACAAGGTAGTATTGTAGCAGAGCAGCTACGTGATAAACTGCAAGGAAATGAGGTAGAAATTCATAGTAGTTAGAGTATCTCCAACAACTTGGTATTTCAACATGCTATCCTACCAAATTTGCTAAAAACATAAAAACCTCCTCCAACAACTCCTTATCTCAACTTGCTAAATTTCCCAAGTTGCTATCCAGAGGTTTCTACTGCCGAGATTTGTCAAGTTGCAATCCTAAGTTGCTATCCCGAGCGCAACTTGTTGGAGACACATATTCTTTTACCAAATGAGCGGGTTCCATTTGTCATCCTCTATTTTTACCAAGTTTTCGGCATGGGTTACAATCAGCAGGAGCTACAATCATAGGATACATAATTATTAGAAAGTCTCTGTAGTTACAAGTAAAAACTAATCAAAGATTACTTTCTTTTGTGAGCTCTTTTTTTTTATTTTCAACGCAAAGCCCATATTGTAATCTCTATTCGGTTATAAAAGCTTATTAGTTATTACTCTATATGTTTCTCTCGATCTGTATACATATAGTTTTTGTCCTTCGTCTAATAAAATTACGGTAATTCTCTTGCCGTCCTTTTGAAATAAAAAGTATTTTCAATGAACACTTAATTAGTTTATTAAGTTATAGAGGCTCATATTGCAACCTATGTCTCATGGTATAATAAATTAATCTAGATTTCTACTTTCTAATTTTCATTGTATTAGTTGCTACAACTTTTTATATCCGCATGTTAATAATGTCTTGTCCTTTTACCTTTTATTCAAACCCTCTGTCTCCTTTGGATTTTATCGAAAAGGATTCATGTCCTAAACTGCATTCTAATTGCTAGTTACTATGATGGCATAAATAGTAGTTTGAGCCTCCTCATGATGCTTAAGATCGGAAATGGAGCTTGAAGTAAGATCTAGGAGGGGCAAATGGTGCTAGTCTGAATAGATGATTAATATTTAAGCCTAGCTATCCACCATGTTTATTCTAAAGAAGTTTCGGAAACCAAGGGGCATAGCCACTTTTGGTATTCACTAACTTTCTTCCACAACTCAAGTACGTGCATTAGTATCTTCTATAAAAGAAATAAAGTGCTTATACCAATACACAGATACACATAGTTTTCAGCCAAAATATATTTTGTATGGACACTAATGTAATTCTAAATGTATGCTCGATCTTCATTGGAACAACATGTGTATTTACTTTAAGCTATTTTTTTATTTATAGTAATAGAACTAGTAATTCAGAAACTTAAATAGACATTATTAATGGTTACTTATATATTTCACAATAGCAAATATTGATAACTTAAATGTAGATTTAAGTTGTACAATACTTTATTTCAATAATTGTATAAGTCAGAGTGGGTTAGAGTCCTATGGCCAGAGTGGGGTAATTGAAATTTAGAATTCCTAATAATGAACCTTAAGTTTATATAATAACTAATAATCATACAATACTTTATTTCAATAATTGCACATTGTTAGTGGACCTAGGCATAACAATTCATAAGTTATTAGGCTAGTCTCAATGCATAGTTTTATGGCACAGTTACCAAGACTATAAACTAGGTAACCGAGCCACAAGAGTTTCATGTGGATGAAATTTCTCTCTCATCTGATGAAACTCCTTTATTTAATGACTTTGTCAAGTCAGTAATTTTACTTATGTGACATCCTGTTTAATATGCATGACACTCTTATGAAATATGCATTGAGACTGACCTTAGGAAAAAGAACTTTGGGGACTACGCGACTTTGGACTCTTATTACAGTGTGATGGTCTGATGGGCCGTTCAAGCTAGCTCCTGCGGGCCGGGGCTCGGCCACTGCTGATACAAACAAGCTGGAGCCCACGTTCGTGTCATTACTGCTTCTATACTAAGGCCCACCCAGCCCCTCAATTGATCTCTGCCTGAGCAAAGCTGTGACAGTTCTTGTTTAGACGCGCACCAGTCTTAATGCATAGTTTCATAACACAGTTACTAAAACTATAAACTAGGTAACCGAGCTACATAAATTTTATAGGGATAAAACTCCTCTCTCATTTGATAAAACACCTTCATTTAATGACCCTGCTAAGTCAGCAATTTTGCTTGTGTGACACCCTATTTAAAGTACATGACATTCTTATGAAAAGATGCATGGGCATTTCAAGTTTTTCTTACCACTCTCAGATACTCTCACTAAGTTCATCCTATTTACTTTAGAGAACGGTTTCAGGTTTGGAACCATTTGATATTTCCGAACCATACAGGCTAGGAATGCCTAACCGAATGGCCCTTAATGTTTTACTGTCCATCACTTGAAAATTTGCTCACCCAGTTACTACATACGTCAAAAATTATGTGGATTAAACTTCCTTAAGATTAACTAACTTTGTAAAAAATATTAGCAATATTTATATCTATAATAAATATATTATAAAAATAATTTATTGATTTATCTAATAGTACTAATTACACACCATAAATTGGTATTCTCTCTATATATTTTTTTGGTAAAAGTTAAAAATGTCTAACTCCTAAGTAAGAAATGACACTCTTTATGTGTCTCACATAACCGAGGAGACAACTGGTTAATGATTAGTGAAGATGTTGATTAATCACAATTCACATGTGAAGGTACAAAGACGGTTGCAGTAGGGTAGTTAGTTTTGTTTTTTTGTAATAAACCGAGCTGAATAAATTAGGAAAAGATGAATTTAGATAGACTAGGAGTCTAGGACTAGTGCAATAAAGCTGCAGGATCTTACCGAAACAACAATGAAGTTAATAGCTAGTCTAAACACGACGACACCGGCGAGTTGGAATAAAGTTTTCAATTTTCATATTAGACTTTTTTTTGACACCTCTAAAATTACCGAAATCTAGCTGAGACTGCCGAATTTTTTTGAGACTAAACATTGTATGATTTTCTAAAATGTTTAGATCTAAACAAAATATTAGCATAAACAAAAATACTAGCATCATTTATAGCTACACATCAATAGAGCAAAAGAATATGCAACATCTATATTAATTAGTATAATATGAAATTTCAGAAAAATAATTGGTGACCCGTAGATTACCAAAATTCGCAAAAACCAAAAAGACGAAGTATATATAACATGAGACTAGGCAATAATAGGCATCGACAACGGCAGATCTCAAGCTTAATGATACTTGTAGCTTTTTTGGCTGTGTGAAACCTTTCTATCTAGTCTTTGAGTCGCTGAGTGGAACTCTTAGTCCTGTCTCGCTCAGTGGCGGAACCAGAAATTATGTATAAGGACAACTAATAAAAAAATAATAATTTATCAAAACTAAGCATAGCTGGTGCATCTAGCTCAATTCATCAACTTGACATAGGTGCTCGACATTTTCTATATGTATTTAGGATCAAATGTGTTATTCTTTCGGTGGTAGACGATAAACCCTTAACAACAAGATGTTTGTGATGATTTTGTAAACCTTAAGATCCGTGTCTTAGTTTTTCTAACGTGTTTCATAGTATTGTCTAGTCATGTTTTGTACTTCCTCCATCCCAAATTATAAATTAATCTAAAAATCTTGGAGAGTCAAAGTACATCAAGTTTGACCAAAACTATAAAAAAATTGTAAAGGTTTATGTCATCAAATAGATATAATGTGAAAGTATAATAAACAATAAATATTATTATCTTATTATATAAATTTGGTTAAATTTAAGATGCTTTGACTGCTCTTGGAATTACTTATAATTTAAAATAGAGGGAGTATAATTCTATTATCTCGAGGACATTAATAAGTCTATATATATATATATGACAAAATTGTTATATTTCTCTCTTAATATAAATAAAAATCTTAAATTTATACTAGTAAAAAAATTGTTAACACTTGTGGGGGGGGGGGGGAATTAGCCCCTGCCAGCCCCCCTGGCTCCGCCACTGGTCTCGCTGTTAGTGCAACAACTAGCTTTTGCTGAGTTTAAACTTTGGGTACTCGTAAGTGGTTGCCTGGTCGCTGTCTCTATCTAAACTCTATGTACTACAGTGTATTTCTGTTACAAGTAATGGAAATGGGGCTAATCTCTCGTATCAAAAACTGCTTGGCAGATGCATGGTTACTACTGCTGTTGTCGATACTTGCTGTTGTTGTTATTTTGATTTGTTAGAAAAAAAAACACTCACTTTTAAGGTTGAGGTGGCACTGTCATCGGACACTTGATAACGATGCCCAAGACAAGCGGCATGGCAAGTCATCAGGACTCTCAAAGGCGGACCATTGAGAGAACCCGTTGCCTCAAGGTTACACATTATTTCTTCGTAAATCGTAAGAGCACTACCAATAATACTAGAAACTATACTATACGTAGTTTCTATATCTATTAATTTTTATAAACAGAGTACTCTTAATGCTAAAAACTATATATAGTTTCTATACATATTAATTTTTTTTCTCGAATACGCAAAAGGTTTGCGCATCTTTGTATTAAGTAGAAGTAGGTTTTTTACAATAGCGCCGAGGCGCTGGCGGCGGAGGTTTTACAGATGGTACAGGAACAAAGCCCTCCCCGCGACCCGACAGGCTAACTACTCCCGAACTAGACAACCTAAGTTCCGGGCCCCGGCTTGTATCCAAAGGTCTCCAGAGATTTTGATGGTCGACAGAAGCTGACCAGCCGTGGCCGTGGATCCTCTGAAGCAACGCGCATTGCGTTCTTTCCAAATGTAGGATCTCCTGGAAGAAAAGGAGGCCTAGAGGGGGGGGGTGAATAGGCCTGTTTAAAAATAACTCAACACTGTGTTAGCACAGAGGGCGGCACTGCCGGCCTGCAAATAAAAATCCCACGGTGTTAAGATTTCGCAGTAAATTAACTTAGGTAAAGACGAGTCCAATCCTGCAAAATAAAGATCAGATCCAGTACGATGACTGGATG
>Ga0182004_10003428_pt1 | contig 12604 bp, 8 predicted proteins | sample Sormic07211540_1_FD_120479 | JGI IMG/M metagenome (GOLD analysis project Ga0182004, IMG submission 120479) | Endophyte microbial communities from Sorghum bicolor roots, Mead, Nebraska, USA - 072115-40_1 MetaG | ecosystem: Host-associated > Plants > Roots > Unclassified | place: USA: Nebraska... | reverse complement strand
ATATATATATATAATTAAAGTTGTTTCTCGTGAAGCGTAAACGACAGCTATTTAGGGACGGAGGGAGTATTTTGCAGCAATGTTATTCGTATAGAAAATCTCTATTTAACAATACAAATACCAATTAGAAATTCTTTACTTAGGCCTTATTTAGTTGAGGAAAAATTTTGGTTTTGGCTATTGTATTACTTTTGTTTGTATTTGGTATTTATGTCTAATTGTAGACCAACTAGACTCAAAAGATTTGTCTCGTAAAGGAAAGATATCCATATGTACACTGCAAACGATTTCATTTGTTATCATACCGTTTGTTTGTTTGTTTTGGATGGTCTAGCTTGTTCTCTATTCTTTTGGCAAATACTCATTTCATCCTAATAAGATGTTTAGTTTTTTTTTTACCTCAAGTTTGACTATTCGTCTTATTTAAAAATTTTGTGCAAATATAGTCAAATTTAAGTCATTCTCGAAGAACTTTTATTAATAAATCAAGCCACGACAAAAAAAAAGTAATATTTTGTATAAAATTTTAAATAAAGAGAGTGATCGAATTTGACATAAAAAAGTTAAATATTTTATAATTTGAAATAGATTGAGTATATGCTAGGATCTAGCTTTGAGCTTGAACTTTAAAAAACCTCCTGAATAGTGCGGTTTCCGACACACATCCAGTATAAGAGCAATAAGTCCTTGTTCAGTTTATTTTTAAAAAGAAAATCAACTCAGCAGGCCTGAGAGCAGAAGTCCTGTGAAAGGGACTAGCTACAGTATACTTCATCTATTTTAAATTATAAGTTATTTTAACTTTTTTATACATTTATTTTACTATGTATTTATATAAATAATATGTCAAGATATATAATAAAATGAATAAATTAAATAAAATTAAATTAATTTATAATTTAGAACGAAGGGAGTACATTTTATCTACGGTTTAGCTGATAGCTACCCGTGGTTGGTTAGGCCGTTAGGCGACTCGCCACTCAAGAAATCGAAACTCGCCACTCAAGAAATCAAAGAAACCGTTAGGCCGGGAACAGACTGAGGTATGTTTAGTTTGGCGAGTTAAATTTTAACTCTTATCGCGTTAAATGTTTAGATATATATTATTAAATATAGATTATTTATAAAATTAAAAATATAGCTAGAGAGTAATTTACGTGACCAATCTTTTAAGCCTAGATAATAATTGTCTAATAAAACAAAAATGTTACAGTATCTATTAAACTTTAATACTCTCAACCAAACTGTCCAGTTTGATTGCTCTCAGTAAAGAATGTTTAGATACTTACATGAAATACTAAATATAGACTATTTACGAAAATAAAACACAGATAAAGAGTAATTTGTGAGATAAATTTTTTAGCCAATTAATCTATAATTAAACATTAATTATCAAATAAAACGGAAATACTACGGTACTTGTTAAACTTTAATACCCAACCAAATACCTTAGCGCAAGCTCTTATACACCACTCACCAGGCAGTCAGGCACCAGCTCTTATACACCACTCACCATATCCAAAAAAATTTTATATTTTGACACCGTAACACTTTCATTTTTATTTGACAAACATTGTCCAATTATAGAGTAACTAGGTTTAAAAGATTCATCTCGTAATTTACAGACAAACTATCCTATTAGTTTTTATTTTTGTTTATATTTAATGCTTTATGCATATGTGTGACGAGAAATCTTGAAAAATTTTTGGTTTTTTGTTAAACTAACAAGGCAAAAACCTTATCCTGACATTAGGACAGGTCACTTTCCAAACAGCTGTTGTGAAAGTCCTAGAAAAGGCTGGTGCGTGTTCAGAGCATCATCATGAATGCCGTTGGCCTTATTTAGGCCCTGTTTAGATTGTTGATAAAAAATTTTTTGATGTCATATCAGATGTGTCGAAAGAATGTCGGAAGACAATTTTAGAAACTAATAAAAACAAATAACATAATTCGTCTGAAAATTACAATACAAATCTATTAAGCATAATTAATCTATCATTAGCATATGTAGGTTACTGTAGCATTTAAGGCTAATCATGGATTAACTAGGCTTAAAAGATTCGTCTCGTGATTTTCAACCAAACTGTGTAATTAGTTTATTTTTTATCTACAATTAATGTTTTATGCATGTGACCAAAGATTCGATGTGATGGATGAAAATTGTTTAGATGGAGAACTAAACAGGGCCTTAGTTAATTCAAAAGCTAAAAGCTTTTCAAGATTTCTCATCACATCGAATCTTACGGTATATGTATAGAGAATTAAATATAAATGAAAACAAAAACTAATTGCACAGTTTGTCTATAAATTGCGAGACGAATCTTTTAAGTCTAGTTACTCCATGATTAAACAATGTTTGTCAAATAAAAACGAAAGTGCTACAGTGCCAAAATCCAAAAAAAATTGGATCTAAACAAGTAAACACATGCATAGAGTATTAAATATATATAAAAAATAGTTAATTACACAGATTGTCTATAATTTGCAAGACAAAATTTTTAAGCCCAGTTAGTCTCTAATTGGATAATAATTACCAAATACAAATGAAAGTGCTACAGTAGCCAAAGCTAAAAAATTTTCCTAAGGCCAGTCTCAGTGACCCGTTTCAATGCACTGTTTTCAAAACAAATCCGCTGACAGAGCATCAATGAAACGAATAATGAAACAACCTCCACAATGCATGAGTTTCACCTTGACATTTCCTAGGCTGGACAAAGTATTTAATTACTGCAAAATGATTGGATCACATGCAAAATGGTGAAACGATTTAGCCCTGGGGATTTCATATCGTTTCACCGCGTGGGAAACAACGCCCGCGGAGTTTCACCATGGTGAAACTACTTCTTTCTCTCTTCTCTTCGTTTCATGCAAAAAGTGAAATTTTGCTGACATGACACTCTAATAAATGTGCATGACATCCTGATGAAACCTCCATTGAGAGTGGCCTAAGTAAACAAAGCCGGCCTTGTTTAGTTTCTAAAAAAATGCCAAAAATTTCACATTCCCCGTCACATCAAATCTTACAGCATAACATTAAATATAGATAAAAATAATAACTAATTGCACAAATTGCTTATAATTTACGAGACAAATCTTTTGAACCTAGTTAGTCTATAATTGGACAATATTTGTCAAATACAAACGAAAGTGATAGAGAGTTCATTTTGCAAAAAGTTTTGGAACTAAACAAGGCCCAGCACATTGCAAAATATTTTGTACACAGGGAAAGTGTACTTATTACTGTTTTCATGGGAGCTGTATTCGTTTGTAAGGCATCGAAAAGGTAAATACAAGTAACAGATTCAAACTCAGATGAACAGGTTTCATTATGAATACTGTATGATCGGCAAACGATGATCATGCAGTTAACAACTCCAAGGGTTCCCTGGATAAAACACAACACATGAATCACAAAGTTATATACACTTAATGCCACTGTAAAATCACAGGCAGAGGTAGATCTAAGATGTAGCACGATTTACTCTCAAGATTAATTTCAGTTAAAAAAAAAAGAAAACTGGATAGAGAGAACAGAACTGAAAATTACATTATGCACGATATCACTTTTTCAGGATACAATTCAGTGATTAGCACATTACTTCTACAGAGGCCACAGGCATTGAGTTAAAAAGCATTATCAATGCCTGCTTTCATAGAACTTGTTCTCTTTTTTTTTCTGTTACTTTCTTCCTGAAAACATCACATTACGGTGATTAATTAATTAATAGCGAAATGAGGAAAAAAAAGAATGAGGTCAAGGCTGTCATGACTCATGAGACACACCAAAGTGGCATGAATCGTGGTATACAATACACAATATAGCACCACAACGTGTCAGGGCTCTTGGCTGTTCACACGTTTCTGAAGCTCCAACATCTCCTGGTGATTTGGGTCCAAGGAGAGGGCGGCTCTACAATCACGGAGAGCGCTTGGTACATCCCCGATGTGCTCATGGAAAGCCGCCCGGAGATGCAGCAAGTGCAGGTCGGCTTTGAAGGATATCGCACGGCTGAGCTCCGCTATTGCATCGTTCTCCTTGTGGCTATCCATCAGCACTGTGAAAATCAAAACCAAAATAATGTTTTAACCACATATGGAGAGCAATACATGAAAAACATGAATAAGATGTACCATTGTCTAATGTTATTCATCCTAGCATTTTCACAAAGACATGACATGAATAAGGAGTGCTTTCACAGGTATAAGAGTTATCACAAAGATGAGGTTATGTCTGTGCATATTTTCATCCTAGCATAGGTTGGCTCTAAGTTTAGTATAATCTACTTGATTCTCAGTTGCTGCACTAATTAAAGTGGTGCAAGGTCCAAAACTTGCGACCAATTTATGTTAAGAAGAGGAATTCTGCAAAGTGAAACAATCCAGGAAAAAAGGACAAGTGTTTGCAGTGATAATCCAAGACTAAAGGATACAGGTGAACTTCATGATGAACAATAAAGCAAAGGTAATCATCACCAGGGAAAACAGAGTAAAAAATGAGTAGTTCGGTGCACTGTGCTTAAAACAAAGGTTCAGTATTAAAGCTATATTTGAACATGCTACAGCATCAGACATTTAGATAAGAAACATAGTATTTCCATTTCAGGTGATACACTCTAAACACTAAAACATGGGGCCAGTAACAACAGCTAAAAGCTATTCAAAAAGGAAGACAGCTACCCAAAAAAAAAAGGTACAGAGAAACGCTAATATTGCATAATGCAGCATCTTAATGCATGATTTATTGGTTTCCATGCAGAACTCAAGAAGACATAAAATACAATGCAGACTTTTCCACTATTGTCAAAATTTAGTGTATGCTATGAAGAAACCACAAGAAAAGTTTTAATTTAATCCAACCTGCTGCTCGATATCTGTATGGATAAACGCGTAAAGGATCTAATTGGGTCACTGTTTGCAAATCTGTCATAGTCTGTTCTCGTTCGCAATATTCTGAGCGTTTCTCATAAGCCGAAGCGTTGTTTTTAGCTTTTTCTATCAACTTTGTCATCTCTTCATATGCAGCTTCCCTGTTGTTTCTGAGAAAATGAACACGAGCAAGACCTTGATGGGCTCTAGTGTGTCGAATCTTCAATGCACTTGTATAGCAATCAGCTGCTGAGTCTAACTTTCCACAATCAACATAGACACCACCAAGGTTATTCAATGCCTGCAGGTAAGACAATGCACAGAAAGTGTTAATGACATCTTGTACCACAATGCCACACATGAATAAATGTCAGATATTCTTGGTACTCCTAAACATTCTACAGGATTATGGATGCTATCCTTAGCCACAAGTTGATGAATAAGTAGCCACACGCCCCCACACCTTTCATGTTGTTCAAGTTCCTGAAGTTCTTTCAATTCCATTCAAATGCATACACTACATTGCAGTGATCAGGCTTCAGAGCAAAAAGGAACATGCCAATTGGGATAGTGTTCACAGATACTATAATATTTCTTTCTCACTCAACTCTCATTTCTCATGGCAGCTAATACACCAGCAAGTGTCATGCTACATGACAGAAATCAGAGAGAGCATGGATCACTCAGTGTCTAGCAAAGCATAGAAAATCTTAAAGAATTCACAACAACATCGGATAACCAAGTTGCCCTTGAATTTACCAAGTTTAGTCTAAGGTAAACTAAAGTTCAAATGCAATGAATTATCAATAATAATAATATCATGAATCACTTTTGCATTGATAAACTGCAGCACGGACCTGACCCTTCCGAAGCCGGTCTGAAGGACATTTCAATGCATCTTCAAGAAGCGAGATAACAGTCGCGGAATAAGAAGGATCAACTCCTGAGTCAGCCAAAACATAGGCTTTCAGAAAGAAAGCCTCAAATGATCTTTGAATAGAAATAGATTCTTCAGCCTTTTGTAGGGCCTCCTCACAGTGCCCCGTGTCATATAAAAGCCACCCCTCATATACTAGTCGTTCATGCTCAGTTGCTGCATGATGCCTTGCCAATTGCAAACTGCGCATCGCTGCCTCAGGACAGTTCAACCTGGAAAAAGCCCAAACGTCAAGCAACATCTGTCATTAAATTGGCGACCAAAACAGACACAACAGAATATCTGAGAGATGTGCTAGTAGAATTTACCTAAGGAGCAGCAAAGATTGCCTAAAGTACAGGACACCTTTTGCTGCATCTGACTCAAGCATCTGATAGATCACTGAAAGGGAACCAATATCATCCACTGATGACCAGCGCTCATAAAGTTGTAGCCAACACTCAGCTGTATTCCACTGCTCGACATGCGCACCGAGAAGAGTGCCTATTTTGGAAGCAGCTACACGTCCTTCCAACATCCGATAATCAGGTGAAAGAGTAAGAATCGCATGGATATCACAGATGGCAGACTTATAGTCTTCAAGAGCCAAGTATAGACAGATCCGTAGCTCCAGGCACTCCAATGCTAACTTGAAGCCCAAGAGCCGGTTAATTTCCTCTAAGGCAAGTTTAGCATCTTTCTTTCTCATCAAGGATGCAGCTCGATACATGTAAGGGTAAGTGAGAGTAGGATCCAGCTCGCTTGCTTTGTCAAGATCTGCCAGCTTTCTATCACCTTCAGAATACAACGACCTCTCCAGATACATCCACCCCAGTGGCAAATTTGATGTTATGACTGAACTGAGCTTCTCATAAGCCAAAGCCTTTTGGCCTTGTATGCCAGCGATTCTAGCAATACCAGCAATTGAATACACATGACCGGCAGAGAAGGCAACCTCAAATCCACGTTCAGCTTCACTATATTCCTTTCTCAAAAGTCTAACGCATCCAAGTTGATGAAAAGCTATTTGCTTCTGAGTAGGGGTAACTGCTAGCTGAACAAGCTTCTCTGACAAGAATACAGTTGTTTCTGTCCTCGGATCAATGTTCATTGCTACTTCACTAAGCAAGCAATACAACAAAAAGGATGCCTGCCCAACCATGATAAGTTGTTGCTGTGCAGTTGCACCTAAGAAGAGGCTAATTACTAGATCGTCAGCTAGACAATCAGGAAGTTCCTGTAAAAGCAACTGCAAGCAAGAAGCAGCAAGAATTGGTGCATTTTCTTCAAATGCCAACGTCATGAGCTCAACAGCATCCTGCCTTGAAGAAACAAATGAAGCCAGTTTCCTATCACAGGCATCTTTTAGACTGTCACAACAAAATGTGTTTGCAAAGACCAGGATCTCCAATAAGATTTCCACAGGCAGATCCCCTAAACTACATGTAGAACTAAACTCAGCAACAGCTCTCATGCCCTCCAAAGAAATACCATTCTCTGACAAATCGACAAGCTCAAGCTGTGACTCAGTGAACGGTCCATTAAGCATGGAGCAAAATGGTATCGACAAAGACGCAATCTTGCACCTATCACATGTCACCCTACCATCCTGTATTTGGAAGGTTACCATGGCAGAAAGTTGAGACGAGGAGCCTGTCTCCCATGAACCAATTACCTCAAAGTTTCGCACAGGCATCTCGGAAGCAACATCAAGTGGACCAAACTCTCGACAACACTTCTGACATGATGCAAGGACGTCAGATATGATCTCCTCCCCCCGCTTCTCATACCGCAGCCATGCCCCAAATATGACTTTCTCATGGACTGTGTTTGCACAGCGCCAGGCAGAGTGGAGGCTCCTCTGGCGCAATTTTGCCTCCCCAAGGCCCCGAAACACCTGGGACTGGACCAAATACAGCCCTGGCCGCTCGCTCCGCCTACATTGTTCAAGCTCCTCATGGATCCTTGACAGCACCTCAACATAATCCAAAGGCTTATACAATGGCACTACAGGCGGCTCAGCAATCTTGATGAGTGACTCACTGCACAAAGCAAAAGAGTTTCAGTTAACCAGCAGATGTAATTCAGAACCAATCATACTATTCACTGAGCTAAGGAGTGAGCAAAATGCCGGAATGGCGTCGAGCTGGGGCTCACATGGAGGAAGGCGAGTAGGACGACTTGGGCAGCTTCCCTCGCTCCACCTGCAGCCACGACTGCGGGTTGAAACCATATCCATGGATGTGCTGCTCGTCGCACGGCGACTCCGACAGGAAGCTGCTCCTCATAGAGCACAGGAGCGAGAAGACCTCCCAAATCTCCACACTCCCCGGATTTTCAAACGAATCAGAGATGCAAATAGCGAAGGGCTGACATAACCACGCCAACCGCGGAAGCCCGCGGAGGAAGCTAAGAACCTAAGAATCAGAATCCACGCTACTCCCAGCTAATTGGGGGAAGAAGAACAAGGTGTCGCGAAGGAGGCCAGCAGCAGCAGGAAAAGATTGGAATTTTGGTGTCTTTTACAGCCTCAGCCGGACCACCCCACCGATCCTCGACGACGGGAGCCGGAACAAATCCGGGGAGGAAAGGCCGAACGGCCCGCAAAATCGTGCGAGAACGGCTCCGCCGGACCGAATCTTGGCCGGGAAAAGAAATGCAGCCTCGGGTGCGCGTCCGCGACGCCGCGCGCGCACGGCGGGGCCGAATTCGACAGATCAAACCAAGAACGGAGCAATGGTTGGCGGGAGGAAGGAGCAGTGCACGTGGGGCCCACAGGTAGTGGCTGCGTGCGAGCTCGGATTCGGATCCTGCGGGGCGGGGGGCAGCTTCGTGGAGGGAACGGGGGAGGAGGAAGACGAAGAGGAGAGAAAGGAGGAAGAGCAGGGGGAGGCGAGGAAAGGACAATTCGTTTTTATATTTTTCTTTTTCCGTAGTGGATGTAGAGAGGAATAAACAAGTAGTAGTAGTGCTGGTGGTGGTGGTAGAGGAAATATTTAACTTTTGTAGGGTGTTTCTTTCCTGAAAAATAATAAAAAAGATGCTTGTGTCTAGCCCAGCCCTGAACATGAATCTATGCAGAGAATGTGGTCTAAAGCCTTGTTTAGTTCTAAAATTTTTCAAGATTCTTCGTCACATTGAATTTTGCGGCGCATGTATAAAGCATTAAATATAAATAAAAAAGATAACTAATTGTATAGACTTAATTTACGAGACGAATCTTTTGAACTTAGTTAGGCCTTGTTTAGTTTCGAAAAAATTTTAGATTTCGGTACTGTAGCATTTTCGTTTTTATTTGACAAATATTATTCAATCATGGATTAACTAGGCTCAAAAAATTCATCTTATGATTTACAGGCAAACTGTGCAATTAGTTTTTGTTTTCGTCTATATTTAATACTTCATGCATGTACCGTAAGATTGGACAATAATTGTCAAATAAAAACGAAAATGCTACGAAATCTAAAAATTTTCGTAAACTAAACAAGGCCTAAGCTTCCGTATCTTTACCTTACGGTATGATGTTGTGTTATTGTGAAAGAAAAAGGCACAATTTTATTCAATTTTTATGAGAAAAATCAAGAGAAAAATGAGGATATACTCTATTCATTTTAAATTATAAGCTATTATATATTTTTTAGATATATTATTTTTATTATACATCTAGATACAAAATAAATAAACGCTATGTATTTATATATATTAGTTGTTGCTTTTGCCGGTGAATCTTTGAGTTATTTTTTTGGAACGTATGGACCACCTATGCGCCGTAAAATTTGTGATGGTGTCTTTGCTAATGCTAAGACAGGCCTACACCTTAGAGATAGAGCATCTCTAAGACTCTTTGTAAATCTCACTCTCTAAATTATTATTTGAAAAGTTATTTGTATAAAGATCACTTTCTATATTTTGTCACTCTCCAATAGTTTTTCTATATCTCGTGCACACTTTAAAAAGTCATTCTCGTCTTCTATTTTTGGCTAACAAAATTTTAGATAACCATTTAGAGAAGCTATTGAAAGGTAGTTTTTACCAAAATCTCTATTCCTAGCATTTAGGAAGGATATAGAGTCTCTAGGAAATGCTAGAATTCTAAAAAATATAAAATAAATATTGTGTATTTAGAAAAGTTAAAACAACTTATAATTCAAAATAAATTGATTAATATTTTTGCACCCTAAAGATATTTTGTAGTTGTTTAGTTGTGATTTAAGGCTTCTTGGTAGCTCTCCATTCCAAAGTGTATGGTTTGTTAGAAGTAGGCGCTCGTTATATAAGTTATTTTTTTGGTAGGATGGTATTTACACGCCATATATGTATATGGTTTAAAAGACAGACACACGTGGATACAATTGAGCAATCTAGAATATCTTGTAATTTAGAAATTTGAAATGAATTTGGAGCTTTCATGGGGACAGAAGTAGGCCCCGTTTAGTTCTCCATCCAAAAAATTTTCATTCATCACATCGAATCTTTGAACACATGCATGGAACATTAAATGTAGATAAAAAATAAACTAATTACATAGTTTGGTTGAAAATCGCAAGACAAATCTTTAAGCCTAGTTAATCCATGATTAGCCTTAAGTGCGATAGTAATCCACATGTGCTAATGATAGATTAATTATACTTAATAGATTTGTCTTACAGTTTCCAGACGAGCTATGTAATTTGCTTTTTATTAGTTTCTAAAAGCCTCTCTCGACATCTTTCCGACACATCCGATGTGACACTCAAAAAATTTTCATCTCGAATCTAAAGAGGCCCGTAGTAAAGTTTGTTGTTTGTTGAGATCAATAGCACTTTTTCATTTGGTTCCATTTTTCATATAATGATGATTTGTTGTTGTAGGTTTGGTAGCAGTTTCTAACTAAAGCTAGTTAGTGCGAAGGCAACTGCAATAATAACCCCTAAACCGTACACTTTCGTAGTCACACCACACCACACCATGCAAGTCCGTTTCCGTTTGTACAATATATGCATGTTGGCACCTGCTATATATAGCATGTTGTCATGTTATCCGCTGTTTTCAAAAATAAGCATAACGTGTTGTTTACTTGTTCTCTAATCATAACTATAACGACTAAATGCATATATTTTTCCAAAAAAAAAGCTAGAAATATTTTGTGTGGCATTAAAAAATGAAAAGGGTGGCGCTTAACTAACCCATCATTTTTCTTGATAGCACGCATAAATAAATATACATATTTTCATTCTATATGTGGTTCGATGCAAGGGTTTGGAATAGCTGATAGCTTGAGTTACAATAAAAGGCAATCACTGTTGTGCCTATAAGTACATATTTTTTTGTTGAAGCTTTGTAGTCACCATCTAAGTTTAAATTTTACCTAAATGATTTGTATATACGATCACATCTCCGATCCTACTATAGTTAGTTGAGCATAATATACCATCGTTTACTCCAGAGACAAAACCAGGGCCAGAGTGCTACTAGGACTGTAGCACTCTAGGCAGACTTCCAATATAATCCTAAGAGAAAGATAACCCAAAATCAAAATTTAATATTTTTTCAATCAACTCAACATCTCTTGATGTCTAGTTTAGCACCTCATTTGTATTCTTTCCCACTGGTTTATATTGTATGAAATTGTCAAAAAAAAATCAGCAGAGGTAAGACTAGTAGTACCACAACAAACAAACTCAATAATGGAGTGCGTCCCTTTCCATCTACTTGTGCTTGAATTGGTTGAGGTAGATGGACGACCAAGATTGGATTTATGGGGTCACGAGATCAGAACAGGTAGTGAGGGTTTTTTCAAGTGGAGAGCAGGGATTGGTTGGGAAAGCCCTAATGTTAATGAAGACGCCTTGGACATTGGACAAAGGTTGTTGAAGCGTCATAATACTCGTGGTACCGTTGCAACGCGAAGGAGTAGTACATGGTTTTCAAAATAATTGCGTCGTGCTGGTGCAAATGAACCCTAGCTAAATAGTAGTCCCGACGCAACATTCTGAAAATCTTTCTCGGATCAGCGATTCGACTTGGGAATAGAGTAGAAGGCTTGGATCCTGTTTATTTATTGAACTTTTAGGGCTTGTTTAGATTTGAAATTTTTTGGTCCAAAGAGAAATTTTTTTTTTTAATTGGGGCCTAAGAACTACGGGGTTAAAAAATCTTAGGGCCAAAATTTTAGACTGCAACTGTGCACGCACTACCATGAAAGCTCACCAATGACAACTGCAACTGCATGCAGCCCAAGTTGTCATTGGTGGGCTTCTGTAGGAGTACGTGCACAGTTGCAGCCTAAAATTTTGGCCCCAAATTTTTTTTGCACCGTTTAGTTCTCAGGTTCTAATTCCACAAAAAAATTTCTCTTTGGACCAAAAAATTTCAAATCTAAACAGACCCTTAGCATGGAAGTCGCAATCGTCTGATTTATGGTTGTTAGGAGAAAAACTAGTTTCGTTGACTCTCTTATAATAGTTTGTTTTGCTAAAATTTAGCTTATGCTGATTTGTTAGAAGAGAAAAATAATGTTTTATCACTAAAAGGTACTACGAAAGTAGTATTATGTCACATCAGCCACGATCCACGAGTGACATAAATCAAACTTTATTGATAGTTCAAAAAGGGTTAAACAAACTTTATCAAAAGATATAGAAATATTTTCAAAAAAAATCAAGTATTTTCTAGAAAAGTTATACAACTAAAATATCCTAAATTTTGATTTTGTCTTAGAAATGTTGTTTTATCTCAGAAAATATATGAAAATACTTTTAGATTTTCACAAAATCATGCACTACCTTTTATATACTTAGCGTTGTCTAGCTTGAAATCATTTGAACGTTATATGATTTGCTT
>Ga0182004_10003427_pt1 | contig 12607 bp, 18 predicted proteins | sample Sormic07211540_1_FD_120479 | JGI IMG/M metagenome (GOLD analysis project Ga0182004, IMG submission 120479) | Endophyte microbial communities from Sorghum bicolor roots, Mead, Nebraska, USA - 072115-40_1 MetaG | ecosystem: Host-associated > Plants > Roots > Unclassified | place: USA: Nebraska... | reverse complement strand
AGTTGACAAAAATCAAAACGTGGAAAAGCCCGCGTCATAAAATGATTATGTGACATTTGTTTGGTTCATGTCACAAGCATATGACATTGGTTTATTGTCACAAAATCGTAGGCCTTGCCACGTGGCAGCTGACATAGCAAGGAGAAAAAATGTCATAAAATAAGTTTTAGCCTACTAAAGCCCACATAGCTCATGGACCTGAAATCTATTTAGAGTGGTGTTAGCTGGTCCATTATTTTCAATTACAGTCCATATAAATTTCGAGCCCACAACAATTCAGCCCATATAATTTTTTTGTCCTTACATTGCAGCCCACTGTTTCAGCCCATTTTGTTTCGAGCCCATAAAATTCAGCCCACACAGTTCAACCCACACAATTTAGCCCATATACATTATTTCATCACATGCAATTGTGTCCATATAACTTTTCAACACATACCAAATCAGATTGAAATTCAATACCATTACATCCATCCACCAATTCATTACACATAAGATAAGTCAGAAATCTCAAATTTCAACTTGTTCGAACATAAGTGCAGCAGCAACACAACTGCAGTAACAGGGCAGTCTTCGGATCTTAGCCTTCTTTTGTTGGTTTAGCAACATAAGCCTCCATTTGAGCCTAGCAACAATAACACCAAATAATTCGGATTTCTATACTTGTGTCCAGAACATTCTATGTTTGTGAGTAGAGCAAGTTATCCTTGGTAAAATGCTATGAAAATTTTGTTGTAGTCTACTGGGAACATATGCTAGCTGCTGTATTTTTTGTAGATTTTCTGTGCACATTTATTATATGTTCACAAATGCACCTTAGTATCTTAGGAAAATAAGAAAGGCATCAAATATAATGTCACAAGTATAGGTTCAGATTTACAACAAAACATTCCATTTGCCAACAGTGACAGATCAAAGATAGAACAAGAAAAACAGTACCTTTGACATTATGTCTTAATCAGCAAGTTCTATTGTAGAAAGTATTTGCATATGCACAGTCTGTGTTAGTATTCTTTAAAAGAAACGGCTCCGGTAGGAAGAGCTTGCTACGGCTGCACTGTAGTTGTAACAATGTTGCTAACTAAAAATAAAAATCATCATGCATGAGGAGTATGGTACTTAATACTATGTCACATGCTTCGTATCTGTAACAATGTTAATAGTTGGTGTATTAGACAATGCCAAACTGTCTATAGTATCTGCAACTGAATTTTATATGACAAACTGAGCATAAGAAAGCAACACGACACACCCAATCTCTTGAGGGAGATTAGAGAGGCAATGAATGCACATGGATTTCATGAGGAATATATTGTCTAAAATAAGTTTGCTCTGCCCTATACAGATTGCTCGTCCATGATTATTAAGCTGAACATCCTGACCTCATGGCTCTGGCGTTTAGGACGGCTTCCACGAAATTGCTGCTGCATGAGGATTCTCCCATAAAGAGTTAGGCTGGCTCACCTACAGCAAAATACCAAGCCAAAATAAAAACACATTTAGACGAATAAAAACACTATTGTATCTTGCTTCTGCCACCTACATAGTTCTGCTGTGGCAGGCGATTAAATTTCAATTTGTATCAAGTTTGAAGTTGTGGCGTCTGCAAATATAATGTGAATTTGCTTTCAGAATTGAAAAGAACGAAACAAGGCATAAAATCCACAACAATCCATCAGAATCTAATTCGTATGAAACCAGAGTGAACGGAAACTCTCACCTAGTCCAGTTCTCCATTGCCGTGCTCCTAGAGGCTAGCACTGAGCTAGCGCACCAAAGTCAACGCCGAGCTCCTCCTCGCTACAGTGAAATCGGAGGTCCCCTCCTAGCCTCCATCGTCCTCAATCTTTCATGACGGCGTCAGTATGGTAGGCCCCGCCCGCCGATGAGCGCTCCCGATGCGCAGCCACAGCGGCATCTCGACACCCCACGACTCGTCCGCAGCGGCAACCTCCGTGCGCTCGATGGATCCTGCCTATGGTCGGATCTGCAACAGGACAATAACCCATCAGGGGATGTTTGCCGTTCGCCGCCACTGTCGTCAGTGCACGCGTTTACAGCTTGTCTTGGCAAGCATGGATCTGGAGGCACATGGATCTAATAGGCAGGGATGTGATCCATGCGGAGCAACCATCGGTGGTGAGATGTGCTATCGGGGGCGGCCGCTGGTGGAGACAGGCGAGGAGGAAGTGTCAGGGGTGATGGCGGATAGAGAGAGCCAAGTATGGTTTGGGGGATTTTATCAAAGATCGGCTGCATTTGAGTCATCCATGTTTTGATCCCACGGCTAAGCATGAGCCAGATTTGAGTTGGGCTGAATTTAGCATTTATTTTCAGCCCAACATAGCTTAATGTTTTTTCTTTTGTTTTACTAGCTGAAATGTATCAATTTGTGAAATATTGGAGTAAATGACTTCAAATAAATAAGTCATCAACAACAAAGTTGTAAAACTTATCGATATCTACAACTTTTGTTATTAACATTTATCCATATGACTTTGTTTAAATAACTCAAATAATTGAATTTGAAAATATATGAACTTCAAACAGAATTTTAGGATAGTGATTAAATTCAAATGGAAAAATTATTGTCACTAGATGAAATCAGACTTGTTAAATGACATTTATTGTGACATACAACTTTAAATTGTCACTGGGTCACTATGCCTAAAATATAATGCCACAAAATGAATGATATAGTAACATTCTTACAATTGTCATACTAAAAACGTTAAAAAGCTATGTATTTCTTGTAGTGCGTGATGCTAATTGGTGTCGGGCAATGTTGGAGGAGATGAGGGCGATCGAGGACAATAGGACATGGGAGCTGGTGGATCCACTGGCCTACTACAGACTGATTGGGATAAAGTGGGTATACAAGGTTAAGCGGGATGAGCGCGGTGCCATTGTCAAGTACAAGGCTAGGCTTTTTGCCCATAGTTTTGTGTAGTGTGAGGGCATTCATTTCGAGGAAGTCTTTGCTTCGGTGGTGCGAATGGAGTCCATTCGATTGCTGTTGGCTAGGAATGAAAATGTATCAGATACGGACGGATATCACTAATATCATATTTGTTTTCATATTTTTAGTCGAATTCGGATTCGAATACACATAATGTCTACCATGTCCGGTAAGATAGGATTGGATGTCGACATCATAAATGTACAATTTAAGTATTCAAATACGGATACAGAATTGGATGTTGAATCTTCGGACTCAAATATGGACAGATCTGAACTCCTCTAAACGAATTCGGTCTCGAATATGGTCGGAAAATATCTATACCATTTTCATCCCTAGCTATGATAGCAGCGAAGGATTGGCATGTCCACCACCATGATGTCAAGTCTGCATTCCTAAACAGTGAGCTTGCAGAGACAATCTTCGTCAAGCAACCTTCGGGCTTCGCCATCAAAGGTGTTGAGCACATGGTGCTCAAGCTGTGGAAGACGCTCTATGGGCTGCGGCAAGCCCCTCGGACGTGGAATGCCAAGATCGATGCTACCTTAGGTGAGCTTGGGTTCACTCACTGCACTACAGAGCATGTGCTCTACACATGGCGAAGGGGGAAGGAGGAGCTCGTCTTTGGCATGTATGTGGATGAATTGATTGCCATTGGAGCATGAGCAGAGGACATTGATCACATCAACCATGAGATGGAAGCTCGCTTCAGGATGAGTGATCTCGACATGCTCTCCTACTACCTCGACATTCACGTGAGGCAGAGGAAGGAACACATCTCCCTAGGCCAGCGTGCCTATGTGAGCGCGGTGGCATGGTAGACTGCATGCCATGCATGACTCTGATGGAAGAGCGGTTGAAGCTAAGCAAGCATAGCACTGCTGTGAAGGTTGACGCGCCGTGCTGCCAGAGCAACGTTAGTGGGCTGCATTACCTCACTCATACCCGACCGAACATTGCGTTCACGGTTGGGTACATCAGTCGTTTCATGGAGGACTCATGAGAAGATCATTGGATGGCGGTCAAGAGGCTATTGCGCTAAATGAAAGGGTTGCTTGATCAAACGATCATCTTCCCCAAGCAAGCCAGCAAAGGTGGGCTAAGGCTCACTATATTCAGCGAGGCACACATGGTAGGTGACATTGATGGTCGACGGAGCACCTCTGGTGTGCTCGTCTTCCTTGGAGCAGCCATCGTTGCTTTGCAGTCGCTAAAGCAAAAGATCGTGGTGCTATCGATATGTGAGGCAAAGTATGGTGAAGCAGCCACAACCGCATGACAGGCTATGTGGCTACAGCGGCTTTTGGGCGAGCTGACTAACGAGGAACCTCACCCGCTAGCTCTGGTGGTGGACAATAAGCCTGCCATCACCCTCGCTAAGGAACCCTATCCTCCACGACCGGAGCAAGAACATGACATCAAATTCAACTTCCTCTGGGACTACGTCGATGGAGGGCAAATGTTGGATTATCCGAATTATAACGTGAGTCCTATGGGACGCCTAGAGGGCCCGCGGTTTGGGTTATGTTGATTAATGGATTTGTTTCTGTATTTGACTGGAGTCAGTCCGTTCTATAAATATATCTTGTAAGTCATATGGGAAGAGTTGAGAGAGACAACTTATTGTATTCTCTCCGGTTCTGTAAACTCTCATCATATAGCGAAGATCGCCGGTCGGCGCCCGTGGTTTTTTGCACAAGGGTTTTCCACATAAAAATCTGTGTCTCGTGTTCGATCTATTATTGTATTATTTCCTAACAAATATGGTATTAGAGCAAGACACGAGATTGAAAAAAATATGGTTGAATTCCCTATCTGCCGCCGTCATCAGGCTGCTACACTCGATGCTTGTATTACGTGCCTATCGGCGACTCGTCGTATCCTTTGACAAGTCCAAGGCGGAGTCTACGTCGAGTCGGAGCTGCCTTCATCGTTTCATCAATCCACAAGAGCTGCCGCAACTTTTCTGGTCAGGAGAAAAATCAATTGACTGTTGTACTGTCTCAAGGCGATCCGTTGCTGCCGCTGGGTGCCCTGCTGCTCGTGACCGTGACTAGAGGTTTGGAGTGTCATCTAACACGTAGACCGAGGACTGCAAGAGCAGAATCACGGTCCCTTTGCGTGGGGTGGAAAAATTGTGAATTTTGCTAAGCACACACAGGATTTGTACTAGAAGATTTGTTCCTTGGCTGATTTCAGCTAGACGTACATAGATCGTGTACCAGGCTGCAGGTTTTTGCCAGGGTTACACCTAAATTTCTACAGATTATTTTATTCTGGTTATTGCTATTATTTCTTCACCATGTCTTCGATGAAATATGATATTCCTCAACTGGATCATGATACGAGGTTTGCTCTATGGCAAGTCAAGATGAGGGCTATTCTTACATAGGCTGAAGTGGGTGATGCTCTTTATAAATTAAGTAACAAGGGTTCTAAATCTTGGACCGATGAGGAGAAAAGAAAAGATCAGAAGGCCTTGACTCAAATTCAGCTTCATCTTTCAAATAATATTTTGCAAGATTGTTTGTAGAAGAATAGTGCAACTGATTTATGGCTCAAGTTAGAGTCAATTTGCATGTCTAAGAATTTGACAAGCCAGATGCATTTGAAGATGAAGTTATATACGCACAAGTTGCAAGAGGGTGCCTCTGTGCTTAACCATTTTTGGTCTTCACGGAGATCGTTTGTAATCTACAGGCTATGGATGTAGATTATGATTATGAGGATTTGGGTCTTATTCTTTTGTGCTCTTTGCCTAGTTCATTTGAAAACTTCAGAGATACGCTATTATATAGTCATGATTCTCTAACGCTTGATGAGGTTTCTGAGGCATTGCATGCCAAGGAAAAGATGAAACAGATGGTGTCTTCTGAAGTTTCTCCTTGTAAAGGAGAAGCATTGTCTATTCACGGGAGGACAGAAAATAAATTTAATCGCAATAGAGGCAAAAGTTGCAATGGTTATAAAGGCCGATCAAAGTCTCGAGGAAGAGGTGAGAAATTATGGAAGTACTGCAAGAAGGATACTCACTTTATCGAGGATTGATTCAAAATTGAAAAATAAAGAGAAGAGAACTAGCACATATAGAGAGAAAGGTAAATCCAATGATCGAGGTAATGCTTCTATTGCTGCTTCTAAAGAAGATTATTCTAATGGTGATTCGCTTGTTGCTTTTGCTGGATGTGCTAATAGTGATGATGAATGGATTCTTGATTCCGCTGCTTCTTTTCATATATGCATTAATAGAGATTGGTTTATCACCTATGATTCTCTCTAAGGTGGAGGTTATGTTAGACTGGGTGATGGCAGTCCTCTTGATATTGTTGGCATTAGATCTATTCAGATTAAAATGCTTGATGGCATTGCCAGAACTTTGACTGATGTGAGGCATGTTCAAAGCATGAGCAAGAATCTTATTTCTCTCAGTACTCTTAATGTTAAAGGGTACAATTACTTCGGTGGAGATGGAGTTTTAAAGATGTTAAAAGGTTCTCTTATTGTGATGAAAGGTGTATTGAAATTTGCAAATTTATACCATCTTCATGGTACTACAATTACAGGTGATGCTACTGCAATTTCTGATTCACCATCTAATTCTGATGCTACTAATCTTTGGCATATGTGTCTTGGACATATGAGTGAGCAAGGCTTGCATAAATTGTGCAAGAGAGGACTTCTTGATGAACATAGCATCAGTAAGTTAAAGGTTTGTGAGCATTGTGTGTTTGGCAAACACAGGAGGATGTCGTTTAATACCTATACTTATAAAAGTAAAGGTATTCTTGATTATGTGCATTCTGATTTATGAGGACCATCTCGCAAGCCTTCTATTGGTTGTTCTCGTTATATGTTGACGATCATTGATGATTATTCTCATAAGGTATGGCCTTATTTATTAAAGCATAAATCAGAAGCATTTTCAGCATTTAAAGAGTGGAAGATTATGATTAAAAATCAAATTGAGAAGAAGGTTAAAAGGCTTTGCACTGATAATGGGATGGAAATTTGTTCTAATAAATTTAATGCATATTGCAAGTCTCAAGACATTGTTAGGCACTACGCTATTCCTTATACATCTCAATAGAATGGTGTAGCTGAGCATATGAACAGAACTATCATGTCTAGAGCCCGTTGCATGTTGTCTAATACTGTAACGTCCCACCTCCACGAGGCTGGGCCCGCTTACATCTGGCAGCTTTTCTAGGATATAGTCAGTCCCCACAGACCAAGACTAGTCTTTTCTGCACACTTTGTCCTCACTCGTGCACACCCGGGAAGTACCCGTTGCATGTTGTCTAATACTATAACGTCCCACCTCTATGAGGCTGGGCCCGCTTACATCTGGCAGTTTTCTAAGATATAGTCAGTCCCCACAGACCAAGACTAGTCTTTTCTGCACACTTTGTCCTCACTCGTCTGCACCTAGGAAGTACATCTCGCTCGGTCACCCATCCCTAAATTTCTCTAGGCCAGCACGCTTAACTTTAGAGTTCTTTAGAGATGAGCTTCTGTAAAAGAAGTTACAACTTGTTGGTATGAGTCTTCTTATTAATCCTATTAAGCCCTGGGCCGGGTGTTACATCCTCACCCCATTAAGAGATCGACGTCCTCGTCGAGCAACCTCAAGCCAGAAACGTCCCCTCTTAGTTATGTCCATATGTCTAGTGTCAGCGCATGTGTCATGCTGCGTGACCACTCTGGATCCACACCAACCATGTACACCATGCTTGCGCAACTGCGACACACGTGTCCGTGAAACCGTGAGGGTCAGCTCTGATACCATTCTGTAACGTCCCACCTCCATGAGGCTGGGCCCGCTTATATCTGGCAGCTTTTTCTAGGATATAGTCAGTCCCCACAGACCAAGACTAGTCTTTTCTGCACATTTTATCCTCACTCGTGCGCACCCGGGAAGTACTTCCCGGTGGGTCACCCATCCCTAAATTTCTCCAGGCCAAGCACGCTTAACTTTAGAGTTCTTTGGAGATGGGCTTCCGTAAAAGAAGTTGCAACTTATTGGTATAAGTCTCCTATTAATTCTATTAAACCCTAGGCCAAGTGTTACAAATATTGGCTTGAATAAGCATTTTTGGGCTGAAGCTGCTTCCACTGCTTGCTATCTTATTAATCATTCACCCTCGATTCCTGTTGATAAGAAAACTCCAAATGAGGTATGGTTTGGATCTCCAGCTGATTATTTACAATTGAGAGTTTGCAGTTGTACTACTTATGCTCACGTTGATAATGGTAAATTGGAGCCTTTGAGCTGTTAAATGTATTTTTATTGATTATCAACATGGTGTTAAAGGTTATAAATTATGGAATCCCCAGACTCAGAAGGCTATGCTTAGTAGGAATGTTATCTTTAATGAGACTGTTATGTTTGTTGACAATCCTTTTGTTCATGCTCCTGTTGAGGGAGAGAAAGTAAGTGCGCAGGTGGAGCACTTAATTGATGCACCAAAGGTTGATAATGGATTTGTCCAAGATACACCTATTGCTAAAATTTCTCCAATGTTAATAATTCATCTATTATTGAGCATTCTTCTCTAGTTGTGCAGTCTCCATAACGTTCGGTTGCTGTTGGTAGGGATAGAAGGTAGCCCAAGCTTATTAACAGATATATTAAAGAATGCAATGTTGCTTATGCTATGAGTATTGCAGAAGAGATTGAAGGTAATTTAGAACCTTCTAATTATTTTGAGGCTATTACTTCTGCTGATTGCAACAATTGGATGACCACTATGCAAGATGAGATGGAGTCACTTGAAAAGAATGGTACTTGGGATTTAGTAAAATTGCCCAAGGATAAAAAGCTCGTCCGTTGCAAATGGATTTTCAAAAGAAAGGAGGGTATTTTTGCTAGTGAGCTAGCAAGATATAAAGCAATGTTGTTTGCTAAAGGCCATAGCCAGATTCTAGGTATTGATTATAATGATGTCTTTTCCCTAGTTGTTAAGCATTCTTTTCGCACTTTGCTTAGTATTGTTGCCATGCATGATTATGAACTTGAGCAACTTGATGTTAAAACTGTATTCTTACATGGGGAGTTGGAAGAAGACATTTATATGAATCAACCTAAAGGTTTTGTTATTCCTGGAAAAGAAAACCTTATGTGTAGACTAAAGAAGTCTCTTTATGGTTTAAAGCAATCTCCTAGCAATGGTACAAGAGGTTTGACTTGTTTATGCTCTCTCATAGTTTTAAGTGGTCTAATTATGATAGCTGTATTTATTTGAAGATTGTTAATGGCTCAGCTATTTATTTACTTCTTTATATTGATGATATGTTGATTGCTACAAAAGATAAATTAGAAATAGCTAAATTGAAGGCACAATTGAGTAAAGAATTTGAGATGAAGGACTTAGGTGCAGCTAAGAAAATTCTTGGTATGGAAATTACTAGAGATAGAAAATCTGGTAAATTGTACCTCAATTAGCAAGGTTATATTGATAAGGTTCTGCGTCGTTTTAATATGCATACTCAAAACCAGTGAGTACTCCATTAGCTGCACATTTCAGATTATCCTTAGATTTATGTCTAGATTTAGATGATGAAATTGAGTACATGTCTAGAGTTCCATATTCCAATGCAGTTGGTTCTCTTATGTATGTCATGGTTTGTTCTCGTCCTGATTTATCTCATGCATTGAATGTTGCCAGTAGATTCATGGCTAATCCTAGTAAGGAGCATTGGAGGGTTGTTCAATGGATTTTCAGATATTTGCGAGGTACTTCTAATGCCTGTTTGCAATTTGGGAAATCTAGAGATGGACTTGTTGGTTATGTTGATTCTGATTATGCTAGTGATTTGGATAAGAGGAGATCTCTCACAGGTTATGTTTTCACAATTAGTGGTTTTGCTATTAGCTAGAAAGCATGTTTGCTGCCTAGTGTTGCTTTGTCTACAACAGAAGTTGAATATATGGCTATTTCTAAAGCTTGTAAAGAAGCTATTTGGTTGAGAGGTTTATACTCTGAACTTTGTGGGGTTACTTTTTGCACTACTATACATTGTCATTGCTAGACTGCTATTTGTCTAACTAAGGATCAAATGTTTCATAAAAGGTACAAGCCTATTAATGTGAGATATCATTTTATTCGAGTTGTTATTGCTGAAGGTGATGATATGGTATGCAAGATAAGTACTCATAACAATTCCGCTGATATATTCACAAAGCTAGTTGCTGGAGCTAAGTTTGGGCTATGCTCAGGCTTAGTTGGTATTATAGTTTCAGTCCTAGTTACTTTTTTGCATCGGTGATTATTTATTATTGAAGTGAGTTGGTTGATGATAATTCATTTGCTACAAGATGGAATTCGTCTCAAGGTGGAGTTTGTTAGAATATGATCCGAATTATAACATGAGTCGTACCGGAACGCCTAGAGAGCCCGTGGTTTGGGTTATGTTTATTAGCGGATTTGTTTGTGTATTTGATGGGAGTTCAGTCCGTTCTATAAATACATCTTGTAAGCTGTATGGGAAGAGTTGAGAGAGAGACAACTCAATGTATTCCCTGCGTTATGTAAACTCTCATCAAATAGTGAAGATCGCCGGTTGGCGCCCATAATTTTTCCCGCAAGGGGTTTCCACGTAAAAATCTGTGTCTCATGTTCAATCTATTATTTTATTATTTCCTAATAGCATATTGTCATCGAGTTTGTCGAGACTGGCAGACAACTCGCTAACATCCCCACCAAATCACTCGGGCGCTTGTGGTTCATGGAACTAAGGAAGATGATTGGCATGGATGAGGTCAAGGTTTTAGGTTAGCAGCGAGATTAGGGGAAGAACTATAAGACATAATCTGCTGTTGTCCAGAAAAGTCTCCAAGAAATTATAGATAAAACTTCTTGCTACTACAGTGCAAGCTCCTTGCAACTGCAAGGCAATTTCCTAGCAAGGTTTAGCAGCCAAGTAGGACTATAGAGTAGAGTAGACTAGACTTAACTATCCGTCAACCTTCTCTTGTGTAATTTATAAGAAAGCCACTAGGGTTGTTTTCTAAAGTCTCTATCAGCAATAAATATAAGGTAAAGGCATCCGCCTTTGAGTTGCCACAACTAGAAATGGCAGAACCTTGACCAATAAAGTTTATGTAGTGTATGTGTGTGTGCTGCTGTCACCCCTTCATTTACCTCTAGCTGTTGTGAGTGTGTGTGTGTGTGTTGGTAAGCTTACTACTTACCTATGCAAGAATCCTAGGGACCAACAGTTTCATCTTCCATCTCAACTGTTGCTTATCTGCAGTCAATGCTCTAGAATATAGTATAGGAACTATTTAGACTTCAACTGATTATGACTGGTGGATTTATATTTGGGGATCACACACATTTTTTTCAGGCAGCCAAATGTATAAGATGCTAATTGACCATTCGAATATCCAGCAGTGTTTAATTGGCTTTGGAAATGTTCCCATCGAACCAAACATAAGATCTTGTTTTGGCTTCTCTTAAAAGACAGACTTAGCATGAATGTCTTGAAACAGGGAACCACGACGCTATAGAAGACTGGAATATGTTTTCATAAATGTCCTTTTGCAAAGGCATGTGGGTGTCTCTTCTACATCTACAAGTTCCAGTCAACATAGTTCATCCTTATGCTATTCTGGATGCCTTCAAGTCACAGTTACACGTACCTTCATGACATGTAATTGCGACTTGAAATGGAATTTGTTAGTGGTTTATGGTGCATCTAAAGAAGATAAAAAATTATCTTTCCTTACTGAACTTTCTCATTTTTGTGCTTCCAACACAGAACCTATGATGATTGGTGGAGACTTTAATATTATTAGATATCTTAATGAAAAAATACTATGGATGGGGTACATGGGCGTACCCCAATTTTCAATTCTCTGATTCACTTCTATGAATTGAAAGAACTTATTATGATTGGTGGTTTGTTTACTTGGTCCAATAACTAGGAAAATCTGGTACTTGAAAAACTTGATAGAATTTTAGTCACAAAGGATTGGGAGGACATTTTTCCACAAGCTATCGTGAGTAGTCTACCTAGGGAAGTTTCTGACCATAACCCTCTTTGTGTATCATTTGGAAAATTTGAAAACAATGTTCATTTTATCCAGTTTAGATTTGACTTGGTGTGGTTACAAAATCCTGATTTTTTACCCCTTGTTGAAAAGATCTAGATGAAACCATGCAGAGCTAAAACTGTTATAGACAAGATACAGCAGAAGCTCAAATTGTTCACACAATTCTTTAAAGGATGGGGTTTTAATCTTCAAGGAGAATTAAGAAAAAAAAAGGAAAGAATATCAAAATGAACTTATTGAATTAGAAAAATATGAAGAAGAACATGGATTAAGTGCTTCACAATTGAAAAGTTCCGAGCAAGAGGAGTTATATTGGTTTGAAAGAAGTCACGAAAATTGCTTATTACAGGGTGATAATAATACTGCCAATTTTCACTAATGTGCTAATGGAAGGAGGAGGAAAAATCAAAATTTAAGTTTGGAGAGTAATGGTCTTTTAATTGAAGGTGATGAAAACTTACTTGGACATGCTTCGGAATACTACTCTGATCTTTTTGCCCCCCCCCCCCCCCCCCCCACATAAATATACAATATATTTATCTCCTTTGTTTTGTGGTGGTCATATTTCTCTTGTTGTTTATTTTTTTTTTTTT
>Ga0182004_10003426_pt1 | contig 12607 bp, 13 predicted proteins | sample Sormic07211540_1_FD_120479 | JGI IMG/M metagenome (GOLD analysis project Ga0182004, IMG submission 120479) | Endophyte microbial communities from Sorghum bicolor roots, Mead, Nebraska, USA - 072115-40_1 MetaG | ecosystem: Host-associated > Plants > Roots > Unclassified | place: USA: Nebraska... | reverse complement strand
TGTAGCACTTTCGTTTTTATTTGACAAACATTATCCAATCACGGAGTAACTAGGCTCAAAAGATTCATCTCACAAATTACAGGTAAACTGTGCAATTAGTTTTTATTTTCATCTATATTTAATACTCCATGCATGCGACCAAAGATTCGATGTGACGGAGAATCTTGAAAATTTTTGCGAACTAAACAAGGCCTCATTCGCCGACGACTGACTGATCGAGATTTGCCGTTTGGTGGCGACGATGATTTTCATTTTCAGATGTGGTCTCGGCGGTCGGAGACGGCGGCGGCGAGGCGGTGGTGGAAGGGCGGCCGGCGTTCCCGGTGGCGCTGATCACGTCAGAGCAGGGGGTGACGGTGCAGCTGCTGTTCGAGCACCAGACGCACTGCAAGGTCTGGAAGGCCGCCATCGAGGGCATGCTGGCCGAAAGAAGAAGCTCAAGCGCGACAACCAACTGAACTGATCAGTCTGATTGGGCACACGCGCACACCGATCTTCCCGCGCTTCTATACTTCATCGAGTAGAATTGAGAAATGTCTTGTTTTTGTTTTTCTATCTTGTGTAATCACGCCTGTACGTGTTTTGTAACATGTTTGTATGTATGGGGGTGAATCGGAGCTCATAAAAGTGCTATAAAAAACTGCTCTAGGGTTGAAGAGAATTGTCTACCTTTTATGGCTTACATTTATATTACAAACAAAGGATCATGTCGTTTGAAGACATGAGCCATCTCGAGTACCGTTTCAGCCAAACTTTGACAACAGGAGAGAAGAAGGCGCATACCATGGCAATCCTAACTCTATGGAGCATTTGGAACCGACGAAATGCAGTTGTTTTTAGTGAAGATCGAAAGACGACAACTTCACTAGTTGTAGAGATTAAGGACATGGCTCGTCAATAGTTGTTGACAGGATGCAAAGCTCTTAGGCCTCTTATGGTTGCATATGTAACAGTGAGTAATTAGCTATGAATCAAAGCCCCACGTGATCTAGGCTGCGCTGGGGAGCGCTGCTCACGCTTGTAACCCGATGTTTCCTGCTTCTCCTCTTATTATTAATCAAAGCCGGTTAAACCGGATCTTTCAAAAAAATGTTGTTTGAAGAAACAGAAACTTAAACAGGATCTTAACACATGTATTAACGCCACTCATCGCACAGAAGAGGATGTAAACGAGGGGAGTCTTTTTTTAGCAAAGGGAAGAACAATAATTAACCCCACTCATAACACAAAGGAAAATGGAAGCCCAAAAGGCTATTTAGGCCGGCAGCTATATGCCTCGTTTGGGCCCAATTTTTCTTTTTCTTTTACACAGGCCCAGTTTTGCTTTACTGCCAATATATATACGTGAAAAACGTCGTTGTTGTTTCCTTTCAGTCTAACTTTGGCCCCATTTGTCAGTTTACGAGTGGCCCACCATACACTAACAAAAGGTTTGAAATCTGAGGGAGGAATTTTGAAAGACACTCGAACCAGCCGTCCTGTCTCTCTCATCCACTAGAGAAGGCCCCACTGTCCTTATCCGACCGCCCTCTCAAATTTTGTTCCGAAACTATCCTTGCGGTTTGCTAGCGTTGCTAAGGGCTTGTTTAGGCCTTGTTCAGTTGAGAAAATTTTTTGGTTTTGGCTACCGTAGCATTTTCGTTTGTTTGTGATAAATATTGTCCAATCATAGACTAACTAGACTCAAAAGATTCAGCTCGCGAATTACAGGCAAATTGTGTAATTAGTATTTGGTTTTGTCTACATTTAATACTCCATGCATGTGTCACAAGATTCGATGTGATGTGGAATCTTGAAATTTTTTGGAAACTAAACAAGGCCTTAGTTGTTGCCTGAAAAAAATTCAAAATATTATAGCACTTTCGTTTGTATTTGATAAATATTATTTAATCATAAATTAACTAGATTTAAAAAATTCATATCATAAATTATAAATAAACTGTGTAATTAATTTTATTTTTGTTTATATTTAATATTCTATATATACGTTTAAAAATTTAATGTAATAGAAAATTTTTAAAAGTTTTTGGTTTTTTAGAGAAAGTAAACGAGGGCTAAAGGTCTAGAAAAAAAAAAGTCGTTTGCGAGAAGGGAGTCTGTACAGTGTACATGCTCACTTTCTTCGCTTCGTATGACATTTCATCACAACAAATGTACACGAATATATAGCTTGAACCCTACGGAATTCATGTATGAGCACACATTTGCAACCTTTCTTTTAGGCGAGTGACGTAAGTGGAGCTTGAAATTCTTCTTTTGAAATGAATATTGGAAAAACTCTTCAATAATTTCGGTGAACCAAAAAAAGCAGTTCCCGCTCGACGACTTGGAAAAGGGCGGGGGCAAAATCGGAAGGGAAATACAGAAAGGGGAGGCAGTTACGGGTTGCAGCAGCAGCGACGCCTCTATCTGCTCGGCTCGCACACCTCAGACACAGGCAGGCAGCGGGGAGCGCTCTCCCCCTCGATCCTTCCGCTTCCTTCTAGAACCTTCCGCCCCCTCCGTCGCAGCACAACTTTCTCCTTCCCCCACCACGAAGATGGCGACCATGGAGAACGTGATCGAGCTCGTGAACCGCATCCAGCGCGCCTGCACCGTCCTCGGCGACCACGGCGGCGGGGACGTTGCCGCCCTCTGGGAAGCGCTCCCGTCAGTCGCCGTCGTCGGCGGTCAGGTCCGCCTCCTCTCCGTCACCTCTAGGCGCTTGCTCGCCTAGGATTTTGTTCCGTAGCTTAATTACGAGGGCGCTTAATTGGGCGGCCATGTACAGAGTTCGGGGAAATCATCGGTGCTCGAGAGCATCGTGGGGCGAGACTTCCTGCCTCGAGGATCAGGTAGGAAGAGATTTTTACCTTCTTCATTCACTGAATCATGTTATTTTATTGGACTCGAAATTTTATGGTTTATGGTTTGTGTTTGGATTTGAAGGGATCGTGACGCGTAGGCCACTCGTACTGCAGCTGCACAAGACAGAGGACGGGGTGCAGGAGTACGCCGAGTTCCTGCACATGCCCAAGCGCCGCTTCACTGATTTCGGTAAGCAACCTTCGTCGTCTTCAGCCATATAGGGTTATTCTTCACCTAAACTGCTATGGAATTGGTTTGTTAGTATTTGCTAGTATAATTGAATGCTTGATTGGCCATGTTTACTGTCGCAAGATGCACTGTTTACTGAAACCAATAATCGTATACTTTTCTGCCAGCAGAAGCTGTCTTACTACCATTCAGTTATTAACGAATTTGGTTCTGCCAGTGTGCAATTGTATTGCCTCCTATTTAAGTTCTCTTCAAAATTTCTGCTCCATGAGGACGACACTCCTTACCTTACTTGCTATGTTGCATCTGCCGCTGCCATTGGGGTCTAAGAAGTATTTGACTTGTGTAAATGGCATGATCATCTTTTGTGTTTCCCAAGTTGTGGTGCTAGTTCAAATATCATGTGCATTTTATCATGCTTTGCAACATGTATTCAAAAGTAGAATGCAAAAAATTAGTAAGAAACAATTGCCATTTGATCTCAGAATGGATTTGGTATTTTTCAGTACATGGAAATGACTGAAGTACTTATCTCAGATGCCAACAATTATTGTTCTCTGCAGCTCTTGTACGGAAGGAAATCCAAGATGAAACTGACAGGTTGACTGGAAAGACAAAGCAAATATCTCCAGTTCCAATTCATCTCAGCATATACTCTCCACATGGTATCTAAGCCCTGGGCACAATCTGCCACTGCTTTTTTCAAGAAAAAAGAAAAAAAAATGGAGATTATTGCTATTGCTTTTAGTTGTTGAATCTAAAAATCTCAGTTGAATTCTATGTGTATAGCACTATATCTCTTCTTTCTGACAAAAGGTGCATTGCAATTTTTTTTCCTTTTGTTTTCCTGATCATGTGTTAATAATTGAAATTGATGCTAGTGGATGCTTCTTGTTGACTAGTTTGTAGAGCAGTTGATTTATATGCAAAAGCATCTCTGCACTACTGAATCTTCGTAGTATATAGTTATTTACTCAATTCAATTGATTATTGCAGTGGTCAACTTAACATTGATTGATCTGCCGGGTCTAACAAAAGTTGCAGTAGGTATGTCAATGTGATTATTATTTTTGTTCACGTTCTTGTATTAGGTGGGCTTTTCCGGAGAAGTTTCATTGATTATGTTCTCTTTCAGAGGGACAACCTGAAAGCATTGTTCAGGATATCGAAAGCATGGTGCGCTCGTATGTTGATAAGGTATGAATGGTGTTTATTAAATTAAATGACGTAACGCTTGCATCGTTGGTAGAAGTGCACCTTTAGTGGTCATACAAAATGCTTCAGCATTAACATTCATTTCTTCTTCAGAATCGAATCAAAGCCACTGATGTTTATCTTGTTATTAGTCATGGTTATAAATAGCTAGCTATAGCATTTTCAGATGGCCTACCTCTACGATATTGCCAATTCTTTTGCTATTGCACCTTACAATGGTTCCACTAAACACTGCTATTTGTCTTTGCCACAAAATTTATTTGGCACCACTAATGCTCACTGAGGCAAATATCCACTCTTTGCTCTAGATGAATAGAATTCTATGCCTCTTCATTGTGTTTTTACTCGATGAATGCTGTAATGAGCCATTGAGTAACTGTTGAGTTTATTTCTTCATTGTGAATTGAATGAATATGAATGTTGATTATAGCCGTGAATATATTATATTTTGGATTAAATGATTGTTAAGACATGGGACATGTATCCTAGAAATTTTTTTATGTATTCAAGTATTTATGTTTATGAAATATTGTTAGTTTCATATTTTTTCATAATTAATTGATAATTTCCTTTTATATATATAAAACCACTAAATGAAATAGCTTTGCTGTATCCCGCTATAACTTTTTATGGCTCTTGGAGGAGGCCGCTGCTAAATTGTGCAGTCCACTATTTAAAATCATGTTTTTAGTTGAAAATGGTCTATTGGAGGAGGCCGCTGCTAAATGGCGCACTCCACTATTTAAAACCATGTTTTTAGTTGAAAATGGTGAGGAAATACTCTGTATAGTCTATTCAACAGCATCTAACTGTAAGACTTGATCTCATGAGCAGATCTACTAAGTGTAAGACTGGGTAGAATTCCTATAGAATGGACTGTATTATTATGCCTGCTCTATCTTGAATTCAGTTCCTTAACTTCCTATACCTACTCTATGTTTTGGCACTTTGCTTATTGCATACGGTTATATTCTCAATCACATCAACAAGGTGTCTTGAATTTTGTGTTTTATTTGCAGCCGAATTGTCTTATACTGGCTATATCTCCTGCCAATCAAGATATAGCAACATCAGATGCAATCAAGCTTGCCCGGGATGTGGATCCATCTGGTATGAATCAGGATAGCACACTTGTTTTTCCATGGTACATTGCTTTTATTAGCTGATGATACCTACTTTGATTGTGAGTTTGAATACCTGTGTATTCTCGTTTCACATATGTCTAATAAAACCTTTTCTCTGATCATTTCAAAACTTGTCCACATCATCTGTGCTCGTTGTGAACAAATAGCCTCTTAATAGGTCGCCAAGAACTCTCACACACGAGATACACAGGAACACAATGGTTTTGATGGCTGGAATGACTTGAGCTTTTTCTGATTTTCCTCCTAGCTTTATATAGTGCTGAGAGATACAATTGTGGCTGTGATAGCCTCCTAATTAATGCAGAATATTACCCAAATAATAAGCCTATTAATCCTATTACTCCATGCTGAAATTTAGCTAAAGTAAAGGCTATGAACCTAGACACTAGCATGCACCTAGACACACAGGATTATTTCCAACAATGATTGTATGCACATCATTTTAGGATAGAGACCATTTGCTTGTTTCAGTTTGTTGGGTAGAACCTGACTACCTGAGAGCATTTGTGCTAAGCATGTCGCAGGTTGAAGCAATACTGTACTCCAACTCTGCAAATGCGGGACAGTTTGTACTAACTGATTATAGACTTCCCTTGTTACTTCTACCAGTTCTTAAATGAACTATCCTGTTCCCTAATCATTTGTATAATGGAAAAATAAGACACTTGCTAACAATCCTCATTTGAAGTATATCTGTCACCTTTTCATGTCTATAAGTCCAGAACATTCAAAATTTTGTTGTTGAGGTCACCACAGTAGTGTTCAAACTCTTGGCTTGCTGTATCTTAGTTTTGTGGTATGTAGAAAAGTTTTAAAATGAGGTAACAAATTTGTGACTGTGTGCATCTTTCGATGCAGAGGGTGTGATATGATTACTACATTATCTAAAAAAGTGCCAGGAAACATGATGGTTGTGAACACTAATAAAATAAGAGAATGTGAAGCTGTAAACTCATGTCAGCTACTAGATCAACTTTGGATGGTGTAAGAAGTTGGCATAAGAGTAAAGTGGAATGATTCAGGAGTTTTTCCAAGTGTCAGTAACTTGACTTAGATTACTGTTTCTCTTTGTCCAAAATTAAGGTTAATTATCATTTGAGAATCTACATGCTGACAAAGTCCTATCCTTTTGATTGGCCTACTTAATTCCTTAGGATCATCTTAAATTTCTTCAGGTGAGAGGACATTTGGTGTGTTGACAAAGCTTGATTTAATGGACAAGGGGACAAATGCACTTGATGTACGTGTCTGTGGTCTCTTGTTCTGTGTGAATTTTCTGTTTTTAATTTTTTATTGCCATTGGACTCTGTAACTTCCTCTTCTTATTTTCATTTAGGTTCTCGAAGGAAGAGCTTACAGACTGCAGCATCCCTGGGTTGGAATTGTGAACCGTTCACAAGCCGATATCAACAAGAATGTTGACATGATTATTGCTAGGCGAAAAGAGCAAGAGTTCTTTGATTCTAGTCCTGAATATTCTCATCTTGCCAGCAGGATGGGTTCAGAATATCTTGCTAAACTTCTTTCACAGGTTCAAGAAATCTTGCATTGCTTTCATTTCTACTGTTAGTGATCTAAAAATGGTAGATGACGCAGTGCTGCTTCCATCTTTCAGCATCTAGAGGCTGCAATCAGATCACGCATTCCGAGCATAACCTCTCTGATAAACAAAACTATTGATGAGCTTGAATCAGAGATGGATCACCTTGGTAGACCTATTGCCTCTGATGCTGGGGTAATCTTACTGAAATTTTGAGCTAAAGTGCATTCGAGTTGAATGGACATAGGGACATCATGTATGTTCTTTTGCAGGCTCAATTGTACCTCATCCTAGAGCTCTGCCGTGCATTTGACAAAATATTTAAAGAACATCTTGATGGAGGGTAAACCTCATATCAACGTTTTTTCCTAATTGATTTACTGTAATCTGATGATTGTTCTGGGCTGTCCTTACTCCTTACTTCTGAAATGCAATTATAAAATTTGTAGACGACCTGGTGGTGATAGAATTTATGGGGTCTTTGATAACCAACTCCCTTCTGCTCTGAGGAAGCTTCCATTTGATCGTCACCTCTCCGTGCAAAATGTGAAGCGGGTTGTCTCACAGGCAGATGGTTATCAGCCTCATTTAATTGCTCCTGAGCAAGGGTACCGTCGGCTGATTGAATCTTCTCTCAATTATTTTAGAGGACCAGCTGAAGCTTCTGTAGATGCTGTAAGAAATCTCCTTCCTGTGCTCATTGTATTAGTACTTCCTTTCATCAACTGAAGAGTCTTTTACATCATTGCAGGTGCATTCTGTTTTAAAAGAGCTGGTGAGGATATCCATTGGAGAGACTCAGGTTGGCCCTTGGTTTCTTAGATACCAAAGTATCAGTTACACCCTTTTCCCCTGCACATTAGTCACAAAAGTTACTGCATCTTTAGGAGTTGAAACGATTTCCATCTCTACAAACGGAGCTTGCTGCTGCATGCTATAAGGCCCTCGAGAGATTCCGTGAAGATGGCAGGAAAACTACTCTACGGCTGGTTGATATGGAGTCAGCATATTTGACTGTGGAGTTCTTCCGCAAGCTCCCACAGGAAGTTGACAAGACTGGAACTGCAAATCCCAGAACTGCAAATCCTCCTGCTCCTGGAAATCCCAGAACTGCAAATCCTCCTCCTCCTTCGGATGATCGTTACACTGATGCACATTTCAGGAGGATTGCTTCTAATGTGTCCTCATACATTGGCATGGTATCTGAAACCCTGAAGAATACTATCCCCAAGTCTGTTGTCCACTGTCAGGTCCGCGAAGCTAAGCGGTCCCTGCTTAATGATTTCTATACTCAAGTGGGCGGGAAAGATGTGAGTAACTTTCTTTGTGTTCTAGCTTGTTCATTCCTCCTACCAATTTTTCCAGTAAATAAATTTTGTTTTTGCAGGCTAAGCAACTTGCAGTACTCCTTGATGAGGATCCTGCCCTCATGGAACGCAGGTTGCAATGCTTTAAGAGGCTTGAGCTGTACAAGTCTGCTCGGGACGAGATTGATTCCGTGTCATGGACACGATGAAGGTAACACTTGTCTTCCATTAGACACATTGTAATTTGACTAATGCAGAATTAGCAGCTAGCTAGTATGCACAATGGTTGTCAAATATTACTAGACCGATCACCTGTCTCGTATCATAGCCTGTTAATATCAGTTGTGTGCTTGACTGCTTGTGTTGTATCTATGTCTAACTTCCAACACTTATTAGGTGCAAATCTTTCTGTCCTTCGTAACCCATGTGCAAACTTGTATGCACGACTGATACCTAGATTCTGTAGGATGCACATGTCGATCTTCTTCCATCCTAGGTGTAGACTGCAGAATTCGAACTTTTAATGTCAAAATATTGTTTTAGGCCCTGTTTAGTTTCCCACCCAAAAAATTTTCATCCATCGCATCGAATCTTTGGACACATACATAAAACATTAAATGTAGATAAAAAAATAAATTAATTACATAGTTTGGTTGAAAATCGCGAGAAGAATCTTTTAACTCTAGTTAGTCCATGATTAGCCTTAAGTGCTACAGTAACCCAGGATGTGCTAATGACATATTAATTATGCTTAATAGATTTATCTTGTAGTTTCCAGACGAGCTATGTAATTTGTTTTTTTATTAGTTTCTAAAAACCCCTCCCGACATCCTTCCGACACATCTGATGTGACACTCAAAAATTTTTCATCTTCAATCTAAACAGGGCCTTATGCAACTTGCCACTAGTCAATCCCACTGTAGAATAAATCCACATTGTTGGCTGCGAGCATTACCATGCAATTGAATCAGGGAAGTTATTTGGGATGGTCCACCCTAACATAGGCCTTGTTTACTTTCACCCCAAAACCTAAAATTTTTCAAGATTCTCTATCATATCGAATCTTTAGATGTATGCATGGAGTATTAAATATAAACAGAAATAAAAACTAATTGTACAGTTTGGTCGAAATTTACGAGACGATTTTTTGAGCCTAGTTAGTCCATGATTAGACAATAATTATAATAAATAAACGAAAGTGCTACCGTGTCGAATTTTTTTTTTCCTTTACGAACTAAGCACGGCCATAGACGAATTGATGAGGGCCGTTGGATAAACAATACTGGTATTGCGTCTGAACATTCTCGGCCTGACATTTCCACATCCGGGATGAATGACGCGTGCAGTGCAGAACCATCCGAAATAGGGATCAGGTCAGTCAAGTTCCGCATAAAGCCTCGGTCAATTTCGCGATGCTTTTGCCCTCGCATTCTTTGAGCAGGCATACAAATCAGTCCGTGCGTTCTTTTCCGGTCAGTTGCGCCCTCCGTTGATCTGGCCCTTTTGGATCGTCCGGGAAATCTCCTCGCCTGCTGGCCATGAATTCACGCTTTCTAGAGGACGTTTTGTCCGCTGTGCGCCCTTCCATGAGTTCCCCGCATAGAACAGGTCTTCTGCTGGAACAGAAACGCGAAAACGCATGACGTGCTGTCCTGATTTTGACGAGTTCCTGCATCTTCAGCAGACTGGATTGGTGGTCGTCCTAAGAACACGAAATTGTAATTAGGAGCCATACACGTCATCTACTAGTGTTTCCTGTGAAGTAGTTGCCACCACGACCTGCCAGTCAGAATAAATGTGCCCCCATTAATCAGGCCAACATCCGTCCCTTCTCATTGCTCAAAAACCTCACCCAAATTGGATTTCATGCTTTTAGAGCACGTCCGTCACCATGGATATGATCATTGGCTGTTCCGGCTGTCCACATTTTGTACAGTTCCAAACTGGCATCGCTGCCAATCCACAGTACCAGTGCGTAATAGCCGCTCAAAATTTTCCGACCAATATTGATGATGGTGGTAGCAAGTACCCCTGCTACTAATTGCTTATGTTATCTGTCACGGTCGTGATGCTAATGCCTGAACAAAATCCAGGGCCGCACTTTGGACTTTCCTGTAGATGGGTAAATACGAGAACATTCTGTAGTTATCTTTGGGGCAGTATAGTAGTATTCTTTTAAGGCGAAGAATAGGCCGGCCGGTAGTTGTTGGCCATTAGGTACTTTACATGTTTGGTTTGGGGTATTAAAGTTTATTAGGTGCTGTAGTATTATCGTTTTATTTATTAATTAGTGTTTAATTATAGATTAATTAGATTTAAAAGATTTGTCTCGTAAAATACTTTTTAGCTGTGTTTTTAGTTTCGTAAATAATTTATATTTAGTACTCTATAGTCTATACATAGGTCTAAATATTTAACGTGACAGAAGTTAAATTTTATCGATGATCCAAACGGAGCCTAGCAGTAGCACACTATACTACTGTCTCATGTGGCGGTTGGTCGATTAATAAGGCACGTCTAGGCATCCTAGTGAGTGGTCGGACCGGATCACCTAACGAGTAATCTCCTCGTGCAGGCCTTCCTCGTCGAGCTTAGGGCAACCACAATGTTCAGAAAAAGTAGTCCATAAGGATTAAAGAAATAGATATCAGGTAGCTGATACATTGTAGCAGCAGTCCATAGCAAAGAAATAGTAAAAGTCACCCATTGCGATATGGTCAGCCCGTAACAAAATAAAAAACACTATTTTAACTGTTCAACTGACACAGTGCATTAAACAAAGAAGGAGCCGTTGGCTCAGGAAGGTAGCCGTTGGCCTCATCTTGACGTGCTTGCTTGCTCCTCTACAAAACTGGAGGACGTTGGCCTCATCTTCACTTGCCTGCTTGCTACCTCTGCGAACTCAAACTTGAAGCTTCCTGTTCAATCCCAGCACCTGAGATCTACTCTAGAACACAACCTTCCAATGGAACGCCCTCCCGGATTTTTTTCAAACCTCCTGAATCAAGGCTCTCCATCTCAATACTCACCAGAGGGTAGTGGTCAGTTCTCACCTCCTACACCCCAATCTCAGTTTCCCTTTGGAACATCCAACATTCTACAAAACTGCAATCCTTTTGGTCCTCGGGGAACCCACCCACCATATGGCCAATCTGCTCCTAGTTTTCAAGGTGTTCAACAACAAGGGAGTTGGCTTCAGGCACCTCCACCAGGCTTTCAAGGATTTCATCTTCATAAAAGTGTTGGTCCTTCAAGTGCAGTTGTAGGCAATAGGCCACCATCAGTGCTGCAATTCGCCCATCTTGGTGGAGCTGCAGCCAACGCTTCTTCTCATGGATCCGAGTCAAGTTCTCAATGCTCTGCACAACAAGAGAAGCAATCAGCCAACATTGAAGAGTTAAGTGATAGCAGTGAAGAAGAACCAAAGAGGCGTCAACGCATCAATTGGAGTGAAGAAGAAAATGATAGGCTATTCAGTGCATGGACAAAACACTCTGAGAACGGGAAGAGCTAGCCAATATTATGTATGCATGTATTATTTTGCACAACATGATAATAGAGGATGAGAGAGGCATCTATGACACACCAGATGATAACACATATGAGCAAGCACAATCCCCAAATTTAACCGGGCTTGCACATGGACCAATTTATGGATTCACAGATGTACTTGACAAAGACATGGAAATTCGGGACCGATCAACTCACATGCGTCTCAAGGAAGATTTGATAGAGCACATATGGCAAAAATTCAGTACACAGCAGCATCAAGCATACCAATAGTAGAGTTTCATCCATGAAATTTTATAGTTTTTTATGCAATGTAATTTTACAGAATTGCCTCAACTAGATTACGGCTTATCCAATTAATTTAGGATTGTGATTGTGTGTTTCCCTGAAGATGCTTTGTAATCGTATCTATCTTTCAGCAATTGTACTTTCTTCCTTTCTTTGTTCTCAATTAGCCAAAGAACTTGAACTACTATCTTCGGCAACCAACTATAGTCCATGCAAACAAGAACTAAATATAGCAGAAATTGGTGGTGGAGAACTAAATATAACAGACAACTAAATATACCTGATGATCTGGCCACGCCCCGCTAGCTGTCCACGAGCAGGCCGCGCCCCAGATTGCCGCCCATCCAAGCGCCATGCGAGGTGGCCGCGCTCAGATTGACGCCCGTCCACGATCTGGCCATGCCGCGCGTCCACGAGCAGGCCGCGCCGCCTGTCTGCAAGGTGCCAGTGCCTCAGGTTCCTGGCTATCTGCGAGCACGCCCCAGGTCGCCGCCGCCAGTGAGATCGTCAATCAAAGCCGCCCGATCTGACTTCACAGGCTTCAGCACGTCATGGAAGATGCAGAT
>Ga0182004_10003425_pt1 | contig 12612 bp, 14 predicted proteins | sample Sormic07211540_1_FD_120479 | JGI IMG/M metagenome (GOLD analysis project Ga0182004, IMG submission 120479) | Endophyte microbial communities from Sorghum bicolor roots, Mead, Nebraska, USA - 072115-40_1 MetaG | ecosystem: Host-associated > Plants > Roots > Unclassified | place: USA: Nebraska... | reverse complement strand
TTGCAACTGAAAAAAGCTTGCTGCCCCCTAGGCCTGTTGCAGCCCCATCAGCTAGGAACGTGGCTACTGCACCAACAAATGATGCAGCTCATTCAACTATAAACAAGACAACTACAACAACGATTAATGCCCCTTGACTTCATGATAACCTTGTAATCTTTGTGTCCTCTCCCTGCATTCTTTTGTGGTTTCATATACACGCCTTGTTCTAACACTCTTAGGGCGCATCACTTATTTCAGGTTGGAAAGGATTTGATATTATATGCTATATTGAGATCTGAGTTACATGTGGCTATGAGGACAGTCCTTTCAACTAATCCAAGCACCATTGTAGGAGGGCAGCCTCTTGGTAATGAATTTTGTGAAGTAGTAGTTAATGTTGTGATGAAAAAGGATGCTTTGCTGCCTTGGACTTACGGCGATATGCTGACTGTGGCTAGTGCTGACCGCATGAACATTGCATGGCCATTCAATAAAGTAATAAACTAGACTTGACATAATTTTCATTTCCTCTTAACCTGTGATGCATGACCAATGTTCTTAATTAATTCTATCTATGATAGATAAAGGAATGCAAGAATAGGGAAGGCAAGAATGCATCTAGCACACCTCAAGGGCACTACAGGTATGTCCCTTGACCACCTGTGAAACCTACTGACTAAATTCAACACCTAGTGACCATCCTCAAGTAATGATTTAACTTACTGTTGTACTACTATAAAAATATGTGAAGGTTTTAACCAGCCATGGAAGTTTCTGGTTAGATATTAATTATGTAGCAATAGCCCATTTTTTCTAGACCTTAGTCATCTTGTTTGTCACATGACAATGCTGCTATGTTTATAAAAAAACATGACAATGCTGCTAGGTAGAGGCCTTTGCACTCGACCGATCTGCTAGCAAGCAGAATCAGCTAGCAAGTAGGAGAGATATTCTTTTTAACAGATGATCGTACTCAGACTAGTAGTACACTACTATTGCACAACAACTTTACATTATTTCTCCACTTGCCTAATTACATGTTACATTTTTAGGAAATGCGGGGCACAGCAAGTGTTTGGCTTAAGTTCATGGAAAATGGTTCTCCACAACCTGATGGATGTGCTTTTGGTTTTTCATTCCTATTGTGTGCGCCAACCTTACTATTATATATCAAACACAAACTACTATATATTGCTTGCTGGTGTGCATTCATGTAATCTTTTGTTGGATAATGTAGTATGTAAGACAAGATTGTATGCTTGATGACTTTGTTGGATGTATTGTGATGTAACGTACAAGACAAGATTGTATGCTATAATATATATGTATCGACCTCCATGTCATGTGTGACCTTATATCTTTGTGTGTGATGGACACTGAGCTTGAATGTGGGTTTGATGTGCTGAATATTTCCAATTTTTATTTTTTTGATATTCAAATTGTGTCATTGAACAATCTGACGCTATATATATATTGATCATTGATCTAATGGTATATGTTTGGCGAAAGAGTGTCTGACGCTAAACATTGCTATGAGACTATCTGATGCTAATAATTGTCATAGCAACAGGCGATCTGACGCTATATGTTTTTAGCGTCAGCACTTACTGTGTCTGCTGAACTCTGACGCTATATGTTTTTAGCGTCAGACCGCATGCCGTTGTAGCGGCTTTCTGCGTCAGATCATCCAACGCCAAATCTGGTGTTGTGGTGTAGTGCTAGGAGATGGCACACATTGTTGAATGAAGCTTTGTGGTCATATCGGATGGCATGTCATGGATCGACCAAAGTTTTGCCCTATCAGTTGGTGTATGGACACAATGCGGTGCTACCATGGGAAATCAAGACTAGATCTAGGCGCGTGTCTTTTCAAAATTAGTTGGTTGCCAATGACTATGCTACTTTGATGAAAGACGAGTGGGACGATTTGGCGGAGGATTGGTTGAGGGCTTTGATAAGTATAGAAGAAAATAAAAAGAGAGTTGCTAAATGGTATGATAAAAAGGTGAAAGCTAAGGAGTTTGCTGATGGAGATTTGGTATGGAAATTGATTCTACCATGTGGTCTCCTAATTGGGAAGGTCCTTATCGGGTAAATCGGTCTGCTCTTGGTAACGCTTATATTTTAGAAACTCCTGAAGGAGATGAGTTTCCCAGAGCATTAAGTGGAAAATATTTAAAGAAGTATTACCCAAGTATTTGGGTTGATGCATAAAAATTAAAGTGCCGATAACATTCCTATCGGCTGGGAAAAATGTATCTGGGATCATGCATAATGTTTTAAAAGTGCCGATAACAGTCCTATCGGCTAGACCAGAATGAGCAAATGTTTCTAAGGGTAGAATGAAGCAAATTGCCGATGAAGAGCTCACAGATTTAGCAAGGCTTGAATAGTCGATATGGTGCACAGACGGATCTGGTTGGCCTCCTCTATCTCTCAGATATCTTCATCGATAGAACCCTCTATTGGTTTTAGCTACTTCTTCATCTGCAGTGCTTTACGAGCCTGGATGTTTCGTTCTTGCTGAAGAGTTTTGAGCATCTCAGGCAGCTGGCTTTCTTCTTGTTGAGCTTGGGTCAGGGCCTCTTCTACTTGTTTAAGCTCAGCCAACAAAGCTTCCGTTCTTGCCGATGGGTCGGAAATCTTCTCCTTCAGTTGATCTCCCGAGGATTGTAGAATGTCGATGCTCTTATTTTTCTCATCGGCAAGGCGCTTCACTTGCATTACTTCCTCAGTGAGTTGGGCATGAGCGGCTCTATCGGCAAGACGCTGGGTAGCTCTCTGGTATTGGAGGTGACGGCTCTCTAAGTGCGCAGCTTGGAATAGGACCTCTTGTGCATTGGCTGGGATCTGACCACGAAGGGTCTTAAACAGAGCTTTGGCTAGGTCAGAGTCATCAACCAACTAGGCGGTATCTTGATGCAGCAGAGCCAACAAATCTTCAGGCTTGGCTTTGATTTCTGCCGATGAGATCCCTATTGCTTGAGAGGAGCTCGCTTCATCACCCTTATCATCGGAAATATCGATGGCAAACGAGAATAAGCTATCTGGGGAGTCCTATTCCTAAAAGGAAATGCAAAATAAGTTATTTGATGATGAAATGTTAAAGATATAAAGGATGGAAATTAGATAACTTACTTGCTTCAAAGCAATTTCACGCCTCTGGCTCGGTGATGCCGTCGGCACTATAGGTTGATCGGCTGAAGTTGACGATGGGACAATATCAACTGAGCAATTACAAGGTTGATTTTGATTCGTAAAAATAAGAATCATCGGTAATAACATTATGATCAGTACTTTACCTTGAGGGGGGAGTTATTGTTTGTTCTTGGGGAACAACCGATGATACACTCAAATCAGTTGGATCGGCAGTCTGCTCAGATACATCGGCTGGCACTTCTTGTGGCTGAGGTGCTGATCGAGGAAGGGACGATATTTGCTGTGTCTGGATTTCTGGTCAAGAGGGGGATGATTCCACATGAATCGGCGACACTGGACAAGGAGGAGAAGATGGTGCTGTCCTCTGGCACTTTGGTTGCGATTTGGTGCTCTTGGGGCCTTTTCTATTGGCTTGGCTGGGCTGGGGGGCATCTCCACTTGTTTGGGCGCTTCTAGTCTTTGCCGAGTTGCCAGTTTGTTGTTACAACAAGTCAGATTTCATGAGTAAAAGTATGAAAGAATATTGATAAAATCTTGTTAAAAGCTAAAGGTTACCGATGAGGTTCCCATAGCAACCGATGTATCCTGAAAAAATGATATGAGTATGGGACAGAATCGGTATAAGTAAAGGAAATTAAGAGTCTACCTTGAAAGCCTGTGCCAGAGTGGCAGCAGCAACCGATGGGGAAGCCTTCGACCGCTTGGTGGTCATCTTTTTGAAGCGCACGTTCCGATGCGCCAGGGCTGCTAAACTCGGTGCGTTATGACCGATCAGAGAGATCGGACCTGATGGAAGGAGTTCGATCGGTCTTCCACTCCTGCTGACTGTCAGGGCTATATTGTCGACCTGTTAAACATGAAAACAAGTAAGTTGCCGATAGGAATAAAAGAGATAAAGGAGTTAAGAAATCGGTTGAAGACTTACAATGTTATCGGGAACCTTATAGTTGGGGTCGATCATGCCGCGATATGTCAGAGCCGATGTACTGAATAGGTGTTCCTTCCATTCTTCCCACCACTGGTTATACATCTGAGTGATGAAGAGGGCTGGAATCCATGCTGATAGATCAATGTCTGACGTATCGGCATTTGGCTAAAGCTGAGCTATTCTTATCCACTCAAGTCCGCTGGTTATAGTTTCCCTTGGCTTCACCACATCGACATAACAGAGTCTAATCGGTAGCTGCCCAAGAGCCAGTTGACGAGCCAGTGCCGATGGATTGTAAAACTCATAAGTGGGACTGGAGTTTTTTCCACTGCCAAAGGTGTTTATTGGGATGGCCCTTGGAGTGATGATTGCCATCATCAAATCAGTATCTTTGTTGAAAGCGTCATCAAAAGGGTGGAAGATCAGCAGGAATCTGGTTTCTAGATCTTCATAAGGCATCGATGCCCACTAGTCCTTGGGAGGACCCTCATACAGAGTCTGGAAGAATCGGCTGACCTGGTCTTCATTGCAGCCAGTGCTAAGTAGAATTATAGCTGCCTCACCGTAATTCAGGGGTGGACGACTCGCTGATTCTTCATTGACTAGTTCATAGTCTTCGGTGATATCTCTGGGGAATCGTTGCTCAAAAAGGTCGAACCGGAAACGTTTGTGCATGTGGACATTAAGCCACATGTTGATGAACCACCAAGGGCCTCCTAGGTTGCCGATGGGCTCACCCAACAGGAGCTTCTCAGCTACTTGGTGGAGGAGGTGATAGGCGGAGCTAAGCAAGTATCAGCCAAGAGGAAATTGGCCGCCATCGGCTAGTCTTTCCGCTGCCGATAAGTAGACAGAGGTAGGTCCTACCAATCGGCCATAGAATACGAACTTATCCAGCCACATGTTCAGCGGCATGTTCCCTCTGCCCGACTGGTCCTATCCTCTGGTACTTCTGAATGTACCCTGACCAACCACTGATGTTGCGGGTTTCTACTTTGCGCTCGGGTTTGCGATCGTATAAATGACTATCATCAGCAGATGATATATCTAAACCAGTGAGCATAAGTACATCGGCAAGAGTGGGTGAAGCAGGGCCATGGCCAAATAAGAAAGCAATAATGGTGTCTGACCAGAAGTATGAAACTGCTAACAGTAGTGATTCATTTCTTTCCATATCGGCAATGGATAGCGTAATACACTGGTCTAGCTTACGCTCACCCCATCAGACTTCATTTGAGTTGCTGATTCTCAGGAACCAATCTCTCCATCCCTTAGTAGAACTGGGCCAAGATCGGAAGGTATCTTTCCATAGATCTAAGGAGAAATTCTCAACTCTAATGGGGATTCTATTTGTCTCTGCGTTGATCAGATCGGTAGGATCTGGGTTACCCAATGGCCCGAGACATTGAAAGTGTGGTTGATCGGTGTGAATCACAATTTTATCAGCCAATTCCTAAAGGTTTGAAGATTGGAAGAACATGAAGAGAAAAAAAGAAATAAAGAATGTACTCAGTAAATAGATTTGTGGAAGTTTAAAGTACGGCAAGCAAAAGAAAAGACAGGAGGAAAACTGACCTCAGGGACGGTGAAGTTGACAGCCATTTCTTCCGGGGAGGAAGAAGATTAATGATTTGAACGACTGTTGGGGAAGATCCTTGCTGGAGTTCTTGGGGTTCTCCAACGATGCCGCCACCGGAGAGATAAGTTTGGAGGATGTAGAATGACAAGGTGAAGGAAGATTACCAAGGAACGAAGTATTTATAGGGTAAAGTGAGTAGGGGCAATTCTGACTTATCTCTTTGCCGTATCCGTGAAATCCGAGGGTGTTCAGGTGGATATGGTAACTGTTCACACGGTAATCAAGGGATTGTGCAAGTGATTTGACAGCAAGGGGTCATGATTTTGAACATATTTTACTGTGCGAGATCTTCTGGTCGGCTCATCAGCAGTTCTCTCTAACAGAAATGTTGCCGATGAACGAATATTTAGGAGATTCGGTTCGAGGGGTTGAGAGATTCAAGGTGCGTACTAGAGAACCAGGCTAAGGTTGTTCGGTTTTGGTAATTGATTACTGTTAGGTGGGAGTAATTGCGAAAAGGCATCATTACTGAAGAGAATTTTGGAGCATTAATGATTTTATACTCCGAAATTTTGGGGCATGTGTTGACACCGTTTTTGGACACATATCCGCGAATATGTATCTGGGAATTAATAAAATATAGATCGGCACGTGAAAAAGTGGTGACTGGTTATCAAGGAGGTTACCGATGGGAATTGTTGCCGATGGCTAAAGAGCAGAATATGGGGAAACCCAGAGATGGTGATTGATCTGTGCCGATTACTGATACTAGTGGTTAACGATGCCGATGGAAGGTGGTTTGCCGATTACCAATGACAACAGGGGGAGGTGTAGGAACTGCTGACAAGATGGTGGCGATGTGCCGATCGCTCGTGGTAGATAGATTTATGTTTTCCATAGCTGTTAGAGTTCGTTTTGTATACGGATTTCGTTCAATTTGGAATCAGAATCCTAGTCGTGTCTGGTTGTAATTCTTCTGGACAGAGTATAAATATAGACCCTCTAGCGATGTAATAAAGACACAATGAATCAAACACAAGTTTTTACATCTATTCCAGCATCTACTTTCGACGACTTCGTCAACTCGCATATTTTCTTTTTTACTTACGAGTTCTTAGGAATTCATCAAGTCAATCTCGACGAGTTCTCAAGTTCTGCGTGAATACCTCTTGGCCGTGACATCCGGGCGCATCGCTGTTCTCGGGACCAAAGTATTTGAGTTATCACCTTTGTCTATTGTAAGGTCAAATTGGCTGACACGCCTTAACGTTGAATCAGGTATTAGCCCTTTGTATTTGCAGATCTACTTTTGCACCAACAGTCTTGATGTCAGGGGGCAGCCACAGAAAAGCGCCCTGTGCCAGCCCATAACGAGAGGGAGATATGAGTCCATCAGGAGCCACCGCCTCGAAACAGGAAGACGGTGCCCATTCAGGAGCGCCTCGTCGACAATCGAGGACTGCGTGACGCTCGACATGACATTGACAAGCTTCGACGCTGTAAACATGGTGATGCTGAGGAGCGGGGTTACAGCACCCACCGTGGCAGATGTTACGACAGTGACGAAAACCGAATGGCTCTAGAGCCGCCGAGCCCTCGAGTCTACAGCAGGGCAATCCACAGCACGCCACCGCCAAGCCCATTCTGACCTTGTTGATGCAAAAGTGGATCTGCAAACAAAAAGGCTAATACCCAATTTGATGTTAAGGCGTGAGAGCCGATTTGACCTTACAATCGACAAAGGTGACAACTCGAATACTTTGGTCCCGATAACAGCGATACGCCTAGATGCCACGGCCAAGAGGTATTCACGCGGAACTTGAGAACTCGTCGAGGTTGACTCGATGAATTCCTAAGAACTCGTAAGTAAAAAGAAAATATACAAGTTGACGAAGTCGTCAAAAAAGTAGATGCTAGAATAGATGTAAAGACTTGTATTTGATTGATTGTGTTGTTCTCACAATTCTACGGGGTCTACATTTATACCCTATCCAAAAGAGTTACAATCAGACCCAACTAGGACTCGAATTCCAAATTGAACGAAATCCGTATGTAAAACAAACTCTAATAACTATGGAAAATATTAATTTATCCACCACAACTGATCGGCACACCATCACCACCCTATCGACAATTCCTGCGACTCCTTTTGTGATCATCGGCAAATCACCTTTCATAGCCATCGGCAACCACCAGTATCAGTCATCGGCATAGATCCATCACCACTCCTAGAATTGACCACATTCTATCGTTTCATCATTGGTATCAATCCTCATCGGCAGCTCTTCTGTCAACCAGTCACCACTTTTCGCCTGCAGATCTATACTTCATTAACTCCCAGATATGCGTCCAAAGATACGTGTCCAAAAACGGTGTCAACACATGCCCCCCAATTTCGGAGTATAAAATCATTAATGTTGCAAAATTCTTGTCAGTAACGATGCCTTTCCGCGATCACTCCCTTCTGTCTGTAATTAATTATCAAATCCAAACAACCTTCTGTCTGGTTCTCCAACATGTACCTCGAATATCTCAACTTCTCGAACCGAATCTCCTAAATATACGTTCATCGGCAACATTTTTGTTAGAATGGACTGCTGATGAACCGACTAGGAGGTCCTTCATAGTAAAATATCTCGTAAAATCGTGACCACTCGCTGTCAAATCATTTGTACAATCCCTTGATTACCATGCCGACAGTTACCATATCTACCTAAACACCCTCGGATTTCACGGATACGGTAAAGAGTTAAGTCAGAATTACCCCTGCTCACTGTACCATATAAAAACTTCCTTCCTTGGCACTCTTCCTCCACTTTGTCATTCTAGACCTTCCAAACCTATCCTCCTGGCGGCAGCATCGTTGGAGATCTCAAGAACTCTGGTGAGGATCTTCCCCAATGATTCTTCGAGCCCTCGATCCCTTCCTCCCTTCAAGAAGAAATGGCCGTCAACTTCGTCGTCCCTGAGGTCAATTCCGCACCACCTTTCTTCTTTTTACCGTACTTTCGATTTTTTGCACGGTTATTTACTTGGTGTTTTCTCTCTTTCTTTTCTCTGTTTTTCCAACACTCAAACCTTTAGGAATTAGCCGAGAAAATTGTTATTCCCACTGATCAACCCCACTTTCAATGTCTCGGGCCGTTGGGTATCCGGACCCTATCGATCTGATCAATGCGGAAATGAACAGGATCCATTTTAGAAATGAGAACTTCTCTTTAGATCTGTGGAAAGACACCTTTCGATCCTAGCCCAGTTCTTCTAAGGGATGGAGAGATTGGTTCTTGAGAATCCGCAACTCAAATGAAGTCCAATGGGGTCAGCGTAAGCTAGACCAGTGCATCAGGCTATCCATTGCCGATATGGAAAGAAATGAATCACTGTTGATAGCAGCTTCATACTTCTGGTCAGACACCCTTAATGCTTTCTTGTTTGGCCATGGCCCTACTTCACCCACTCTTGCCGATGTGCTCATGCTCACTGGCTTAGATATATAATCTGCCGATGATAGTCATTTATACGATCGTAAACCCGAGCGCAAAGTAGAAACTCATAACATCGGCGGCTGGTCAGGATACATCCAAAAATACCAGAGGACAGGACCTGTTGGGCAAAGGGAACACGCCACTTTCCTGAACATGTTGCTAGACAAGTTCGTCTTCTGTGGCCGATCAGTAGGACCAACCTCTGTTTACCTATCGGCAGCCGAAAGACTAGCCAATGGCGGCCGATTTCCTCTTGGGCGATATTTGCTCGGCTATGCCTATCACCCCTTCATCAAGTGACCGAGAAGCTTCTGTTAGGTCAACCCATCGGCAACCTAGGAGGCCCTTGGTGGTTCATCAACATGTGGCTTAACGTTCATATGTATAAATGTCTCCTGTTCGACCTCTTTGCACAACAATTCCCCAGAGATATCACCGAAGACCATGAACTGGCTGATGAAGAATCAGCAACTCGAACATCCCTGAACTATGGTTAGACTACTATAGTCCAACCTGGTACTGGTGGCAACGAAGACCAGATTAGCCTATTCTTCCAGACTCTATATGATGGTCTTCCCAAGGATCAGCGGGCATGGATGCCTTATGAAGATCCAGAGACCAGATTCCCACTCATCTTCCAACCTTTTGATGATGCCCTCAACGAGGATAATGACTTAATGATGGAAATTATCACTCCAAGAGCCATCCTAGTAAACACCTTTGGCAGCGGAAAAAACTCTAGTCGCACTTATGAATTTTACAATCCATCAGCATTGGCTCGCCAATTAGCTTTTGGTCAGCTACAGATCAGACTCTGTTATGCCAATGTGGTGAAGCCAAGGGAGACCATAACTAGTGGACTTGAGTGGATAAGGATAGCTCAACTTCAGCCAAATGCCGATACGTCAGACATCGATCTATCGGCATGGGTTCCAGCCCCTTTCATTACTCAGATGTATAAATAATGGTGGGAAGAGTGGAAGGAACACTTGTTCGATACATCGGCTATGGTATACCGTGGCATGATCGACCCCAACTACAAGGTTCCCGGTAATGTTGTAAGTCTGTGACCGATATCTCAGTTCCTTTGTAACTTCTGACCCTATCGGTGGCTTACTCTTTTTTTGGTTTTAACAGGTCAACAACCGAGCCCCGACAATCAGCAGAAGTGGAAGACCGATCGAACTCCTTCCATCAGGTCCAATCTCTCCCATCGGTCATAACGCTCCAAGCTTAGCAGCCCTGGCGCATCGCAACGTGCGCTTCAAGAAGACGACCACAAAACGGTCAAAGACATCCCCATCGATAGCTGCTGCCACTTTGGCACAGGCTTTCAAGGTAGACTCCTAATTTCCTTTGTTTATACCGATTTTGTCCCATACTCATATAATCTTTTCAGGGTACATCTACTGCCATGGGAACTTCATCGGTAATTTTTATGTTTTTCAACAAGATTTCATTAATATTATTTTATGTCTCTATTTATGACATCTTTGACTGTTATAAAAGCAAACTAGCAAATCGGTGAAGATCAAAAGCGCCCAAACAAGTACCGATGCCCCCCAGCCTAGCCAAGCCAAGAGAAAAGGTCCCAAGAGCACTAAGTCGCAACCAAAGCGCCAGAGGACAGCAACATCTTCTCCTCGTCGTCCAGTGTCGCCGATTCATGTGGAATCGTCCCCCTCTTCACCAGAAATCCAGACACAGCAAGTACCGTCCCCTCCTCGACCAGCACCTCAGCCACAAGAAGCACCAGCCGATCTGTCTGAGCAGACTGCCGATCCAGCTGACTTGAGTATATCATCGGTTGTTCCTCCAGAACAAACAAGCACTGCACCCCCTCAAGGTAAAGTACTGATTATAACGTTAATACCGATGACTTCTATTTCTGCAAATCATAATTACCCTTGTAATTTCTCAGTTGATATTATCCCATCGGCAACTTTAGCTGATCAGCCTACAGTGCCGACTGCATCTTCAAGTCAGAGGCGCGAAATTGCCCAGAAGCAAGTAAGTTATCTGATTTATATTCTTTATATCACTAATATTTGACAATCAAATAACTTATTCTTATTCTCTTTCAAGAACAAGACTCCCCAGACAGCTTATTCTCCTTCGCCATCAATATTTCCGATGATGAGGGCGAAGAAGCAAGCTCCTCTCAAGCAGTAGGGATCTCATCGGCAGAAATCAAAGCCAAGCTGGAAGACCTGTTGACTCTACTGCATCAAGATACTGCCCAGTTGGTTGATGATTTTGACCCAGCCAAAGCTTTGTTTAAGACCCTTCGCGGGCAAATTCCAGCCGATGCCGAAGAGATTCTTTTCCAAGCTGCCCATCTAGAAAGCCGTCAGCTCCAATACTAGAAAGCTACCCAGCATCTTGCCGATAGAGCTGCTTATGCCCAACTCAAAGAGGAAGTAATGCAAGTAAAGCGCCTTGCCGATGAGAAACATAAGAGCATCGGCATTCAGCAGTCCTCAGGGGATACACTGAAACAAAAGATTTCTGATCTATGGACAAGATGGGAAGCTCTGCTAGCTGAGCTCAAATAAGTAGAAGAGGCTCTGACCCAAGCTCAGCAAGAAGAAAGCCAGCTACCTGAGATGCTCAAGACTCTTCAGCAAGAACGAAACATCCAGGCTCATAAGGCACTGTAGATGAAAAAGAAGTTGAAACTAGTAGAGGGTTCTGCCGATCAGGATATCCGGGAGATAGAAGAGGCCAACCGAATTCGACTGCGCGCCATATCCACTATCCAAGGTTTGCTGAACCTATGAACTATTCATCGGCAACCCCTGCCCTTAGAAACTTTTACCATTCTGGTCTAGCCGATAGGACTGCTATCGACACTTTAAAACAACATACATGATCTTAGATACATTTCATCCACCCGATAGGAGTGTTATCGGCATTTGAACTTTTATGCATCGATCTAGATGCTCGGGTAATACTTCTTTAGATATTTTCCATTTAATGCTCTAGAAAAATCAACTCCCTCGAGAGTTTATAAAATATAAGCATTGCCAGGAGCAGACCAATTTATCCGATAAGGACCTTCCCAATTAGGAGACTGTTGACGATCCTTAAGTATCAAATTTAATTATCAAATAAACAAAGAAAAGGGTCCAAATGAAATCAACATCTAGACTTAGGGTTTTATCTGACAGAATTCCATGAGTTTTGGTGTTTGTCTATTTCTGCAGGGGGGTTATCAGGGAATACGGAAGAAAGGCCCATACGTCGGGATTACATAGAGATATCAACATGCCGCGCAATTATCTTACATCTAGAATACTCCAGAAGCCACGGGAAGGAAGCGGAGGCCGAACGGGGCCAGGCACTTGATGCAAGCAGGAATCCAATAAATAACTTGAATGTAAATAAAAGTAATTAAAGAACTCAGGATTATGAATTGAAGAACCTGGAGAACAATGAAGAACGAACCAGTTGCTGCAAAAGTACAATGTTGAGGAAGA
>Ga0182004_10003424_pt1 | contig 12615 bp, 18 predicted proteins | sample Sormic07211540_1_FD_120479 | JGI IMG/M metagenome (GOLD analysis project Ga0182004, IMG submission 120479) | Endophyte microbial communities from Sorghum bicolor roots, Mead, Nebraska, USA - 072115-40_1 MetaG | ecosystem: Host-associated > Plants > Roots > Unclassified | place: USA: Nebraska... | reverse complement strand
CTGCAGTCCACGTGCGTCACGAAACCTATGCTTTCGCAGGATCACATTTAACGTAAGAATGGGAGATATCAGTTGTGAGCAAACATCTTCCTTGTCCAGTGCTATCAGTTCTAATAATGGGAAAAAAAAAACGCTACAGCAACCCAAACTATCCCTCGGCTTATTAGCAATGCTCTATGCAGTAACTTGTCGATGATCACAGAGAAAAAAGAGAAGTTCATAGTGGGAGAGCTGATAAATCCAGGCCAGCGGCTCCAAGTTCGGTGGCCACAACATCATCATCCTCACCATCTAGAGCTCGTCCTGCAAATCGGGCATTCATCACATCAGGTAGTGTCAGGACATAGACAGGAACACGATAAATGCTTGGTTAGGAACGAGAAAACTTTGCACGGATTGAGTATCTTACGTGCTTCTCATCATCAGAGTCGTCCTTGCTATCCTCGGCATCAGAGTCAGCCTTGTCCTCGTCTGCCTTCTCATCGTCTTCCTCATCCTGAGATAGATGTACAATTTAGATCATTTATAAACCGCATAGGAAACAAAATGGTCCAGGAAGAATAAGATAGATGCAATGCTGACCTCTAGGTCGTCATCCTCATCATCACCACCCTTGGCGGCTTCCTGTTAACAAGAGATTCATAATCAGTGACACGCAAACCTCCAACAGAAAAAGCACAACCGTTGCGACTCAGAAAGATCGAGTTCAGACACCCAGCATTAGTAATCAGCTGTTGACATGTAAAAACTAAACAGTTAAACTCATATATTGTACTATAATTTACTATAGTCTGATTTAGGGTTAATGATAGTGATGCTCTGCCCGCACAAGTTTTATCCGTTAAAACTCACATGCGCTCAGGACTGATTATTAGTTCATTCAGTTTCAACCAAAGGAAACAAATCCCAAAGTCAACATGAACCAGGATGCATGACAATGACACAGCATACAGCTACGCCCAATAGATCATGACAAGACACTTATGCATACACCTGTCACAAATACACTATATGGTGTTGAAATATACCTCTTCTTCCTTCTTTTTCTCAGCCGCATCGAAAGCAGCCTTCTCTGCCTGTTAAGACCCATCATTAGTTCACGCATGCATGAATCAACCACGAGTTATTGAGAGATATTACAACGAGGAAATGCATACCTCCTTGTGCTTGCCCCAGGTCTCCTCTGCGAAAGTCTTGGCCAACGCAGGGTCATCAGTGATGATGAAGTTGTCAAACAAAGTGCCTGATTTAACCTGTACATAGAAAAAACAATAGGCTTAACCAACTGTGATGTCTTTCTGAACAAGAGAAAGGAAGATCCTACTATCCAACACCAACCTGCCACAGCTCAATGCCAATGTACTTCAGGCTGTCAAATGCATAGATGTATGGATCATCCTTGAAATCTGTAAAGCACAGGAATTAGATTCAGTACTAATAACCCAATAGCCAAACAGTAGCAGATACAAGGTTCAATTTCAGGGGAACATACCTGGATTGTCAATCATAGGTGCCTTCCATTTACCCTGGTAGTTCGGGTTCTTGATTTTCTGGCAAATGAAGCAAATGCTGTCAGATATCAGAATATTTATTACTGTCAGCTTGTATTTAGTTAAAGGAACCGTCATACCTTTTGCTTCCATGGTCCCTTGTATTCTGGGTTTGGAATGGTAGGGGCAGTCCATTCACCATCTTCCTCATCATCCCAGTCCTCAGGCTGCAATGCACATTTCAGAATTTATAAACCCATGCTATTCATCCTATGACACAGACTACATAATAAAGAACCACATATAAGTACCTTCTTAGCATCAGGGTCAGGAATTTCCTTGGGAATATCATCATAGCCCTGGAGTAAAAGGGAACAAGGCAATGAGATGTATTGTTCAAACAAAATTAAGTAAACTACTAGTGACTACAGGAGTAGCAAATATCCCATTAGGTATTATTATACAATAGAAGCTCTTAAATTCTGGTCACGTAAGATGTTTTTACCAATGACAAAAATTAGGCATATGGATAAAAAAACTACCTCAGGCTTCTTGTCCTCAGGGTCAGGAATGTACTCCTTGTCATCCCAGTCCTCAGGCTGCAATCATCAACACATAAACCTCAATTATTTCCGAACATGTGCAAGCAAAGAAATTCAGACACAATAATAAATATTAAAGTCTTTACCTTCTTAGCCTCTGGGTCCTTGATTTGCTTAGGGGGCAGAATATCCCAGTGCTCGTAGATGCTGCCAGTTTGCTTCTCTTCGTTATCAATGAGAATGCTGTATGTTGCATCAGGGCGGATAATCAAAGTGTAAACATGAGTCAACTGATCAGTCTCACAAGGCACATCCTTCTTGATCAAGTGGTTCTTGCCATCCTTGGTCAGGATAGTGTGAACCTTCTTGGTGCTGTACCCACAGATATCTGGTCCAAACATAATGCTGCAGTACAGAAGAACAAAGTTAACTACAAGTACAAGATCAGATATGATAGGGAGAAAGAGTATATTCAAAGGCTATATACCTGTAAGGTGTGTCCCCACCAAATTTCTTCTGGTCTACATCACCACCCAGCAATTTGACATAACCACCACCGCAGTCAAGCTTCTGCTCGTGCTTCACAGAGAATTGCAGCACCAGGGTCTTATCCTTGCTGCTGAACTCAGGGTACTCAGCTGAAATAGCATAGAACCTGTAGTCCTCAGAGGTCTGAATACCTGCAACAAGAAACATGTTCAGTCAGTAACTAATAAACTGAAACCACCAATCTTCTTCTGATGTTTTGGAATTTACCTTTGTCCTCGGCATCTCCATTCCATTTCCCAGAGGTGTGGTTCCATTCACCGGCCATGTTCTCGTCCTTCTTCCACTCAGACTTGACCCACCGACTTTCCCAGCCATCTGGCCATGCATCACAACAATGCAAAATGTCACATCAAAATTAGAAAAAAAAAATGCTTCGCGGTATACAAAATTGACAGTCAGTATTTAGAGATCCTATAATTCCTAATGTGGATCACCTGCTGGTCCAAACTGAATCTGGAGGAGAACAGAGAACTACTGCACGACATGTTCCTAATCAACGAGGAATTAACACGAACACAAATAATAAGGCACAGATTGGCATTTGTACCTCCTAAACAAACATCAACCACATGAGTCCCAGATCAAATTATGTTTAGGTCAAGGATACGAAAACAGTACAAAATCTGATCCACCTCGGCAGACATGCTATAAGATTCGAGGCCGAATTTGAATTACTGACATTGGGCGACACTGCTATGACTGAAACTACCACACGACAATTCAGAGCCGCAAGATCCAAAGCCCCAGGCTGCGTGACTGAAGTACTCAACACCATAAATAGCCACTACTAGATCCTGCGAGCAAACCCCTAACACTAAATAGCCACTACTAGATCCTGCGAGCAAACCCCTATCACTACCAGTATCATCACACACTGACACACTACACACCGGCTAAATCGCGTAAACTAGCCAAATTAACACCCCACAGGTCCGTCAAAATTAACGCCTACCATTTCACACGCACTGCATTGGTGCCCCAAGACATGAGGCGCATCGCAGAACAGGGTTGGGATCAAGGGAATTAATATTTTTTGAACCAAAAAAAACAAAAGGATCAAGGGAATTAATTAATCACCTTCGAACTTCTCCTGGAAGAAGACCTCGCCGGCGACGGCGGCGACAGAGGCGAGCGCGAGGAGTGCCGCGACGGCGTACGAAGGGCCCCTGCGGATCGCCATCCAGGTGGAAACCTTGTCCAAGCTTCCGATCCGATCTCAGCCCCGGCCGGCCACCCGGGGTCGTGTTGTATTTATCGGTCGCTGCGGAGAGCTCCAGCCGGGGGGGTGGGTTTAGGGTTTCCGCTCTCTGACGGCTGGGGCCGGTGGAGGTGAGCGTAGGTGCGGCTGCCACAGTGGCGGGTGTGGGCCATGGCGTCCGGCCAATGGGAGGCTAGCTTGCGGTGGTCCGGCCAGTGGGGAGTCGACGCGTGGCGGATTCGACGTGTTTGGGAGGTCCGGGTAGGTCGCCCGTGCGGTGCGTGCAACGGGAGCTGGAAATAGTAAAAAAAAACAAAAATGAGGACGGGTGACATCGGAGTATCGGACGGGATTTTCTAGGATATCTGTTCCCGGTTTTCTGTGACTGCTTTTGCCTGGTATAGAAGTTGTTTTTAACCAGTATTTTTCTTTCTTAGTTTATTTCCATCAAAAATCTAATTTTTTCAAGATTTCTCGTCACATCGAATTTTTAGAGTCATATATAAAGTATTAAGGTCCTGTTTGGTTCCCCTTACTAAATTTTAGCTAGCTAAACTTTAGTCACTTTAGTAGCTAAAGTTCCAAACACACTGACTAAAAGGAGCTAAAATAGTTTAGTCTCATTAGTCACCCAAGAGTAGCTAAAATAATTTTAGCTAGCTAAAATTTAGCAATGGGAACCAAACAGACTCTAAATATAGACAAAAATAAAAACTAATTGCACAGTTTGGTCGGAATTGACGAGACAAATCTTTTGAGCCTAGTTAGTCCATGCTTAGACAATAATTACCACAAACAAACGAAAGTGCTACAGTGTCGCGAATTTTTTTTTGTTCAGCAACTTTCAAGGCGTTTAGTTCACTTAAAAATCAAAAAATTTTCAAAATTTCCCGTCACATCGAATCTTACGGCACATGCATAAAATATTAAATATAGTTAAAAACAAAAACAAATTACACAATTTATCTGTAAATCGCGAGATGAATCTTTTGATCCTAGTTAGTCCATAACTGGACAATATTTGCCACAAACAAACGAAAGTGCTATAGTGTCTCGAATCAAAAAATTTTGGAAAACTAAACAAGGCCTCCCTGTTCAGCTGGCCGAAAAAAAAAGTTGCTAAATAATACTATACTGATTGATTATGACAAAAAAATATTGTTTCGAAAGGCAGTCCTGGGATGACATTTTTATGAAGTATTGCTCTCTCCGTTCAAAAACAAATATAATTATAGGTTATATGCCAGCTAAAATGATTCACGTTTAACTAAGTTTCTAATAAAAAAATTCACACTTATCACTCTAAATCAATTTATTAAGAAAATAGATTTCATAATTAGTCTAATAATATTTACTAATATCATAAATACTAATATTTTTTATCTATAATTAGTCAAATTAATATACCAAAATATGATTTTGTATTAGAATTGCATTGTTTCTAGGATGGAGCATGTGTAATACCGGTGGACAGACCAAGGAAAATTGGGTATGTTTGCTTTGAAGCCTTGCAAACCTGCCTAGCTCAGCGTGCTTCACCAGGTGTTTTGATTCTGAGAGCATGGCCGCCTGGTTCCTTTAGCCATGACAGAAAGTATCATTGACTAATTTGTTATGAGAGAAAAAAACATATCCAATTATATATAAATATTCTCTACCAATTACATCTCTTTATGTCTTGGTTCTCATGTAGACATGGTTTCTAACTTAGACGTAGTTTCTATGATTTTTGCTCTCTCTCTCTCTCTCTCTAATAACTATCTTGCCACATCAGCAAAACGCTTAGATGACAATATAATTAACATTCATAGAAACTATGGTGATTTTTGCACTAGGAGTGTCCTTAGAGAAAAAGGTGTTACACAAGCATAATTATGAGTACATATTTTTTAAATGAGCTAGGCAAGAGATGTCAGTTATTATTAAAAAGAAGATGAACCTAAACTATGTAAATATAACAGAATGATGAGACTACAAAAAGTTGGGCAACCACAACAACTAACAATAACTAAAACCATCGGAGACAACATCAGCCGGTTGCATTGAGACATCAAAATGATCTACACAACAAAGTCACACCAAAAAGTATAACTTAGCACACATGAAAGCACAACACATGCTAGTAGTACACATGAAAATGAAACACAAAATCCTAATTTTGTTGTGGTGGAGCGATGATTCAGTGGTTTAGGTTCATCTCATTCAAAGTCCTTGAGATAGATTTTTCTAAGCAAACTACTTTGATTTCACATCTTAGACAACACTGTCCACCGCATCCCTCTCTTCGCCTTTGATTTCCTTCAACCTCCTCCTCCTCTCTCCATCTTTGATTTCCTTCAACCTCCTCATCAGTGTTGCAGGAGTGCACTATCTTCGTGGAATACCTGAACAGCGGCATGGTCGACGTGGTCACGCTCCCTCTTGTATGCCCCGCGCCAGCGCTCGTGTTAGGATGGATGGGCTCCACGGCGCCTTCAAGTTTGGTCGCCTGGTGTCCATGGAACATATTTAATCATCCAAAAGAGATTTGGGAAAATTTTGTATTTGAGGCTTGTTTCTCGGAATTATAGAAAAATGAATTCACAAAAGCAAGATTTTGATGTCTTTCTCAGCCTCATCGTTCATCAAAATAGTTTCAGATTTCAAATATAAAAAGGCATGATTCAATGCTCGTCTGATATCTTTCTAATGAGTTCTCACGCTCCTCTGATTCTAAAATTTTTATTGGGCCAGATCCCTATGCTAGTTTAGGTTGGTTTTCGTGTTGTGCTACAACATTTTCACTTAAATCTTCTTGATTTGTCTATAGGTTTAACCCTTACCTACTTGACATTCATCTAATTCTAAATTTCTTTTATTTTTGCTTAGATATTTCTTAATCTATTTAGAACTTGTTTGTTTGAGCTTTTATCTGGATTTTACCGGACAAAAGTTAGAAGGTCAAACAAACAACCCAACTAGGTTGGCTTTGAAAAGTTAGCTTATGAGAAAATGAACTAAAAGTTGAAGAGCATGTTTTGAAGAGATTTTTTTACTTTTTGTTGTGCTGCGAAGCTCATAAGGTATTAAAAAGGCCAAAAGCCAGAAAAGCCAGCTCTTGAGCTAAAAGCCATTGCATCTCAAATAAACGAGCCTAAGGGTTTAGCCTGCCTGGAATCTGCCATGTGACTTGCCACGACTTATTTAGCATGTTCCAACCATGGTAAACTTTTTCTCAATTAGTGCAAAGGTAAGGTATGCACACAAGAGCGATTGTGATCATGTCCCCGATCTAGGTCACCATCTCCGGCGATCTGGATCAGCAACACCAGCGGCCACTTAGGTCTCGGCGTCCACGCCACACTGCCGATCTCTCATCAGTACCAGACACCACATACCGCCGGTTAGCCATCCAGGCGCCGTTGACTACAGAGTTTCCCCTAGGTTAAGCGTCACTTAGTTTCCTAGATTGGGATGACTTTTGTGGCTGCACCATTCAACGTGTAGGTTTCCACTATCGTTCTATCCTCTCCTCTAGATCACATGGCATCCTCAAGAGATGGAAGTATGGGGAGGGGCTTAAACCCTACCTCCAATGTTACTGATCTACTGCGCTGGCTAAACCTCACGGAGGATGAAGAAGTTGTGGCAGATTTCAGTGATGAGGACGTTGAAAAAGAGGATCCCCCGTGTGAAGAATGGGCACTGGTGGGGAAGGTTATCTCACCGTCGGTGGTTCACGTGAACACTGTCTGATCAGCGTGAAGCCGGCGTGGGGCAACCCTGTTGGTGTCAAATTACGGGCGATCGAACAGAAAGGAGATAACCTGTTCATGGTGGAGTTTGGAAGTAAGGGCCACATGGAGAGGGTTCTGATAGGAACTCCATGGATGGTTGGTCGCCATGCTGTCATTATAAAAACTTATGATGAGAAGCTTAGTGCTTCAAAAATCTGTTTTGACCACTTGGAGATGTGGGTCCATATATTGAACCTGCCGCTCGGATGGATGAACCAGTAAAGGGGATTCCGGGCAATGTGTCTGATCGGCCAGGTGGTGAAGATGGATGTGGACATGGATGGTAAGGCTAGCGGGGTGTTCCTACATGCCCGTGTGGCCGTAGAAAATTTTAAACCATTGAGGCGAGGAGTGCTTTTGCGCATGAGCAAGGCTGAGGAGCCACGATGGTTCTAGGTTCAATATGAAAAGCTTCCTTTTTACTGTTTTTGTTGTGGTGTGATAGGCCACTCAGAGATGGAATGCTTGAATCCAGTGCCCCGTAATGAGCATGGAAAATTATTGTATGACATTCAGCTCAGGACGCTAGAAGAGAAAAAAAGGCATGTGCAGTCTTTCACTGGGGTAGCTACTAAGTCCTTCGGGAGTGGTTCTTCCTTGGTCTCTAAGACCTCGAAGACAAAACACACAAGATCCAAGGATGCTTGTACATCCCTAGGTGATGATGGATCTTGCCATTCTTCAGAGATGATGGGGGACATAGAAGAACAGGAGGTCTAGTCACCGCTCAAGAAGCAGCCTGGTGCTGTAGTGATGGAGAAGGGAATGGTAGGCAAAGGGGCTAGCAGGCAGCTCGATGTGCAGGAGGATGACACCAATTGTCACCTACCTATAAAGAGGAAATCTAAGGTGACTAGACTGGCCACACAAAATCCAGACCTGATTACTCCATTGGACAGGTCTAATGCTATTGTACCAATTGGTTTGGTGAACTCGAGGGTGGACTAGCTAGATAGTGGTGCGGAGAACAGTGGAGATAGCATGATAGAGATGTTGAAGAAGCAAAAGAGAGGCAATACCAACAATACAAAATCAACGGCGGCTGCAGGTAGCAGCCCCCACCGGGCGCCATGAAAATCTTAGCTCTGAACTGCCAGGGCCTAGGGCAGCCCAAGGCAGTTTAGGAACTCCGTAGCTTGGTACAACATCGCCCTTGGTTGGTCTTCTTGTCATAGACGTGATTTTTCTCTGATCGAGTGGACGGATTGAAGATATCACTAGGCTTTCCAAACAGCCTAGGTGTGGGAAGTTTTGGACGAGGTGGAGGGCTGGCACTTCTTTGGTCACGTGATGTTGATGTGAGGCTACAGAGCTATGATAAGCTACATATCGATGTAGTGATCGTTGATCTAGTGTCAAGGCTAGACCTTTAGAGATTTACAGGTTTCTATGGTGAGGCGAGAAGGGAGGTGAGATATAGGAGTTGGGACTATTTGGATTTCCTGAGCACTTAGAGTGAGCTTCCCTGGCTTTGTGCTGGGGATTTCAATGAGGTGCTAGAGGCAAACGAACAGTTTGGTGTGCAAACAAGGCCAGAGAGGCAAATGGAGGGCTTTAGGGGTGCGGTGCAAGCTTGTGGTTTCATGAACCTGGGCTACATCGTACTACCTTACACTTGGGATAACAGACAGCAAGATGGCAACAACGTGAAGGTTTGGTTGGATAGGGGTTTTGCAACTGTAGACTTTCTTAACCTTTATATAGATGTGAAAGTCTGGCATGTCCAGACCACGGAATCGGATCATTGTTGCTTAGTTCTCGAATGCTTCAAAAATCACTGAGGAAGAAAAAGGAGGCAGTGCTTTCGATATGAGAATATGTGGCGTCGTGACCCTACATATATTCAAGCGGTGGAGTCAGCTTAGAGCAGTATGGTAGGGGATGCTACTCTTGGTCAACTTTTGGAACACCTCAACAGTGTGGGACGCTCGCTGATTGGGTGGGATCGCTCCACCTTTGGTTCAGTGCGGAAATGCCTGGGGCAACTTAGGAAAGATCTTGAGCTGATGAGAGGCCAGTCCATTGGTTCAGGATCAACTCAAGATGAGCGCCGAGTGATGTCGGAGATCTTTGAACTATTATCTAGGGATGAAACCATGGAGAAGCAACGCTCAGGAGTAAATTGGTTGCGTGAAGGGGATCGAAGTACATCCTTCTTCCAAGCAAAATCGAAGGAGAGAGCTAAGACAAACCAAATTTCCTTGCTGAAAAACAATGTTGGTGATGTGGTGACTGAACAAGAGGAGTTGGAAAAGGTGGCAAAAGATTTCTATGTCAACCTATTCACAGCTCAGGAGGCCCTGGATAATGATCATGTGCCGATGAAGGTTACTCAGCAGATGAATGAAGAGCTGATCAAACCGTTCACGACAATTGAAGTGGAAAGGGCACTGTTCATGATGGAAGCTAATAAGGCTCCCGGCCCTAATGGATTTACAGCAGGCTTCTATCAACACCATTGGAAATTACTGGGACCGCGTATCACGAACGTTGTTCTTAATTTTCTACATGGAGGTGAGATGCCACCCGAGGTGAACATGACAACCATAGTGCTTATATCGAAGGTAAAGAACCCACAAGAGATGAAAGAATTCAGAGCTATTTCTCTGTGGAATGTTTTATACAAGCTTTGCTCGGAGGTTCTTGCCAACTGTGTGAAGGTGTATCTTGATGAGATTGTGTTAGAGGAGCAAAGTGCCTTCATGCTAGGGAGACTCATCACAGATAATGTGTTGATTGCATATGAATGTACCCATTATTTGCAGCGAAGAAAAGGCAAATCAGGTGCCTGTGCTATAGAACTTGATATGGCTAAAGCCTATGACCGAGTGGAATGGGAATACACATGCTGAAGCTGGGATTCCACAACACTTTTGTGTCTGTGATTATGAGGTGTGTGAGGTTAGTTTCTATGTCCATTCGGGTTAATGGAGCGTTATCAGATCATTTCAGCCTGAGAAGGGGAATTCGACAGGGAGATCCGATATCCCCCTATTTGTTTCTTCTATGTGCTAAGGGTTTGTCTTCTTTGCTGAGGAATTTGGGGCTAGTGTTCCTATACAGAGGAGTGCGCGTGGGTGTCCATGCCCCCTGGATCTCACACTTACTCTTTGCGGATGATTGCATTGTCTTTTCAGAAGTGTCGCAGCGAGGGGCTTTGCGCCTACAGCAGATTTTGGATATCTACAACCAGGGGTCAAGAAAATTAGTGAACCGATACAAGTCTGCGGTGTTCTTTAGCCGTAACTGCACTGATGTCATGAAAGAAGAGGTACGATAGACTTTGAACATTGACAAAGTAGCTTTGGCTGAAAAATACTTAGGCCTTCCTACAACTCTAGGACGGTCTACTTCTGAAGCTTTTGAATTTTTGCCAAACCGAGTAAGAGGGCTAATAGGAACTTGGAGCGGAAGGGAAGCTAGCAACGCTGGTCGAGAGGTACTTCTAAAGTCGGTTGCCCAGGCTGTGCCCACATACTCCATGAGTTGCTTTCTATTGTCAAAGACAACATGTAAGAAAATAAAAACACCTATTTCCAATTACTGGTGGGGTGGCTTGGCGGATAGCAAGAAAATTCATTGGTAGAGCTAGGACTACCTCACATACCCTAAAGCTTTGGGTGGAATGGGGTTTTGAGATCTACAGAATTTTAACAAAGCAATGCTGGGCAAGCAGGGGTGGAGACTGATGACTAATCCTGAAAGTTTGTGTGCTAGAGTTTTAAAAGGGAGATACTATCATGATGACTAATTTCTCACAAGCACAAGGAAGAAGCATTCAAGTCACACCTAGCGTGCCATTCTAGCAGGAAGGGAGGTCCTAAGGCAGGGACTGATAAAGAGAGTTGGCAATGGAAACTCTATAAATATTTGGAATGATCGATGGATACCAAATCACTTTGGAGCAAAACCTCTTACTCCTAGGGAGGGTCAACCGGTGGCTTTGTTTGCAGATCTTATCTTACCAAGCGGTCAATGGAGGGAGAATTGTATCCAACAATAGTTCTACCAGTGGATGCTAATGCTATACTTAGTATTCCAATTCGACCACATGTTGAAGATTTTTGGGCTTGGGAGCTTGAGAAGTACGGCATCTACTCCGTTCGGTCGGCATACACATTGCTTGATATGGCAAGAATCAGAGACACTGTGAAACATGGTGCAGGGGGATCAAGATACGTCATGTGGAAGAAGATATGGAGCTTGAAAGTCCCACCGAAGGTTAAAGTGTTTTGGTGGCAAGTGCTGCATGAATTTTTACCAGTTTAGAAAATCCTTCACCGTAGACACATGGAGCCGATCGCAAACTGTGAGGTCTGCGGGGTCAAAGAGGAGACGATCAGGCATGCACTTTTGGAGTGCACGGTGGCCCGGTTATTTTGGGACCATTTCAAGGTACTCACAGAAACAAAAATCCCACGCCTACTCCATGCAACCTGGGCAAGGGACATTCTATGGGGATATGCTAATTCTGATGATGAGAGTGCTATGATTATCATTGGGATGTACTCACTTTGGATGCAGTGCAATAAAAGGAAACATGGGGAGCAAGAAAAGCCAATCAGAATATTTGTGAAATGGACAGTTAATACGCCCTTTGACCTTTGGCAACTCTCGCGCCCACAAGTGATAGTTGCAGAGAACGAGGATGAACCGCACTGGGAAACATCGTCAACAGGATGGATGAAATGCAACATCGATGGTGCTTTCTATGGAAACTAGAGGAAGGGAGCTACTGGTTTTGTAATACGTGATGAAACTGGAGGCTTCGTGAGAGCAGGGGCTCAGTGGTATGATCACGGCTAAAATCCCTAGTTTGGTTTTGGATAATTGATGAAACCCTAGTACTAACCTCTATACTAAGTGTGTGTAGACTTAATGACGTTGGTACATGCTAAGTGATGGAGCAAGAAATGATCATGGTGATGATGGTGATGACCACAAGATGATCAAGTGCTCAACTTGGAAAAGAAGAAAGAGAAAAACAAAACCCTATGGAGTTCAAGGCAAAGGTATTGCTTAGGGTTTTAGTTTTGGTGATCAAGACACCATAGAGGGTG
>Ga0182004_10003423_pt1 | contig 12616 bp, 5 predicted proteins | sample Sormic07211540_1_FD_120479 | JGI IMG/M metagenome (GOLD analysis project Ga0182004, IMG submission 120479) | Endophyte microbial communities from Sorghum bicolor roots, Mead, Nebraska, USA - 072115-40_1 MetaG | ecosystem: Host-associated > Plants > Roots > Unclassified | place: USA: Nebraska... | reverse complement strand
TCTTGTGGCACATGCATGAAACATTAAATATAGACGAAAATAAAAACTAATTACACAGTTTAGCTGTAAATCACGAGACGAATCTTTTGATCCTAGTTAGTCCATGATTAGATAATATTTGTCGCAAACAAACGAAAGTGCTACAGTTTTGAAAAGTTTTCACTTTTCGGAACTAAACAAGGCCTTATATGCCTCTCCTCCCATCTCCACCTTTGCTCCCTATGAATAAAAGTGTGCATTACACCAACAGTTTTAGTGCTCCCTATGAAGTATGAACCCGTTCTTATCACGGTATCCTGTTGGAGCATGGATTTGGATCCCCAGCTACTTGCTCCGCTTGCATTGCAGTCCATTTGCAGTTTCAGCAATGCGCAACGCGGCAGAGGAGGGTCAGGTGGCATCATGGGCGGCGCGTGGGCGTGGGCCGCTATGCAGATTGCAGAGGCGTCATGGCTCATTGCAATATCTCTCGCACTGTTTCCAACAGTTTCATCTGGCGTTTCGGGTACAGTACAGGCAGCTAGTCAAAGCTATGGAGACCGTACTGCTGGTCTGATCGGCCCTCCATTCAAATTTTACTTACCAATGACAAGCTGGCCGTATGCATCAGTCTTAATGGTCAATGCTTAACAGCCCAGTGTTATTAGCATAGCCCGGCGGGACCTTATTCGCTGAAAAAAGGGTCTGAACGCACTTGGGACACCCATGCCCATGGCCCAAGGAGCCATGCTTCTACACAGTTGCACGCGTTTCGGGTTTGGTCTCAACTCTCAAGTCCTTGCTCCGCGCGCGCGAGCGCAACACGCTGTACAGTTGGCCGGATTCTGGAGGGGATCGTCCACTGGACGAGCCGTGCCGAGACGTTGCCGTCCCGGCAGCGGCTGCTGAGCTCCCTGCGCCAGGGAAATCATCGATATCCGTGGCGACGCTTCTGTCGCATCACGCCAGGCCACTGTACGCATATCTCTGCAGCGCAATCATTAATAAACCCTGGCATCATCATCCATCAGTCATCACAGGCTCTGCCGTCTGCCGGTCTGCCCTGCTGGCTGCTGCATGCTTCGTCTCCTCTCCTGCATGGCAATTGGCGTGGCATGGATTGGCGAAAGGCAGGCCAGCCAGGCAGCAGCCTGGGCCCTGAGGACCAACTGACGACGGGAGCCGGAGGAAAGCTATTTTTGACGTGCTTCGGTGTTAAAACCTAAAAATATTTTAGATTTAGGCCTTGGTATTCAAAAAAATTTCGTAACACTGTAGCACTTTTGTTTGTTTATAGTAATTATTGTCCAACCATGAACTAACTAGGCTCAAAAGATTCGTCTTGTAAATTTCACCAAACTTTGCAATTAGTTTTTATTTTTGTCTATATTTAATGCTTTATGCATGTGTCTAAAGATTCGATATGACAGAGAATCTTGAAAATTTTTGGGTTTTTGAATAGAAGTAAACAAGGCCTTAAACAAGTCCTATATCAAACATTTATAACTAACTCTGAGAACTAAATATAAGCTACTTGTAAAATTAATTACACAAGAGGAGACTAATTAGTTAGATAAATTTATTAAACTTAATTAATTCATGATTAGCACATGTTTACTATAGCACCATATTATCAAATCATGGACTAATTAGGCTCAATAAATTCATGCAAATTAGTGTCAATCTGTGTAGTTAATTTTATACTATAAATTAGTGTCCAATATTCGATGTGACAAGAAATTAAGTGAATTGATACCACCGAAGCTTTAACTGTGCTCACGAATGAGCGGCCATTTTGGAGTTGTTTAGAGTTGTTTGCTTGTCTGAAAAATCGAGAGAAAAATATTGTTGAATAACTAACAAATTTAGCATATACTCTCTCTGTTCCTTTTTAATTGTTGCCGTTGGTGTGCGTGCCACAAATTTGACTAAATTTATAGAAAATACGTGCAACATTTGTATCTCCAAATAAATTTGTTAAAAAGATTCAAAGATCCTTCTAACAATACTAATTATGTATTATAAATATTAATACTTTTTAATATATAATTGCCGACAGTTGTTTTTGGGAAGCGTAAGCGACAATTAAAAAGGGAGTAAGCTCAAGAGAACAGAGCCTTTGTAAACAAAAAGTACTCAAGCTAGGCCTTGTTTAGTTCTCAAAAATTTTTGGTTTAAGATACTGTAGTACTTTTATTTTTATTTGATAAACATTGTCTAATTATGGAGTAACTAGACTCAAAAGATTCATCTCATGATTTACAGATAAACTGTGTAATTAAATTTTATTTGTATTTATATTTAATGCTCTATGCATGTGTTACAAGATTTGATGTGACGGAGAATCTTCAAAAAAGTTTGGTTTTTAGGGTGAACTAAACAAGGACTTGTTCTTCCCTCACGTATTAGCTTGTTTCGGGGAGAGCTCTGTCTAACCATGGCAAGCGGTCTCGATTGCTTTGAGATGGCCTCGATGCCCCGCCCTAATTCTCTCCGTCAGCCTGCCCTGTGCCCTTGTGTTTTCGTCCGGGGAACACGATGATGACGATTTGGCGAGCTAACACTCAGAATCAGGGGGAGGGGGGAGCAAGAAAACCTATCACGCTGTCGGGCTGCTAATCGGGCCGCAGGCGCAGGCTGGACCATTTTGTGTTGGGACGATCCATGATGGGATCTGAGCTTCAGCTTCACACGAAGGAGGCCTTTTTGTCTTGTCTGCACATCATGGCAACGGGTTCCCCAAAAGTCTAACACTCGAGTCCCTCCCGCTCCCGTGCATGCAAAAAAAAAACTTTCGGACAGGAGAACACCGTGGCCTAGAATTGCTTCCGTTTCACGGCACAGACTTGCCGGGCCCGTGTCCGTTCCGTCCTTGACACACACACACACACACGACCGTGACTGTCCCTGTAGCTTTGCTGTGCTGAGTTCAGGCGTGAGGTGCGGTGCCGGAATTATGGCGTTCTTTTGCTACAAGTCCTCGGACAAGGCGGTTGACGTTGAAATCCGTCATTACAATACTACTAGACGACAATTCATATGTCAACAGGGATGGCAGTAAGTGGCACCCTTGTCTTTAGGAAAATGAAAAATAATAATCAGTTCGTCAACACCGGATCGTAGGAAAATGAAAGTTCGGATTTGTTTAGTTCACTCAGAAATCTAAAAAGTTTTCAAGATTCTCCGTCACATCGAATCTTGCAGCACATATATATAAAGCATTAAATATAGACGAAAATAAAAACTAATTACACAATTTGTCTGTAAATCGCGAGACAAATCTTTTGATCCTAGTTAGTTAATGATTGGACAATATTTGTCAAATAAAAACGAAAATGCTACAGTAGCGAAAACCGAAATTTTTTCGGAACTAAACAAGGCCTTCGTTGTCTTCAAATTCATATGAAAAAGTTATAATTTTTTATACAAAGTTTTTAGATTGCTTTATTTTAATCTAAATGAGACTCAAAACCAAGTTTAAGGACTGAGATAACATAATTGAATAAAATTGAGAATCTAAACAAGCGATTCTAAGTTTAGGAACCGAGATGACACAACTAGACAAGTTTAGAGATCGAGATGACATACATAAATTTAAATGGTTGATTTACGTGTTAGGGACTGTGATGACACAACAGTATAATTTTAGCGACTGATGAGGGATTTTACTCGAAAAAATCAATTATTGAACACTGGGGTGAAATCAATTCGGATGGTAGGAGTAATGCGACCGCACCGATTAAGGACGATGAGCAGGCAGGCAGCCCGGCACCCATCCTGTGAAGCAGAGGCCACGCCCACTGTCCTCCTCTTCCAACTCCCGTCCAGTTCATCTTGCAAAGCTGGAACAGCGATAGAACATCTGTGCCCGCGCAGCGGCAGCGGGTGATCCTTGATCACACACCTTGGAACTAGCTGTGCTGTGCTGACTGCCAACCGCACGCTCTTGTGAACCAAATCAGTGAAGCATTCCTCCAATAAGCTGTAGGAGTACGTGCAACAACAATAACAATATGCAGCAAGCAAACAAGTGCCTGGCACTGGCAGGCACATCATTAGCTCGCAGAACCATGCTCCTAATCATCATCACCAGCCGCTAAGCGCACACACTTTTTGTTTTAAAATATAATGGAGGATAAATGTCTTTGATTCATCGCATAGTTTAGCACCTCGTAATCGCGCGTGTCACGCTATATTTTAAGCGCGAACCTGCAGAATCGGTGCGGACCAGACGCCGGACTAACACCTGAAAGCGCTGTGATGGCGAGGTCGCAACCGCCAGCCAACCAGGTGCTTAATCAAATCGCAGTGGAGAATTTGGATGCTGGCAAAAGGAATCGGCGCCGATTGCCCCGAAGCGGCCGGCGTCCGCGCGCCGGCCGGCCGGCGAGGGGGCGGACCAGCGGCGGTGGTCCAGGACTCAAGGTTAATGCGAGCGTTGGTGACAGAGATTGGTACAAAGTGCAAACCACCATGTTTGGAAACTAATGGCGGATTGGGAGTTCCGCACCCGCGAACACAGCACTTGTATTGTACTGCCCCCGCTTGTCGTCGTCTGGACCGCTTGTTCCAAGCAGGTTACAGTTGATGTAGTCGTACGGTGTTTTATATAGAACAACAAATGTTTAATCAGTTCAAATTTAATCTAGGTCTCTGTTTGTTTCGGGGGGGTAAAAAAGCAAGATCTTTGACTTTGTAACGAAATATTTTTAACTTGAATCAATCTAACAAATATACTGTCCTGGTTGTTTGTCGTTGTTGAGAATTTGCTGTTCTATTGCACCTGAGTATATTTCGCAAGATGTCACCAAAATGTCTATCGTGGGTTCATGCCCGCAATTCCAGATGAAACGTGTGCGAAATTGCGAAGATGCCGTTACCTTTGAACATTGCGTGACCTTGTTTACTGCCGCACAATTTGGATGCGTTTCAGATGAACACGGTTTCTTCTCGAGTAACAAACAAAGAAAGCCCCTACTGCTACAAGATTACTTACAATGTACACACCCCCCACGTTTCGAATAAACAAGAAAATTTGTACTTAGAAATCATCATTATCAAAAGTGAAAACCGAAAAAGAAAAAGAACAAGAAAGCCCAATTAACTAATCACCGGTCCTTCTCGGAGCAAACGTCGCTGCCCCGCCCGTTCAGCGACGCCGCGCTGTCGTCCACCGGCACGACGCCGGCGTCCTTTCGACTCCTGTACTTGATCATACCGTAGAGCTTCTTGATCTCCCTGATCGGCGTGTCCTTGGCGAAACCTCCCCCGCCTCCGCTTCGCGGTGACTGTTCCGCCGCGCTGGCCTCATCCGACGCCGCGGCGCTGGCCACATCGAGGTGCCCGGACCATCTCGAGGTCAGCCTCGGTGGCCGCGCCGCCGTGCTGGTCCGCTGCGGCTGCGCTGACGACGGTGACGGCGCCACGTGCTGCAGCGCGCTGATGACGGTGCGGAGTGCGCGGCTTGGGGACCCGCGGTTAGCGAGCATGATCTCGCCAAGCTCGGCGGGGCTGAGGCGGGCGCCGGCGTGGAACCCCTCCTCCACCTGCGGGTACAGCTTGTGGTCCTTGAGCCCCAGGTAGTTGCTTGCCAGCGCCTTGAATCCTTCAAAGTCGCACATGGTGAAGTGGATGTGCACGTCAAGCCGGCCCGGGCGCAGCACAGCCGGGTCCACGCCGTCCTTGCCTCCGCCGCTCATGGTGAACACCATCACGCGCTCCTCGCCACAGCAGGAGGAGAGCCCGTCCATGAAGCTGAGCACACGCGCAGTCCTCGCCGCCGCCGTCTCGCCGTCGCCGCTGCCGCGGAGGTAGCGGTCGAGGTCCTCCACGAGGATGAGCGACCGCGGGGTGGTGCTCAGAAGCAGGGCGCGGAGGTCGTCGCAGCCGCCGCGGGAGAGGTCGATGTCGTAGACGTCGTATCCCAGGAACCTCGCCATCGCGGCGGCGAACGTGGACTTGCCCGTGCCGGGAGCGCCGTAGAGCAGGTAGCTCCTCCGCCAGACGCGGCCGAGGCGGTGGTAGTAGGCGCGGCCCTTGAGGAAGCTCTCCAGGTCGGCGCGGACCCTGGCCTTGAGGTCCGGGTCCATGGCCACCGTGTCGAGCGTCGCCGGGTGGGTGAAGGGCGCGGACGTCCACCGCGGCGCGCAATCGCCCCCGCCGGCGCCGGCGTTGGCGTTGGCGTAGAGCCGCAGCTCGCGGCGTCGCGCCTCCATCTCGTCGGCGACGGACTCGACGTGCTGCAGGTAAGGTCGCAGCACGCGTGTGCGGTCGTGGCGTCGGACGCGGAGCACGAGGCCGCGGCCGTCCCCGGCGTTGGTCCACGCGAGGCGCGCGCCGAGGAAGGCGTCCCGCGCGGTGTGTCCGGGCCCCAGCTGCAGCGCGAAGTCGTTGCTCTTGGCGGCCGACGACAGCACGCAGGCGGCGTCCGCGTCCTCGAGCGACGGCAGCGACGCCACGTACGCCGCCGCCTTCCGGAACAGCGGGTTCTCCGCGCCGCCGCCGTCCCCGGCCGCGGCGACGAGGCGCGGCACCTCGTAGTACTGGTACGCCTGCGCCCACTCGTCCGCCCACCGCCACGCCCGCCGCACCGCGTGCGCCGCCGACTTGTACGACAGCACCAGCCGCAGCGCCACCACCGCCAGCGCCCCGTAGACCAGGACCCCGATCACTCCTCCGACGACGACGCCGCCGTCCGGCCCCATCGCGGCGCGCGCGCAACCCCCCGGCCTTCCGGAACCGGCCGTTGGCAGTTGCTGCCTGCCTCCGGCTTTTGATCCGGTCACGTCGGTTCGTCGGTTTCGGTGGGCGAGAGTAGAGGAGGATAGGAGATCGGAATGTTGGAAGGGGGGTTGGGTTTTAAAGGGCGTCCAGGTCCGGCCGAGACGGCGGCTCTCTAGACGGGGGAAAGGGGAACTCGTCGCGGATCGGGTGCGACGGTGGGCGCGTGGCGTGGCGTGGCGAGCGCGGGGTCAAAGAAGGCGGAGCAGCGGACGGGTCGCGCTCGCGCAGGAGGGGCGCCCCGCGAGGCCGCGACCGGGCGGGCAGAGGCGGGCGTGGTAGGCGTAGACGAGGTGGATTTCGTGTGGTTTCGTCGGTCGGCATCGGCTTTCCAGTGGTTTGGAATCGTTTGGAGTCGTCGATCGGGCCGGCGAGAGTTCGTGTCCGGGTGCACCGGTGCAGGAGTGGTGGAGGAAGCAGGCGTACGGTGGTTGGACCAGCCCAACGGACAGGTCACGACTCACTGGTGGATGACGAGTTCCTGAACTTGCTACGTGTCGATGTGTCACAAAAATCTCGAGTGCCTTGCCGTCAGTTTTTAGGACAGCGTTTGTGTGTTAAATAGATGATGAAGTTCGAGTTTATCTGCTCATCGGATCGGCGGTATATTCTGATTTGCAACTTTGGTGCGAACTCCGGGCTCGTGTGGATTGGACGTGCCGTGTGGTTGACAAGTTAACAACTTGCGAGTGAAACGTGTCGTCTGGCATATACATATACATATACATACACATATACATATACATATACATATACATACACATACAGCCAAATACGGCAGGACTAGCTGTTACCGGAGATTTGCCCGATTAAGAGCTGGGATATCAAATCATCGTTTAGAGCTGTATAAATGGTTGCTTCGGTCTGATTTGATGCGATATGATTCTAATTCTATCAGCAACAGAATGGAAAAGCTCCACACTTGCCCTAACAGCTCTTTTTTGGAATGACGTTTAAAGAAGAAGATATACTGTATATATACTTATTCCTTATGTCCTATAATATACTGTATTATAAAAATTTTAAGACAAATTAAAAAAAGAACATAAAAGATACATATGCTCTTCTTATTTTCTAACTAAATGCTATCATGAATATAATTAGTAGTGGTTAGTTGACAAATATAAAGTATTTAATATAAAAATAGATTTTGTCCTCTACAATATCTTATGTTTTAAGATAAATTTTGAATACGAATGTATTTATATTAAAGGATGTACTCCTATACTCAACATACTGATTATGACCTACGCGTACCGCATCGTATGCCATGACATGTCATGTCACCTTGTTTCAAGTTGTTCCGTTGTTGATCGACCGACGCCTGTCAAAAAAAAAGAGAAAGAAAAAAACCTCCCTAGATTTGCTGCAGCGATCGATGGTGCTACTTTTCTGCCAAAAAACCGAACCATCGTTTTTACCATCGAAACGATGCTAGAGGCCAATTTTCCTAAAAATATATGGTGCTACGCGCGGGCTCAGAACAGCACTGCACCAGTTGTGAATATATTGTAATCTCCAATGATTAGCTAGTGTTATCCACGTCCCTGTTGTCCATCTCTTGCAACCCTGGAGAGCTATATACGTAATTACGTATCATCTCTAATTTGACTTTGTTCCACCCAATTTTTAATGTCACCAGTGAAAGAAATAGTCATGTACTTCGATTTTATTCCACAAGTCTCTGTTAAGCCAGGTCCGGTTCTCAAAAATTTTCAACATTCCTTATCACATCAAATCTTTGACGTATACATAAAACATTAAATATAAATAAAAATAAAAATTAATTATAATTTACGAGAAGAACGTTTTGAGTTTATTTAGTCCATAATTAGATAATAATTACCAAATACAAACGAATGTGCTAAAGTTATGAAAACCAAAAAAATTTCACGAACTAAACAAGGCTTTAATCATCCTACAGCGATGCATGGATCATTCTTCAGCAATATGCATGCTTTCGCGTAGACAAACTATAATTTACGCTAATAGACATCAAAACAGACGTCAACCTCCCTGTTAAAAAAAAATCTTCGATCAAGTTTGCTTCGGCCTTGTTTAGTTTCGAAAACTGAAAAGTTTTCGGAACTGTAGCATTTTCGTTTGTTTGTGTTAAATATTGTCCAATCATAGACTAACTAGAGTCAAAAGATTTGTCTCGTGATTTACAGTCAAACTGTGTAATTAGTTTTTATTTTCGTCTATATTTAATGCTTCATGCATGTGCCGCAAGATTCGACGTGGCAGGAAATCTTAAAAACTTTTTGGATTTCACGGTCAACTAAACAAAGCCGTTCCTCAACTGGAAGTTTTCTGATTCCCCCGCCCGGGTTCCTCTGTGATGATGCTCACGTACTATATACAGTAGCGCGTATTATATTTGCAAAAACCAGTCTCGGCAAAAAGGAGGAAAAAGTTTGTGATAAACTAGTCTCGGCGTTAAACTGCATACTCGTTATTTTAGGAACATTTTTTCATGGCAAGTAAATAAAAAGAATTGGAATTTAAGAAAAACGATGCGTTCTTTGAACTACTATTTCCTCGCCTAGTCACCGGCCGGGTATTCTTCCATTCCGCCACTTGAACCCATAATCGCTGACTTGATTAGACCGTGGCAGTAGTCACAGTACATCGGCTATATGAATATATAAAAAAAGAAATGCATTGCGTACAGGTGGGCTTCCTAGTCATGAACCAGCAGGTTTCCTTTGAACAATTCCTTTTTTTTAAAAAAAAAACTACTAGCTCGACGAGCCCACCAAATACGTAAACTTTAACAATCAAGATCGGTAGTTGAACTCTGGTGACCCATTGACCCAACAACAATACCAGTCTTCCCTAGCACCCATCCACTACGCGCCTTAGGTCAGGTCACAGGGTTTCACCAGGATGTCATACATATTTATTAGAGCGTCATGTCAGTAAATTTATACTTTTTGCATGAAACCAAGATGAGAGAGAAGAAAATAGTTTCACCATGGTGAAACTCCACGGGCGTTGTTTCCCACGCGGTGAAACGGGATGAAATCTCCACTGAGGGCCAAATCGTTTCGCCATCTTGCATGTGATCCAATCATTTTGCAGCAATTAAATGCTTTGCTTAGTCTTGGAAACAACAAAGTGAAATGCTCCATTGCTGGGGTTATTTCATAGATGGTTTCATTTCAATCTCGATGACGTGTTGCTATGTGAAACCGTGCAGTGACACTATCCATTGAGACTGGTCTTAGTGAGAGTTTCACCAGGATGTCATGCATATTTATTAGAGCGCCATGTCAACAAAACTGCACTTTTTGCATGCAACGAAGAGGAGAGAGAGAAGGAAATAGTTTCACCATGGTGAAACTCCGCGGGCGTTGTTTTTCACACGGTGAAACAGAATGAAATCCCCAGTAAGGGCCAAATCGTTTCACCATTTTGCATGTGATCCAATCATTTTGCAGCAATTTAATATTTTGCTTAGCCTTGGAAACAACAAAGTGAAATGCTTCATTACCGGAGTTATTTTATAGATAGTTTTATTTTAATTTTAATGACGTGTGGGTATGTGAAACCGTAAAGTGACATTGTGCATGGAGACTGACCTTAACTCCGATGCCGGACCCCCGAAAGCAACGTGGTCAATATGCGTGGCATGCCACACCTCAATCAGCTGAAAAAAGTCGCCGACGTGTTTCTTCTCTAGCAACCGACCGGCCTGATAAGCTTGTTTTCGGAGGAGACATGGCACGCTACGCAATGAAAGCGGTCACGCCTAACTGGTGTTAGGTGTAATAAGTAAGTAAGCAGGCGTGTTAAGGCCTTGTTTAGTTTTCCAAAAATTTTGCAAAGCTTTTAAGATTTCCCGTCACATCGAATCTTTAGACATATGCATAGAGTATTAAATATAGATGAAAATAAAAACTAATTACACAGTTTGGTCGGAATTGACGAGACGAATCTTTTAAGCCTAGTTAGTCTATAATTAGACAATATTTGTCAAATACAAACGAAAGTGCTACTATACACATTTTGCAAAAAAATTTAGAAGTAAACAAGGCCTTGTTTAGTTCCCAGAAAATTTTGCAAAATTTTTCAGATTTCCCGTCACATCGAATCTTTAGACGCATGCATAGAGTATTAAATATAGACGAAAATAAAAACTAATTACACAGTTTGGTCGAAATTGACGAGACAAATCTTTTGAGTCTAATTAGTCCATGATTGGACAATATTTGTCAAATACAAACGAAAATGCTACAGTGTCGATATCGATTTTGCAGATTTTTTTGAACTAAACAAGGCCTAATACTACTGCTACCTGGTCTCCGTGTTTCTTCGCTAAACTCACGCCATGACATGGAACAGCGTTATCCGGCCGGTTGCTGTAGTACGTCAGGTCGGTGTCACCCAATGGCCACCTGCATCCATCTCGCAGACTCGCACTCAAGCGTGCGCGGGCCAAAAGTACAGTACTAGGAAGCAGCTGCGTAAACGCGCGGCGCGCACGAGCCCTGGCGCGGCCGTGCGCGTTGGTGGGTGGGTGCCTGCCTGCATATGCCTGGTGCGTGCTGGTCCGCGTCCGGAGAAGTGGGGGAAGCGCGCGCGCGCGGCGCGCATCGTCGCTTCGTGCGCTGGCCGATTCGGGGATATGGACGGCGCGGCGCGGGCGACGCGAAGGCCCGAAACGGTGGTGGTCCGAGCCGGCGGATGGGGATCCCGCGTCGCGTCCGCGGTCCGCGTCCAGCCGTCCAGGTCCAGGCTCGCGCTGCTGCGGCACGGCGGCCTGCCACGTCCGGTCCGGGGGTTCCGCGGTCGCTTTCCACCCCGCTCCCGGGCGAATCTTCGCCGCCAGAGCGCAAAGCCCACGACGGCCAACGGGCGAGAGGGACCGGGGATGGACGGCCGAATCGTCGCGGGACATGTTCGGCCAGCTGTATGGGTGGTCTCTGATTCTGGATGGCCGTCCCGTCCTGGTCGATCAGCAGCCGGCGGAGCGGTTCGGTCGTTACTACTGTTCGTTCCTTGTAGACAAGTGCTCCTGCTACCTCCGTCGACTGCCACTCCGAACGCTGCTTGTGGGGACTGGCCGGCGTCCAGTACTAAGCTGAGCAATGTACCAGTACAATAATATTAGAAAGTTCTATGCGGTCAATACAAACCTACAAATGCACGCCGCGTGTTTATTAGTAGTCAACACGAATAATGCATGCCAAAACTTCTCCAAGATGCCGCGGCGAATAAAACACACCCACTACCAACTCAAACGATTCGCACACATACTTGACTTGTGGAGCGAAACAAATCAGCCAAGCTTTTTGTTTAATAGCGTTGTTTGAAAGAAATTTTGGTCTTGTTTGCTTAGGCCCTGTTTAGTTCCTCGTCTCAAAACTTTCGATACATTTCATTCAATCTTTGGACATATGCATGGAGCATTAAATATAGACAAAAAAAACTAATGGTACAGTTTTATTGTGAATCACAAGACAAATATTTTAATCTAATTAGTCTATGATTAGACATGATTGCTATAGTAATCCTACATACGCTAATAACAGATTAATTAAACTTAATAAATTCGTCTAGTAGTTTTCATGCGAGCTATGTATCCGAAAACTCATTCCAACATTCTTCCGACACATTCGTTATGATACCTAATTTTTTTTTTACGAACTAAACAAGACCTTAGCCTTGTAAGTTATGCCGACATGAATCAGCTGCTGCTGCTGCTAACCTAATTTTCCCTTTTCTTTGGTCCACGGCCCATGTGCAAGGGAGACCAGATTTTCTCTCATTCAATTACGGAGAAGGAGAAGAGGCAGCAAAACTAGCTAAACTTCTAGTGGCTTTGCATCCTTGGAGCAAACTCTCCATGGCT
>Ga0182004_10003422_pt1 | contig 12617 bp, 9 predicted proteins | sample Sormic07211540_1_FD_120479 | JGI IMG/M metagenome (GOLD analysis project Ga0182004, IMG submission 120479) | Endophyte microbial communities from Sorghum bicolor roots, Mead, Nebraska, USA - 072115-40_1 MetaG | ecosystem: Host-associated > Plants > Roots > Unclassified | place: USA: Nebraska... | reverse complement strand
TGTTGGAACCAAACTCGTGATGAACAAGTCTGGCGGCGGCGGGTCACCGGCAGGTGGTGAACACGCGGCGGCTAAAACCCTACGGCGAGCTCTGTGCGCGAACAGAAAATATGGAAAGCAACAAGACACCGAGATTTCGTGCCAAATGCGGGCACCTCGCCAATGCAATCTTTGTTGGTTTATATATGGCCTGAGGCCTTACACCCCGCCGCCACGACGCCTCCAACGATCTTCCGATTTTCCGGAACGCCGCTGGGACATGCAAGACGACGTCGCGACGGGGACACAATGCAGTGCGCGGTCACCGCGTGGTTCTTGCACATCTTCGAACCACCGGCGATATCTACGCGCCTAACCAACTACGTTACATAAAACTTCGACAGGATTACATGAATGAAACACAAAGCTAAAGCTAACAAATCACCCCCTAATCCTGACGAACTAGAACGACGCCGAGCTTGACTCTGAATTCCGCAAACTTCATTCTCCCCAAGGGCTTCGTCAGAATGTCAGCAACCTGCTCGTCTGTTCTTACATGGTCCACATCCAGGACGTTCTTCTCAATGCAGTCACGAATGTAATGATACCGTGTATCAATGTGCTTACTGCGATCATGAAACACTGGGTTCTTGGCTAGCTCGATAGCAGACTGGTTATCGATGAGAAGTCTGAATTTCTGAACTTCTCCTCTATCAGCCGACTGAGCCACACTCCCTGACAGGCTCCCAATGCTGCAGCTATGTACTCAGCTTCACAAGAAGATAGAGCCATGACCCTTTGTTTCTGTGAAGCCCAGGTCACCAAATTTGATCCAAGGTAGAATATGATGCCTGAAGTACTTTTCCTATGCACCAAGTCACCTTGACAGTCACTCATACCTCAAGATTAATATGGATGGTGCCTTCAAGCAGGATTCCAGGGCTGGCGCTTGGGGCTTTATAATCTAGGACCATGAGGGTTATGCTGTCCTGGCGGGGGCGGGGAACCTCGGTCCGGTGCATGATGATGCCCTGCTCGCAGAGACGATGGCATGCAAATAGGCACTAGAAGCAGCGGAGCATTTCGGTGTTTCCAGGTGGTGCTCGATCGAGACCGACTCCTCCCAGCTGAATGATGTGATCACTTCGTCATCTAGTGACTTATCTATTGGTGGTGGTCTATTTACAGACATCCGTAGTATTCTCCAGGATAGCTTTAATTGCATAAATATTTGTAAGATTCTGAGATTATGTAACTCGTCTGAGCACGAGCTTGCTAGTTTGGGTATGAGTTGGGACCTAGGTCAGTTATGTGTATGGACTGATCACCTCCCTGATTTTGTAACTCATTGGATTGCCCGTGATTTGGCTAAGCTTCAGTCGCTTAATACAAGGCCATAGATCCTGGTTAAGGATAAAAAAACTTGTTTAACTACATGTCGCAATTTGTAGGCATGTGGATGTGACCAAATCTTAGAACAAAAATGATAATACCACCACTCTTCCTATTATAAAATAGATATTTTTAATGTTACCATGACCAACAATTGATAGAGTTGGAAGTTCGTTTCAGTTCTCAAACAACAAAGCTTCTATCACTTTGTGCCTCACTAGATCCAAGAAAAGATGGTTTTGACATTTGAAAGATAAGTACACTTGTGGAAAAGTACTATCCCGCTGATTTTTAAAGTTAAGATCAAGCTCAATTGGAGTGTCAACTACCACAATTTCATCTTGATGTATGCAACCATCTAGAGCTAAGTACATGGCATCACTTGCTGATATAAACCATCTACTTGGGACTAGTGAGATTAGGTAAAAATTCTATTTGTCGAATGGATGATAGATTGCTAAGATTAGTCATAACTCTTCCAGAATCAATAGTGACTATTGAGAGTCTTTTCAGCCATGAAACTTTCCAAGATAGGATAAAATGGGAGATGGCGTTTTGCAAAGCTATAGTTTATATTAAAAAGGAATTGGCAGCCAAGAATAGTTCCAGTGATATTATCAAATCACTACCCCAGCAAACTTTTTTTGTGACAGAGGAAACCGTCAGGAAAGGTACCGAAAACCGTCAGGAAAGACTTTTCGTGACGGCCCCGTCAGGGATAATCCATCAGGACCAACTGTCACGGAAAGTACACCTTCCCTGACGGAAAACCGTCAGTAATCATTCCCTGACGGTAGTAACCGTCAGAAAAGAATTTTTGTGTCGTTTTTCCCGCTCCCGTAAAATGTTTGTTGTCGGTTCCACTACCGTCAGGGAAGGTGGAGACTTTCCCTGCCAGTTATGGTACCGTCAGGGAAGGTTCGTGCTTCCTGTTAGTAAGCTCAATTTTTAATATCAATAAGCTCATTGAACTATGGTCTAGTTGGTAATCATCGTGCTAAATTCAAGTTAGTGGAGATGTAATGAAAGTACCTTCTTTTATGTTACTAGACGTATGCTACATTACTTTGCTATATGTGTTATGATTGAATTTATACGATAATATATATGTGTATGATTAGAAATAACATGCTAGCCAGTGCTTTCCTATCACCGCATGTTGTCACCATCCACATCCATGCCAAACAAACAACTTCCAAAATGCATCACCACCTGTCAATTTGACCATGAGTTGAGGCTGCCGTCTTCATCCACGACGTCTTCCAGCCACACCGTCGAACCTAGCCATCACCCGACCCCGCCACCAGCCGTCATCAATCGAATCTCCATGTCTAGACAGATCCATGTTGATTGCAGTCCATTGGATGGTTCAAGTCACCCACTCAAAGTTTCCAAATCCATGGATCAAGTCATTGATTGCCGCCATGCTCCACCTTGTGCCATGTCCTTCCCTAGACACACCTGTGTGAGGCTTGCACATAGTGGAACATAACCATCGCACCTCTCATGATCTTCTTCTATGAATCTGAATCTTGATACCACTTGGATTGGATCCGCTGCACACTCTAACACTCTAGAAGAGCTATTCGGCAAGCCACCATCTTTGCACACTAGGCATCATGTACAACATCTATTGATCCAGCACCGACCATGACCACTGAGCCTTGATGATCACGAGCAATAAAACCCCAATCGCCCTTGTACTTACTAAAAGGCTCAGACTTGGCCTAAAGGCAAAACAATGGTTCACACCCACCCGGTAGTTATCTTCAAGTCGTCGTCTACCTCCGTGAGAAATAAAAAATAACACATGCAAAACCATGGCCGCCGCACAAGGTGAGAGAGAGAAGGGAGGTTCACTAGTGCAAGGAGGTCTGGCGGCCGCCAGACCATGCCATATTGGTGGACTTGTGCTAATCAAAATAATCACACACTATTAGCATCCCAAATTACCTTGAGTGTCCAAAACCGCCAAGGAAAATACCTAATCCACCAAGAAAATGATCCTTGGCCACAAATTGTCAATCAAACTCCATCAAGGATAGAAGATAAGAGAAATTGGTTTCCTTAGCTTTTTTGACAATTAAGGATGATTTCCTCCGGCCACCAAGGAAACTAGGGCCACATCTAATTCGCCAAAGGGATAAGAAAATGTTGCAACCGCCAAGTAAATTAGTTTTCTTGAGGGCTAGCATCCTTCAAAAAAATATTTGTAACCATATAGGAAATAGTTTTCTTGAGGGCCAGCAACCTCCAAAGTAATATAGAGTAAGAGCAATAAATAAATGAGTGAAAGCCCAATATAATAATGTGCCTTATGGGATTCAAACATGTGGCCTGATGCTTCGAGTTGAAGCACACTCACCACTGCACCTCAGAGTAACTTGTGACTAAGTGAATTATTGTTTTTATTTTGTATTCACTTTATGAAATCTTATAATGCATATTTTGTGGTCCTAAACAATTTTAAATGTAAAACATTTGAACTGAAAAAGTTTTAGAACTTGATGAATACAACAACATTGGTTTAGGACGAATTTTCATCCGAGGTTATTTGAAAAATCAAATAAATTTGAATTTTAATGCTATGAGTATTTTCTTGGAGGTTTCCAATTGCACCCAAGAAAATATGAATTACCTTGCTGGTTTCGAAAACCACTCAAGGAAATACAAATTACCTTGACGGTTTTGAATAGCACCCAAGGAAATGAGCAATTACCTTGCCGATTTGTAATAACACTCAAGGAAACATGGAATTCCCTTGGAGGTGATTAGAAACTGCCAAGGAAACACCCATATTCTTTGGCGGGTTACTTCAACATCTAAGGAGTACACGTTTCCTTGAAGTTCAGTAACACTCCCAAGAAAACTTTACTTTCCTTGGCAGTTTTGCTTTTGACCCTCAAGAAAATTCCTAGCACTAAAGGTAATTCAGGATTGCGATAGTGACAAGTTGGTCTTCTTTGGGGTTGCAGCCACTATTTGGGCAAGCATAATGATCTTATTTTTGAGAAAAAAGGTGCCACCTCCTTTATGTATAGGCTAGCTTTAGAAGAACATGTTGGCTGTGTTTTTGGGTATTGCTGCAGCGTGAGGACACAAGGGAGACCACCTGATCGGTGAACAAAGCTTTGTAATCGTTGCTTTAGATATTTTCGCCAAGAATAGATGTAGAAACAATAATAGATTTTTTTTATTTTCCCTATAATTTTGTATTCTCTTGCCGGTTGGATTGTAATCACCAGATGAGCTGAAAACTTTGCAAGGACTTGGTTGTGCGTCTCACTCTGCTAGTGGGCTGTAATCCAATCTGCTAGTGGGCTGTAATCCAATCTATACCCACACCAATCCACGTTTCAGCATGCAGCTTGTGTCACCAGACTAAATTAATCCAAGCAATGGCGGGAACCAAACTATTTGGCAAATAGTCTCTACATGATATAAAACAAACCCAATCCATGTGCCAACCCATGGGTCCTATCCATTAGATACTAATTTACTTATCCACGGTTGCGCTGCATGACTCAAGACACTGCAGACGCAAGCAAGGAAGCAACCTAAATGATTAACTAATTTTAAAAAATAGCAGCAGGAAAGCTATTAATAGCCAAAGAGAATGGATTATACAATTCTAAATTAGGTGAAAGAAGACTTTGACAAATTAAGAGACAAAAATTACAGCTCCAAACAAATTAGGAAACTAGACATAATTTATACATCATTTTTTTTGTTGAGAATGGTGCTAATGAAAAAATAGACTCAACATGCCAAGCATAACTCCATCCAGCTAAAGCTTCATTGAAAGTTCAGTGATCCGCTTCCTGAATTGTCCCTTTGTAGTGATACCAGCACAACTTCTCAGCTATATCATGAACTGCTGAAGATGAAAAATATAACTGTAAGAACATTATGCCGGAAGAAAATAGTCTCTACTCTACATGATATAAAAGCATAGTCACTATAATTATTTAATCATTGGCATTCTATAATTGCAAAGCTCTGGGAGACTAAAGTTTCAGTTTCTGTGTAATCTATAATGAACAGTTGTTGTGCAAATGCAGAGTTCTGAATTTGAACTTTTCCTACCACAACATGGAACCTGAAATCTGAACTATATGTTAGATGTATATATGTGATATTGTATTTTCTCTTTTTTGGAGGTTCTCCTTGTATATGTACACAACATGTATACTTGCCCCTTTGGGCCTAGAATATGAAGTTAGTTGACCACTTATTCTAACATGGTATCAAGCTAGGGTTCCAATCCTCACCTTGCTCCCGCCGGCGCCAGCAACCCGCCCACACCCGTGCGCCTGCTGCCCGCCCTCGCCTGCAGCCTCGCGGAGAGCTTGCCGGCGGCCTTGCGGTCCGCGCGCCGGCGCCCGTCCACCCCTGCTCGTCCGACGCGGCCTCGCCCGGCGTCCGCCCTCGCCCCGACGCGGCCTCGCGAAGGGCGAGCCGGCGGCCTTGCGGTCCGCGCGCCGCGCCTCTGCTCGTGCGCGCCAGGCCGGCGTCCACCCTCGCCCCGACGCGGCCTCGCCCGGCGTCCGCCCTCGCCTGCGGCCTCGCGGAGGGCGAGCCGGCGGCCTTGCGGTCTGCGCGCCGCCCGCCCAGGCCACCGCGGCCTCGCCCGTTGCGGCCCGCGCGTCCTCTGTCTGCGTTCGGCTGCTTCTCCTCTCTTCCCAAAAAAAAAAAAAAACAGCCGAGAGGGGAAGCAGGACACGGTTTGTTTCCATGGCGTCCCCCAGCCGCACTCGTCCGGGTGCCATTCCTGTTCCCAAGTGTCCAGTCATCTTCAATGGCACAAACTGGGCCGATTTTGTTTTTCATATGGAGGTGCACATGGATGGGCAGCTGCTGTGGAACTACCTTACGGGCGATCTGATCTGTCCTACTATTCCAATTCTTCCTAAGCAGCCCACCTATCCTCCAGATGCTGATGATGCAGCCAAACATGCTCTCCTTGATGCATTTGAGGCTGAGATGGAGACCTATCAATCTGATCTTGGCGTCTATGAGACTTGGCTGCGTGAGGAAAAATCGGCCAAGGCCATCTTACTTGCAAGCATAGAGATTGATCTTGCACGCTCCCTCAGAGGTCTTGCCACCTCCCACCTCATGTGGGAATATCTTCGTTGCAGTTATGAGATCCGCAATGAGGCGATGTACCTTGCTGTTGTTGAGGAGGCACAGTCACTTCGTCAGCTTGATTCTACAGTTGACGACTTCCACCGCAAGATGACTGATGTCTGGCATCGCCTAGACAATTTGGGGGCCGAGTTCTGTGGTGGTGGTACTTGTCGGTGTTGTGACCGGCACCGGGAGCAGCGCGACACACTCCGTCTCCACGAGTTTCTCTCTCGGCTGCGTCCAGAGTTTGAGACTGTTCGGGCACAGCTACTGACTCGTCGCCCGCGCCCGTCGCTTGCCGAGGCGATGCCTGAGCTGCGAGCTGAGGAGACTCGTCTTCGGACTGGAGGGGTCAGCCATCCTCAACTGCAGCCGGCTGTTCTGGTGGCTACACCCCCACCAGTCTCCCTACCTTCGCCCCAGTCTGCGGTGGTGGCGGGGGTCCCCTCTGGTGTGCGGTGTGACTACTGCAAGATTTATGGTCATGAGGAGAAGGATTGTCGTAAGAAGCAGCGCAACCGCTATGGACGCCGTGATCGGCGCCACTCTTCAGGCTCTGGTGGTTCCTCTACTCCGCAGGGCACTCGTTCTGTGTCTGCAGCCGAGCAGGAGGTTCTTGCTCTGTTCCGCCGCCTCACTACTGCAGCTCAGGCTCACGGGACTACAGCTCAGGCCTCTGGTTCCACACCTCCTCCTCCTCCGCCATCAGGTACATCACCACCGTGGTTTCTTGATTCTGGTGCCTCTTTCCACATGACACCCCATACCACCCATTTGTCCTCCCTCTCCCTGTCATCTTCTGATTCACCCATCCTTGTTCGCACTGCTGATGGCACTTCTCTTCCTGTTACTGGGAGAGGTGTTCTTTCGACTTCTTCCTTTGAGGTTCCTAATGTTTCGCATGTTCCTCACCTCACCATGCAACTTCTTTCTGCGGGACAAATTACTGATCATGGTTGTCGCATTATTCTTGAGTCTGATTCTTGCTGTGTTCAGGATCTTCGTACGGGCCTTTTGGTGGGAACTGGGCCTAGGCGTCGGGACTCACAGCGTCTTTGGGAGCTTGATTGGTTGCGCCTTCCTTCATCTGTTTTGCTCCCTCCAACACCTGGTTCTCCGGCGTCGGCATCAGCTGCCTCATCCACTACCTCTTTTGTCCAGTGGCATCGTCGTCTTGGTCATCTCTCTGGTGCTCGATTGTCTAGTCTTGTTGGTAGTGGTGTATTAGGCCCTGTTTCTGGTGACACTACTCTGCATTGTACGGGTTGCAAGCTTGGCAAACAGTTGCAACTCCCCTATTCCTCTAGTGAGTCCAAGTCCCAGAAACCTTTTGATCTTGTTCACTCTGATGTATGGGGTCCTGCACCCATAACTTCAAAAGGAGGGCAATCCTATTATGTTCTGTTTATTGATGACTATTCGAGATTTACTTGGATTTATCTGATGTCCTCTCGAGGCCAATTTCTTTCTATTTACCAACAATTTGCTACCATGGTTCGTACACAGTATAACTCTCCCATTCGTGTTTTTCGTGCGGACTCTGCTGGTGAGTACATTTCCACTGCCCATCGCTCCTACCTTGCTGAGCAGGGTACTCTTGCCCAATTTTCATGTCCTGGTGCTCATGCTCAGAATGGTGTTGCAGAGCGCAAGCATCGCCACATTCTTGAGACTGCTCGTGCTCTTTTGATATCCTCTGCCCTTGCTCCTCATTTCTGGGCCGAGGCTGTCTCTACGGCGGTTTTCCTCATCAATCGCCAACCCTCCACCTCTCTTCAGGGTAGCACTCCCTATGAGCGTCTCTTCAGCAGCCCTCCTTCCTATGCTCATCTCCGTTGTTTTGGTTGTGTCTGTTATGTTCTACTTCCACCTCGTGAGCGCACCAAACTCACTGCTCAGTCTGTCGAGTGTGTTTTCCTTGGGTACAGTACGGAGCATAAGGGCTATCGGTGTTATGACCCTGTTGCTCGGCGGATGAGGATCTCTCGGGATGTCACCTTTGATGAGTCCCGCCCTTACTATCCTCGTTCTCCCTCCGGTCATCCTAACACCGTTGAGTCCCTCTCTTTTCTTACTTTACCTGATTGGTATCTTCCTCTGTCTCCCTCCTCGACACCTCCTTCTATTTCTCCATCCTCGCTATCTCCTTCTTCATCCACTCCACCACCGCCACCACCACCACCACCACCACCAGTAGCCTCTCCACCCCCGTTGTGTTCTTCCCGTGAGATCACTCACGTCTATACTCGTCGTCCACGTCCTGCTCCACCCATTGACTCTTCTCCGTCCCTCCTTGGCCCTATTCCTGGGTCTCCTCCTCGCTATGATCTTCGTGATCGCAGCACCCTTCGTCCTCCCAGGCGCTTTGGTTTCACCGCTACTGTTTTAGCTGAGCCCGCGACCTATCGGGAGGCTGCTCATCATTTGGAGTGGCAGCATGCTATGGCTGAGGAGATTGCAGCCCTTGAGCGTACTAGCACCTGGGATCTTGTTCCCAAACCACCACATGTCACTCCTATCACTTGCAAGTGGGTTTACAAGGTCAAAACTCGCTCTGATGGTTCTCTTGAGCGCTACAAGGCTCGCCTTGTGGCTCGTGGTTTTGAGCAGGAGTATGGGATTGACTACGAGGAGACGTTTGCTCCTATTGCTCACATGACCACTGTTCGGACCCTTCTAGCTGTTGCCTCCGTTCGTCAATGGTCAATTTCGCAATTGGATGTCAAGAACGCCTTCCTAAATGGCGAGCTTCGTGAGGAAGTCTATATGCAGCCACCCCCGGGTTACTCTGTTCCTGCTGGAATGGTCTGTCGGCTGCGTCGTTCCCTCTATGGTCTCAAACAAGCTCCTCGCACCTGGTTTGAGCGTTTCTCCTCTGTTCTCATTGCTGTAGGCTTCAAGCCTAGTGATCATGACCCTGCTCTCTTTGTTCACACGTCCTCTTCTGGTCGTACCCTTCTTCTCCTCTATGTTGATGACATGATCATCACGGGAGATGACTCCCAATTTATTGCTTTTGTGAAGCAGCACCTCAGTGAGACCTTTCTTATGTCTGATTTGGGTCCTCTTCGTTACTTTCTTGGTCTTGAGGTTACTTCCACCTCTGATGGTATTTTTCTTTCCCAGGAAAAGTACGCTCAGGACCTCCTCTCACGTGCTGCTCTCACTGATCACCGTACTGTTGACACTCCTATGGAGCTGAATGTTCACCTCCGACCCACTGATGGTGTTCCTCTTGCTGATCCTACTCGCTATCGCCAGCTTGTTGGGAGCCTTGTTTATCTTGGGATCACTCGCCCGGACATCACACATTCTGTTCATATCTTGAGTCAGTTTGTCTCGGCTCCTACCCAGCTCCACTACTCTCACCTTCTTCGCGTTTTGCGATACCTTCGTGGCACCACCAGCCGTCGCCTTTTCTTTCCTCGCTCTAGCTCACTCAAGCTCCAGGCGTACTCAGATGCCACTTGGGCAAGTGATCCCACTGATCGCCACTCTCTTTCTGCTTATTGTGTTTTCCTTGGATCCTCCTTGATTGCCTGGAAAACCAAGAAGCAAACTGCTATATCCCGCTCGAGTGCTGAGGCTGAACTGCGTGCTATGGCAACTGTGGCTGCTGAGGTAACATGGCTTCGTTGGCTTCTTGAGGATTTTGGTGTGCCTCTCACTACACCCACTCCTCTCTCCACTGACAGCACTGGTGCGATCAGTATTGCTCGTGATCCGGTCAAACATGAGCTCACTAAACATATTGGTGTTGATGCTTCATACATGAGGTCACGGGTGCATGATCAGGTTGTGTCTCTCCATCATGTGCCTTCCGAAGTTCAACTAGCTGATTTCTTCACCAAGGCACAGACCCGGGCTCAACATACATTTTTGCTTTCCAAACTCAGTGTTGTTGATCCACCATGAGTTTGAGGGGGGGTGTTAGATGTATATATGTGATATTGTATTTTCTCTTTCTTGGAGGTTCTCCTTGCATATGTACACAACATGTATACTTGCCCCTTTGGGCCTGGAATATGAAGTTAGTTGACCACTTATTCTAACACTATATACCACCATGCAGTCCACTAGAACTAAGGTCATACAACTTTACTTCATTCAACTCGTATATACCTAATAATTTGAGCTAGTGTCATAGCATGCTATTCCGCCATGATCCAAACTGCCTGCACAAATGAGCTACTTGTGGTGGCAACATTCTGCTTTTGCATGAGAAAACTAGAATTCAGCTTATCCAACAAATGTAGAGAAACAAATATCCCTCTTTACAAATACAGTGGCTTTCTATTCGTTCATGTAGGTTCTAAGAAAAGTTCGTGAAATATCAGACTATGCAGTTCTAATAACTTACCATTCAAAGCTGAAGAATGATATGCACCACATGCTACTTGGATTACATGGATACTTTTCAGACTAGGGACAAGCTGTGGCCTCCAATCACTGAATTTGCTGGAAATGATACACAAAATGCAAATATTCAGCACATCAATAAATTAATCCAAAAAATATTTTATCAATAATCCGGATTTTAGGTCGAATCCGATCCAAACATTGCCCTTACACAAGCTAAAAGGTACAACACATGGTAAAACATTTACTAGCAGGTCAGTGTTAAAATGCTGTTTAATGACACTGAAACTAGGTACAGACTCAAAATTTTTTGGATAACAAACTACTAGTGGTGCTCCGGACAACAAACACACAAATCTACAACAAGCCGGATGGGCTGGGGCTTCCGAATTTCATCCCGGCCAGCAGGATTCAGATTCCATAATTCCATTGCCAAAGAGCAAACAGGAGATGCTGATTCCTGCAGAACAAAACTCACGCTTTGAACAATACAACAATCCATCCTAGCAACCCAATGCTTCCTCACCAGCGAAACAAAAGAAAGTCCAGATGGATCCCAACTCCACGGCAACCAGCAGTAGAGAGGCAGAGGAGGAGTAGCCCGAGTAGTAGATGATTCTTGGTCGAGTAGAGTAGCTTCGGTTGAGTTGAATACAGGGCAGGGCGGTCGCGTGCTCCACGGTGTGGTGGGGCTACAAGGCAACTGGTTCACAGAAATGGGGAAGGCAAGAAGAGGGTTCGAGACTGGGGCGGCATCCGTGAGGTGTGCGACGGCGAATTGAAGGCGGCCGTGCGAAAACGGAGAAGGCGAGAAGAGGGTTCGAGACTGGATAAAATAGCCTTATGCGGTGTGTGAAGCGGCGGCGGCGGCGGCCATGCGTGTGCGAAGAGGTAGAGTCTGAGCGTACATGCAATGAGCGGTTGAATATGTTCCACATTCAGTTGCACATTATAAAGGCCGACTTCTGACGGAGCGAAGCGGAGGCCCGTACGGCGTTGTAACCCAACTCTTGATAATATTGAGGAGTGTTTGCTGGCTGGCGCCCGTGGTTTTTCGCCTTCGCTTTGGAGGGGTTTTCCACGTTAAATCTTGTGTCTCCACTATATTTTGATCTCATGTTCTTCGTCGTTTATCCGCCGTTATTCACAACATGAGCTACGTTGTGGGCTGTAACCTGTGTGCACCCATGGACTGGACACCACGTAGAACCAAACCAGCCCAGTCCATTAGACCCGTAGCCCCAAATCTATCTAGCCCATGACGAACATGAAGACTATTGCTTCCAATCCAGAGCCATTCGATGCACAATCCAAACCGTTAAAACCATTCCAGTCCAATCCACTAGCAGAGTGATGTGCGTCCACAAAGCGGTAGGAACATTTCCTTTTTTTTAAAAAAAAATGTACTTGTTCAGATGCCTTCCTTCCTATGTAATCTTCGCATGTTACTTTGTTGTTTGTTCGTTCAGAAAATCTTTCTCGTTTGGATGTGAGCGCATCATCAGATGAGGCTGATGAGGAAGTGGTGCTGCAGTTTCCACCCTCCAGCTTGTTGAGAAATGTCCGCTTCCTTGGGTGTATGAATCTGATCCTGCCTGTGGAGGAAGAGGAAGGTGCTGGATTGTGTGGCCTCTCGTCGCTCGAGTCCGTGACCGTAATAAATTGTGACAAGCTATTCTCTCGGTGGTCCATGGGAGGAGCAGCAGCTCAGACTCAGAGCACCATCTACCCTCTCCCCCCTTGCCTCAAGGAACTCT
>Ga0182004_10003421_pt1 | contig 12618 bp, 12 predicted proteins | sample Sormic07211540_1_FD_120479 | JGI IMG/M metagenome (GOLD analysis project Ga0182004, IMG submission 120479) | Endophyte microbial communities from Sorghum bicolor roots, Mead, Nebraska, USA - 072115-40_1 MetaG | ecosystem: Host-associated > Plants > Roots > Unclassified | place: USA: Nebraska... | reverse complement strand
GTCGACCAGGTCCGTTCCGATGCTTGGTGCATCAATGTCTTAGACAAAAACACCTTGCGGGATCTGGGCCCGTGATGATCCTATCTTTGACAGCGCATCTGCTACTTGATTCTTGTCCCGGACCACGTGTATGTATTCTATTCCATAAAAAATTGATTCCCACCTCCGAATTTCTTTGCAGTACAAATCCATTTTCTCATTTGTCGTGTCCCACTCCTTGTTTAACTGGTTAATGACCAGGGTAGAGTCGCCGTAGACGTAAAGGCGCTTGACTCCCAATTCAATGGCCAATCGAATGCCGTGCAGGCATGCTTCGTATTCGGTGACATTGTTGGATGCCGTGAAGAGGATCCTAAGGACATAGCGTAGTTTATCCTTGTTTGGTGAAATGAAAAGGATCCCGGCACCAGCGCCGTTGTTGTTTAGGGACCCATCGAAGAACATTGACCAGTGATTGTAGACGTCTTGAGAGGGTGGTGTGTTGAGATCTGTCCATTCTGTGATGAAGTCAAACAGGGCTTGAGACTTGACGGTTGTACGGCTCTAGAAGTCCAACGAAAATGGGCATAACTCCATGGCCCACTTTATAATTCTGCCGTTAGCATCCTTGTTGCGCAAGATGTCTCCCAACGGGAAACTTGTAGTAACTAAAACGCGATGACCATCGAAGTAGTGCTTCAACTTTCTTGAGGTGATTAGGATGGCATAGATTAATTTTTGTATCTGGGGGTACCTGGTCTTAGATTCATTTAGGACTTCACTTACGAAGTATACTGGTCTCTGGACTTTGTAGGCGTGACCTAGTTCATCCCACCCCACCACGAGCACCGTAGAGACGACTCGATCGGTTGCTGCTATATAGAGGAGTAGGTCCTCGTTAGGCTGTGGCGCAGTGAGAACGGGTGGTGAAGTGAGAATAGTTTTGAGCTGAGCGAATGCGGTGTCGGCTTCCTCTGTCCAGGAAAATTTTTCTGATGCTTTTAGTAGTCTAAAGAAAGGAAGCCCTTTTCCCCTAGCCTAGAAATAAACCGGCTGAGAGCAGCCATTCATCCCGTGAGCTTTTGAACGTCTTTTACGTTTCTAGGTGGTCGCATATCGAGCACCACGTTGATTTTTGAAGATGCATTTTTTGGGGTTGAGCATCCACTTGTATTTGTTTAGCGCTTTAAATGTGCGGTCTAGGTTGTCGATCAAAGTGCTAGCGTCCCTGGTTTTGACGACAACGTCGTCGACGTAAGCCACGACAAGGTCGTCGCGTATCTCGTCATGGAGGCATTGCTGTATAGCGCGTTGATAGGTGGCTCCGGCATTTTTTACTCCGAAGGACACGGTGGTGTAGGAATATGCGCCGAAGGAAGTGATGAAGGAGGTTTTAATCTGATCGTCTTCTTTTAACGAGATCTGGTGGTAACCAGAGTAACAATCAAGAAAAGAGAGTAGTTCGCATCCGGTCGTAGAGTCGAACACTTCGTCTATGCGGGGAAGACCAAAAGGATCTTTAGGATAGTGTTTATTGAGATCAGTGTAATCAACGCACATTCTCCATTTATTATTCTTTTTTCTTACAACGACCGGATTGGCTACCAATCGGGGTGATACACTTCTTTAATAAACCCGGCTGCTAAAAGCCGTGTAATCTCTGTCCTAATAACCTCCTTTTTGTCATGAGCGAACCGTCGTAGCTTCTGCTTGATAGGTCTTGCGGTCTTCGATACGTTTAAGGAGTGCTCGATCAGGCTTCGTGGGACGCCGGGCATGTTCATAGGTTTCCATGCAAAAACGCCTATGTTGTCCCTTAGAAACCTGACGAGCGCGTCTTCCTATTTGGCATCCAGATTGGCTCCGATGAGAGTCGTCTTCTCTGGGCTGTCGTCGACCAGTTGGACTTCCTTGTGCTCCTTAGACTTGATGCTTTTTCGTGGAGTCTCCTGCTCGACCTTGGACCCTTTTGAGTAGAGTAGCGGTCTGTCCCATCGCGGCGATCAGATGTGCTCGTAAGTTAGATCGGACGTCCTTATATTCTGGAGTATCTGGAAGTCGATCAAGGTTTGCCATGGCGACGGCTACATTGGCGCTTGGTGTCTTGAACACTTGCTAATTTCCGACCATGTCGAAAGCATCATCAAGGTTGTTTGGGATTAGTTGCCACTCTTCATCTGCTCGGCGCTGAGCGCGATCGGCGTTGCGCTGTTCGCACTGCTGTCTCTGTTCGTCGGTTTCGCCATTAACAACTGGTTCGTCGTTGCTGACGTTAAAAACCAGATCTCCTCGCAGACCTTGTGCTAGAATTTGTACTATCGGTCTTATCTTGTCTTATCATCTGGCAGAGTGCGGATGGACACCATATTGACAAAATGACGGGCTGTTCGCTCGGTTTGCCTCGGCGACAAGCCCATCTTTTCGAACAGGGATTGGGTATGCCGTGAAAATTGAACAGCCGCGTTGCTCAGACCACGAGGGAAGTTCTCGTTTGGCGAGTCAATCTTGAGCTTGATAGTCCGTCCCTTGGTGGTCGATGTTATCGTCAAGGACGTCCCTAGTCGTTCGTGCGTGGTGACACGAGTTGGTCGATGGGAGTCGAGAAAATTCGATGCTGGTGCTTGATCAGGCTTGCCTAAAATCGAATCCACCAGGTTGGAGGCTTCAAGAAGCTTGTGGTCGACGCGATCGATGGCTTCAAGGAGATCCGAGTTGTCGACTCGTTTTTCGTTGTAGCGAGGAAGCAGAGGTTGGGCCCTTGGAGTTTCTTCCAGATTGGATCTGAGTTTCTTCCAAAGTCGTAGTCTTAAGGCCGCCATCGTGAGTCGTCCAAGTGATCTGGCCGACGGTGAACGTGAGACCATCGGCCACGGCAGCGGAAGCTGGGATGATGACCATCTTGTTCGTCTGGGAAGTTGTACGCACACCCCCTACCTGGCGCACCACTATCGACGAAAGCTAGGCGGCAGTCTATCTTGGGGTATGCCCACGGTAGTAGTTTATCGGCAGACAGGTGCGCAAGCTAGGAACTTGGTGGTGACGCAAGACACAAACAAGGTTTTTATCCAGGTTCGGCCGCTGTGTGGGCGTAATACCTAGGTCCTGCGTCTGATTGTATTGTTGTGGATTGAATTGTGTTGAGTTGAGTTGTCTATTGGGGGTCCCTTGCCTCTCCTTATATAGTCCAGAGGGCAGGGTTACAGATCTAGAAACTAATCCTAGTCGGTTACAATTGCCATAGATAGTACGATATCAATTCCTATTTCAACCGACTAGAATCCTGCTCGATCTCCACGTCTTGTTTCCTTGCGCGAAACTCCGAGCAGTTGGATCAAGCCCCGAATCTGTCTCGCGATGGGCCAAGTCTCCTGGCCCAAGTCTAGCCGTAAGGGTATAGGGGTTTATAACCCCACAGCAACCGTCACGGATAATACGTTAACCGTTACTGATAATACTTTAACCGTGGCGACTTCTTAATAGCTAGCGACTCATAAATAGCTAATCTAGCACGATCTTCTAGAAATAACTCTCTCACAATATTCTCCACAATAGCTAGCAACTTCATAATAGCTAGCGACTTTCTAAATTAGCTATTTGCAAATTGCCATTGAGAACCAATAATATTTTTTTCTAGAGATCAAATAGCTAGCGATTTGAACACCATTGCGAACGCCCTCAGGGTATATAATCTTATTCTTGTTTTCGGTGCAGTTGTGGCAGTGCCATTGATTTGGAAGAATAAAAGTTGGTTGTTTGTTGCATGCTTTGGATTCACATAGAGCATCTCAATATAATATAAACAAAATAAATTTGAAAAATGCATACATAACATATGGATCTCAATGTAAAATTCAATATGTAACAGATTACTTTTGTTTGTGATTTGTTTGTGTTGTGAATTATTGTACATTTGAGATAACGAAATCATAAATGATAAAAGCAAGATTATGATTAGCACTACAAAAAAATATATTTAAATAAGAAGACTACATCAATATTTTCTAAGATAAATTGATCCTAGGGACAAAAGCTACTTTACACGCTCGGTACCATGTCACAGGGGCATTATTGTGCTTTCCATATGCTGGGTACCTGCCCATGGGGCATGGTCCTTGCATCTCAAAATCTCTAAGGAAAGGGTTTTGATAAAAAAAAAACCATATATGTTATCTTTCCCGCTGAAGCTGTCCTTTCCTTACGAAAATTCCCAGGAAAAGAGTTTCCCTAGCGTTTCAACCATAGGAAAACCGACAGATTCTATATGCAGTGCTTAGTTTTACCAGACTTACAAAAAAAAGAAGAATAATATTCACAACCTTTAACTAACATCATTTGATACATCATGAAATATATTTTTCATAAGTTACATCTCTTTGATATGGTATATTTTTTAACCTAGTACAAATGGGGATGTTGACATACACGTTCTTTAAATATTTGGTTAAATTTAACATAGTTTGACTTACGATAAACTTAGATTCATCATATTTTATAATAGATTGAGTGAGAGAGAGAGAGAGAGAGTAGCTTGATTTATATGCTTACAAGAAGAGTTATAATCTATTGTCATCTTGTAATCAAATCTTTGCACGATGTACTGACATCTATGAAACTTATGGCATATGTAATTTTGCATAATTGGTTCGATTTGTTGTTGTGTGGACAAACTTTGGACATTGTTGGACTGATCTATGATTATTTTTGAACGGGACGATCTGTGATTACAGATAATTACTTGTTTCATTTGTTTTTATGTGCTATAGTTACATAGAACCTAGCTATATTGACAAGTTTTTTTTATCAAGAAATGTTTTGGATTTAGATTCCCTCAAGAAACATTTCAAGCCATGAATCAGAATCACTTTGTGAGGTCGTTTGGTTGGTAGTCTGGATTCTAGTTCACAAAACAATATATTTTTCACAAAATTCATATAAATCATAATTTTTTTCAAAAAAAAAATCCAAACTCTTTGTGAGTGAAGAAAAATTTAAATACAATTTATTGTAACTTGTTTCGCTTAAAAAGGATAATGAAAAAACAATTGGCCATTAGTTCAAAGGAGAGACCAGAAACAAAACGGGCGAAACTACTCCTAGGCCGATTCGCATGGACAGTACAAAAAACAAGAACAAGAACAAGAAACGTTTCTCTTGTTTCTGGATCAAAATGCTACCACTCATCTTCATGTGGATCAGATTCAGTGGTTTCACAGCAGAGTCGGAATGGTTCCGGCAAGCCAAACAGGCCCTAAGAAAAACTTGTGATTGATTTGTCTCACTAGTGGAAAAAGAGAGTAAGTGAAAAGGATAATATCTAACTTATTGCAGCGGCGGAGGGAGGACGAGGGCAAAGATTCACCCGGACAGTTTCCTTGACTAAATTTAGAGAAAAACTACACTGCTAGCCCCCACAAAAAAGAATAAGGAGAGATCAAAACAAAAGGAAGGAAAAATGGTACTTCTGGAGCTGTCTCTGCTGAGTTGTTTTCCACGCAAATATCCAGAAGTGGTCATCATATAATAATAGGCGATAAATAAAGTCAAATTGCAATCATGCAAGCTAGGTAGGCAGGTTAATCAAGCCAATAATGCAAGTCATTGTAACTCTCAGACAATTTTGACACGGATGCATATCTAGCTTTGGAGTTATAGCAGCCTTTTCCAAACCATAGTCAAGGTTTTGTCACTATGGACACTAAGACAGCAACATGCAAATTGGCAACAAATGTGTATTCTGATTATATTCTCTGTCAAGTTAACTTTTTTGCAGCCGCATTAGGGCACTCACAATGCAGACTCTATCATAGAGTCTAAAGTTATTTATTACCTCGAACAATGTGGACTTGGAGTCTAAATAAGACTTGGAGTCTTGTTTTTTCTACCTCTTTCTTCAATAAATATGCTGCCACATTAACAAAATATTATAAATAATATGTAATTAAGTGTCTTGGACTCTGTGATATAGTCTTGCATTGTGAGTGCCCTTAGGTGAATTGGCTCGGTGACTTTTGAACCCACTAGTCTTGACGCTGTGGATTGGTTTGGATCTTTTTGTAGCGTGTTAATTAATATAAAAAACGTCCTATGATCTTAAAAAAATATTTATGATCTTAAACGAAAGTGCGGTGCTCCTTCCCTTCCCATTGTTGAATTTAAACAAAAACAGATCTTCGTTATTATAGTATTTGTACCCACAGAAAGATAATTGTTATAATATTAGGGGCAGACAAGCAATGCACGATGTTATCTCATATACACATATTCTAATTAAATTAAGAGCAGGGATGATGAAAACTACAGCCCACAAAAAACATGGTTTGTCAATATATCTTTATCCTGCTAAACTTGCCTAGGGCATTGAAATTAACTGAAATAACGAAACAAGTTCGGAACCCAGCTTGAAGAGCAGATTAAACAATAAACCAATGTCAGTATTTTCTCAGGGTTTCTGGAGGGCTACCTAATGCTTTGTTAAAAGAAGCCCAAACTAATATGGGCCCAACAGGCCAATGTGCTGGTGACGTGAAAAGGTAGATGGGCGCAGTTTGGTATGGAACCGGGCAGCTCTCCCCCTCCTGCTTCCAACCTACAAGAACACTGTAGCCCACTGAAACCCAGGAGCCACAGTTTCTTATTTGAGAAACTGGGTCTACTCCTGAACCCAGGAATGAAGAAACCACAGTTATAGTGTGCTAGGGCTGAGGCTTGTTTCCATCACGTCGTGAAGGCATCGCGTCACTGCTCATGGCGAGCAGCTCGCCGTCGGGCACCCTCCATAGTGTGGACGTGTGGTGGTTCGGCACGCTGGCTGCTGCCTTAGCTGGTGACCATGCTGCGAATACCGGGATGGCTGCTCCGGCTGCAAACAACAGCGCGAACGCTATCCCTGCCTAGTCTGGGTTCGAGAGGCATGCAATCGCTGGTCAGAAAAATCATGGCTGATTTATTATAAGAGAAAAATATTGTTGGTTGATAGAAAAAGTACGGCTGATAAGACAAGTGAGCAAGCTCGACACGCTTGAGCTCTACAACTCAGCTATGTGTGCACGGTCATGTGGAGAAACGTACTTGCGATAAAATTTTCGAATAATTTTAATAGAATTCGACTATACATTGTCCACAAATTAAATATATCTCTCACATAAATAGTTAATTATCACCATGTCGGAACATAATAAACTTCGTAACTTTTCAAATAAAGTCCGATGAGAATGAACTTTATAATAAAGTTGTAGACCTCAATGATATCCAAAACTTTATTGTTGATAATTTTTCATTTGAAATTATTTAAGCTCTCAAATTTTAAAATTTATTTTTTCGAATTTGACAAATGACTTCGCCGGATGGAAAGATAACCAGAACCAAAATTATAGGTTTTGATAAAATCTGCAACTTTGTAGCTGATAATTTCTTCATTACAAATTATTTATGGACCAAATTTATATATATAGTTTTAAAATTTTATTTTTTTAAATGACCTCTTATGGAAAATCGGCCAAATCTAAAATTGTAGATCTCAATGAGAAATAAAACTTTGTAGTTGATGCCTTTTTCATTTAGCTCTCATCCTATAAATCAATCAAAAATGAAGTGATTTATTATAGATTCATGGAACTTGTATTTTGCTGACTTATACAACAAAAAGTTATTTATTAATACATAAAGTGGTTGAAAATACTAACAATTGGCATGCTGTCAAATGGATGTATAAACACGCAAAAAAATCAATCAATTATATTTTTCACAAACTATATGAGAGAGATGCATTCATTTGTGAACAATATATAATTTTGGTTTGTTAAGATCATTTGTGTTTTCTTTTGGAAAGGTTCTACACTAAAAACATATTTTCATGCAACTTTATAGAATTTTCTAACCAAGTCTAGGTATTATCATAAATAATTATAATGTAGAGATAGAACGATAAATTATCTCTAGCAAACAAATTATATTTTTGTCCATAAAGACTCGTCCAGTTATATCGTTTTTACACCAGGAATAAATCCAGCTAGTGGCGCTTATCTTCTATAACTAAAAACAACAAAGTGTGGACATTTTTTGGTGCAAAAATGTTTCGTTCTTCCGTCTGCCTCCGACACCTGCGAAAGGCACCTCCTCCCATCGCGCAATCTTGCAGAAATAGAAAGTTTCTCAATCTTCGCCAGCGTTCCTTCTCTTTCCTTCTAGAGCTCGCCACAGGGATTACATCTCCGTTCCTGCGTTCCTTCTCCAATCTTCTACGACAGCGCAGGCTTCCCTTCTCCGGTCTTCTCCACGGAATCGAGCTGCCGCAGGCCTCCCATCTCCGGTCTTCTGCGACGGCGACGCAAGCCTCCACGGAATCGAGACCGGCGCTGATTTCCGTCGCGTCCGGAATCGAGCCCCACGCCACCGTCCTCTGGATCCGGCCCTCCGTCCGCCGGTGGCTGTTGCTCGCCGCCGACCCGCCGGGGAGCAGAGCACAGCACCTTGGGACGAGGGGGTTCTGGTTGGCTGTCGAGTAGGCCAGCGCGCCGGAGGGGCCCAGGCTGACGGTGACGGCGCCGTCGTGCGAGTCGGAGAAGCCCTTCATCAGCGCGCCCGCGCCGGCTACGCGTGCTGCTGCAGCGGCTGCTCCGGCGACCGGCGGGCTGCGGAGGCCCTCCGGGCACTTGGCTACCTTGGGATCGAACACCGCCAGCATCTCGCCGCCGTCCGATGCGACCTCTCTGTTTACCGAAGTATGCCATCCCTTCTCCTATCTTATTTATCCTTACTGCATCATATCAGGTTGTTGTATGTTTTCTAGAACACATCATTAAAGCTTGATTAGTCCACTAATAGTTTAATTATTTATTTGGTTGTTGAGGTTCAGTCTTTTTCTGCTCTATCAGAGCTTGTAGGTGTAGTTCTAGATAGCACAAGGATTTAGGCAATTTGTTCGTAATGGCAAAGTACACTAATTCTAAAACTCAAATCATTCTACATGACCTGAGCTTGGTCTATTGACTAGGAACGTATGAAGCAAACTTGAACCAGGTTTGCTATATACAGAAGGAGTTAAGTAAAATATTGGTTCTTACTGTGCAGTTCATTGAGCCATCGACCAACACTATCAAAAGTCTGACGCCTGCTAATATCCACAGCTCCCCGGTAGTAAGCAGAAGTTACTGCTCGAAAGCGTTTTTGTCCAGCAGTGTCCCAGATCTGAGCTTTAATCTCCTTTCCATCGATTACCAACTTTTGTGTCTGGAACTCCACTCCTATAGTGGACTTAGAGTTTGGGTACAACTCATTCCTTGCAAATCTTGCTAGCAAGTTTGATTTACCAACAGAGGAATCCCCAAGCAGAACAATTTTGAAGAGATAATTCTGGCTTTGTCCATCATCTCCATCATAGGCCATTGTGGAACAACTCTATAGCTACTGCTGCCCTTCTAGGTCTTGACAAAATCACAACACCTGTCATGTGTAACATATAAAATTTCTTAGTTATATCACAAAACAAACTCTAAAGAACTAGGAATATGTCATATTCAGTAATTCAGACCCCTTTGGAAGGAAGGAATTTCACAGGAATAATATAGAGTTTCATAGGAATCAGTTTATTTTCACAGGAAAAATGCAGAATACAGGACAAATTCGCATCAGCTTGAGCAAGTTGAAACTTACAGTATGCCTCCAACAAAAGAAAGCTTGAACAGAAGCACCACAATCAATTGGAAGCAAACGAAGCGTTCATTAGGAAGCGTTCAAATATATTGCTTTAAGATCACAATTCAGTGGCCTCCAATTCAGTGGCCGGACATCCTAAATTTCAGCAATCTAAGTTTCTGTTTTCATTGTTGCAGTGCAGATCATGAGGCTTTGGAGATGATCCTAATGTGATTTTACTGAAAAACATATATTGAGTTCCTTGTAATTTATTTTTTTATGGGCATGATCCTAATGTGAGTTTACTGAAAAACACTATAATATTCTTTGAGGTAACTGAAAAGCTGGGCAACATGAAGTTGCTCAACAGCTCAAACTGTAGATAAGTTAACACAACTTAGATGAAAGTCCAGCTGCCATAACCTGAAGGGCAGTTGCACAACTGATTCTAGAGGTCAAGTACGAATTAAGACCTCTACCTATACTATAATATATTTAGGGGGAATTAAACACATTACCTGCAGAGAATGGATGATGATCTGCAAGGTGCAGCTCCACTGGCAAGTCTTCATTTCCTCAATGTAGACATGTACTAAATGTGAGTGTTGTCCCTGCTGGATACTACTGCAAGTAAAGGATAATGCTGAAATCCTTAATTCACCTGATATAGTTGTTTAAATATATGTAATAAAAAAATAAAATCATTTGTCATTTTATTTCTTATGTTTTCTGACCTGAGCCACTCATCCTTTCCACCTGGCAACATGATCCAAACCCTTGGTGTCCATAAATCAGTCAATTGTTGTGAGCTCCATAGATCATACCTGCATGTCAAATGACAAATTACTAACCACTTGATTGCCTGCTAGGCTTAGAAAAAAGAAAAGAAACCAAATTCACTTTCTCACAGATATTGATTTCTCACTCAGCCTGAGAAGAATTCATCATCACATATACTGTAGCAACCGTTGAAATATATTGCTTTAAGGCTATGAACCCAATTTAATTTAGTACCTTCTAGAGTTAAACTTTTCGGCTATCAGTGCAAACTACTTGCTTTATATCAAAAGTTTATGTACTCCCTAGAATCATTTTATTCAGATTTGGTGCAGTGCAACAAGCTTTGAAAGGTAACTTCAGTTGACGACAACGTGCAGCTGACCTCCAAACAACAACAGCAGGTTCACCCTTTCCATGTTACCTTGTGGAGTAGTGTCGTCCCTGGTGCCTTTTCTAAAAATTTATAGAAAGCACAACTTCAGTTTCATTAACAGGATTCGGCGGAGAGCGAGAAAAGCACAGGATTCAGCGGCATTGGTGGCTTCGACTTTCTTGATCTTGGTTTAGGGGTTGCTGGCCAAAATCTTGGAATGCCCAGTGATGATAAGTGGAGGCAGCAGCAAATTCTAGAGCTTGAGGTTTATCTAAAGAGGATCGAACTTCTGCGGGAACAGGTTACCGCTGCTTGAGAAGACCTCAGGTCATCAGAAGGTTGATTTCACGATCTTCTTGCATAGTCTTTTTGCTAGAGCCTGACTTGTAGAGTACCTTATTTTCTTAGGAGAGTTGCTCGTTACAAAATTCTCATTGTGCTTGTAGTTGTCATAAGATTAGAGGCTGAAAAGATTGATTTGTAGGTCATATAGCTCAAGTGGACAGTAATCCTCAAACATCTTTAATTTAGTTATAGATTATAGAGATAGAGATTAGTATAGCCACTAACTTGATAAAATATAATGTTGGTACAACCCTGTATATCCTTATCCAGTTATAGTTTCTTGTGCTTTATTCTGTTATATATACTTATGTGTGATGCATATTTGCTTTCTTTGGTCTTTTTCTATGTGAAAAGGGACTATTTGGAAGTGATGATCTGCTCATTATCTTCGTTTCGTTCTTAGTTTGCTGTGATTTTGAAATGGGACCATTGAGGATTGGATAGTCAAGTATGGTGTTATCCTTGCACTAATAATCAGTTATTTATATAGCATCTTTGATGGTAAAGATGTGTTAATTATTGTGCCTGCTCTTGCTTGGATCTGCATTTTGTGGGTAAGAGGTTTCTTGGATTAGTACCAGTACTACCGTCTTGCCTAGGCTACATTAGATCTTGTCCATACTAAAAAAATAGATGTTTTTATAAGAGGTTTTATTGGCACAAATTTACTAAAAAGAATACACTATAAGGTTATTTTAACTCATGAGTGAAGTAACTGTAATTTCATTAAGAGCTAGCTGTAACTAAGGCATAATAACAAAACCATGTAGTTTAGGCTACAGTGTCTATGCAGCACTTGATTTCTTTACGGACTCGCGACACATAAAGACAGACATACTAAAAGTAGATTTGGCATCTAAATTAGACATGCAGGAAACTAGCAGAAAGGCATGTGCTTTCTCTTTTGTAAATTATTGACAAAGATTTAGGAAATTATGGCCGGAGAGCCTGTAGCGACACCCCCCAGGGCTGGCCCTGTATCCTATGGGTATGATCTGAGATCTGATAAATGAGATCCCTGCCTCTATTTCTCTGCTCATAGTGACTTGTTTGTCCTATTGATTGCCATTTGGTTATATCAGTATTCAGTCTGATCTAATTACATCTATGTTAATGTATTATGCCTGCTACCTTAGACCACTGTAATAGATTAATTTCTGATTGAAACTATGTCCATTTTTTGTGTCCAGTTTGATCACTATGGAACGTATGCAAAATAATGAAGGTCGTACACCGTTTGAAGACTTGACAACACCACCAATCGAGGTAATTATTTATACACATGTCTATAGACGCTTTCACTTGTAGTATTTTTTGATATTAAGTAAATGTCTATCAAAAATTTTTTCAAATAGGTGACAAGACAACATCAAATTCACAAGCGCAAGTTGATGAACGTGTGCAACGTAAAAGGGAAAGAGAAAAAGCACGGCATGCATCAATGACTCAAACAGAAAGGGATGAAAAAAATAAAAAAATTAGGGAAAAGTATCATCAAAAAAAGACAG
>Ga0182004_10003420_pt1 | contig 12618 bp, 11 predicted proteins | sample Sormic07211540_1_FD_120479 | JGI IMG/M metagenome (GOLD analysis project Ga0182004, IMG submission 120479) | Endophyte microbial communities from Sorghum bicolor roots, Mead, Nebraska, USA - 072115-40_1 MetaG | ecosystem: Host-associated > Plants > Roots > Unclassified | place: USA: Nebraska... | reverse complement strand
TTAACAACAAACATCCCCTTAGTGCGGTAGTGCCGAGTGGGCGAACCGTCGCCGTCAGCGCGCGCCATCTCTTCTCGCCACGGCGCGGCGGCATGTGGCGGGGCGTGCTGTGCTGCCGTGCTGGCGCACGAATGGCGCTCGCGCACCATATACCCTGATCCCGACACGAAAAAGAGGAAACCCCTCAGCCCTCACTAGATTCCTAGTGGGCCAGCCTCGTCGTAGGCCGATAGCCAGTCCAGCCACACCCACACAACACGCGGACGCCCCACTTCACCACGGCACCACCGGCCGGCCACCGGGCGCCAAAAGGAACGGAACGGCGCAGCCGCGGCGGCGGCGGCGGCTGTAAGCTCCCGCACCAGCGACCGGCGGACACGTACACGGTATATCGATCTCCCCTCGCACAGTCCCACGCAACCCGTCCTCGGCCTCGTTCCGTCCGCCAGCAATGCCGCTGGCGCTCGCGCAGCTGCAGGACCTGCGGGACCGCATCTCCGACCACCTCCGCCCATGGAGCCGCTCCGCGCAGTTCTGGGTCCGCGCCGCGGACATCTACACCAGCTATAAGGTCGGCTAGCTAGCCTCTGTTCCATTGGTGTGCCTTCTATCTGCTCGTTGATATGCCTCTGAGGCGCGGGGGGTTTTAATTGCGAATCGCTTTGGTCGGTCCAGGTGTGCCAGCTGCGGGCGGGGTTTGTGAAGGATGAGGACGAGCGGGAGGCCATGTGGGAGCAGCAGCACGAGCTCGGCGCCCAGAAGATGTACTCCCTCTGCTCCGAGCTCGGCGGTCTTTTCCTCAAGGTTGGTGCGCTTGGGTTCGCCCGCCCTATTCTAATTTTTCTTTCCTCCTCTCTGATTTTCAAATGCCCTCACTCCACCCACCCAAAAAAAATGGTGGTGTGACAGAAGCTGCAATCCGATTGTGGTGGTAACTGTGATCGTGCTTGTGGTGTGGTGCTTTGTATCATCATGTTATGATTAGTATGCTTTGTGACACTGGATCGGTGGATTTTGAACAGGCTGCTCAAATTCTGGGAAAACCTGACCTGGCACCGATGGCTTGGGTGAAGAGACTTGTCACGCTGTGTGATCAGGCCCCAGCCACGCCATTTGTTGTGGTTAGAGATGTTGTGGAGAAACAGTTTGGAAAGAACTTCGATGACATATTCGAATTCTTCGATGTCGAGCCTGTTGGGTCTGCTTCTATTGCACAGGTTCGTGCTTAGGTATTTCTCTTCATCTGTGTAATCTGGGGAGTGGGGTAACATCTGTATTTTCTACCATTCCTGCCAATGTTAGGCTTGTGCAAATGTTGTTCACTTCTTTGTAACATAATAACATCATGTACTTACTGGGAATATCACTTACTTTCTCACTAAATTTTCCAAGTTATATTTTGGTCCATGTTTGTTAGGTGCATCGAGCAAGGCTTAAATTATCAAAGGCAGACGTTGCTGTCAAGGTTAGTAATATGCTTATGTGCTTTGTAAGCAGCCATTTCAAACCTCAGATTTTTCCGATGTCATAATGAATTAGGAATGGACCAGGTTCAACATCCAGGAGCCGAGCATTTGATGATGGTTGATATTCGGAATATGCAAGCAATGGCCTTGTTTCTGCAGAAGTATGACATCAACTTTGATCTATTCTCTGCCACCAAAGAGATGGAAAAGCAGGTTTATCCCGCACCCCCATAGCTTTCTGTTTTGTCGCTTGTCCCAGTAATCCAATATACTTTTCTACCCTTTCCTAAAACACCAAGAAACATGTTGAGCCTCTTTCTGCATAGTTAAGTGGAGATAATCAGTCTGCTGTGTTTCAAATTATTATTGAACCCTATTGAACTGCACAGGTTGGTACTATATGCGGATCATTTTATAGAGTTGTACACATCATGGAATTCTGATATCTACTATCTTATATCTGATTAATCAGCAACTTTCAAATTTAGGACCACTAAAATAAGGTTCAACCTTTTTCTTATCCTTTTTTTCTTTAACCATCACTATGGAAATTTTAAGCTCTTATCTTAGAGCAAATGTGAAATCTTCCTCTTAACATTGTTTTCGTAGTATAGTGAATGGTAACTAATATGTATCTTTGGTGAAGCAGTAATGCAATGCAAGGTTAATAGAAGCTTCAAATATTAGATATATGCATGTGCACAAAAGAATAAACTCAGTCATTCTTTCGATATATTAGCTGGAAGAACAAAGAAGACAAGATTTCACATTTTGACCATTAGAAACAAGAAATGGCTCCTATTTGTATCTGGACCATTGTTGACCAGTTACATATTTACATTAGCCAAAGGAGGTTAGCTGTTCAAATAGATTGGTCTTCATAAACATGCACCTCCTATGTGAGAATATCTGTTGGGTTTCCTTTCTTTGTTAGTACCTCTATTTCACACGAGTGCAAACCTTGTGTGGTACTCCCTTGGTTCCAAATTATAAGCTGCTTTGACTTTTTTGGTTCATCCATTTTGCTATGTATCTGGACATATTATTATAGCTAGACTAGATGCATAGCAAAACGGATGTACCAAAAAATTCAAAGCGACTTATAATTTAGAACGGAGGGAGTATTAAAGTATTAATATGTTTTCTTCTTGATGTTTGCTTCTGAAGATATGCTATGAATTTGACTTTGTGCGTGAAGCAAGAGCAATGGAAAGAATACGAGAATTCCTACGTGTCACCAATAAGAAACCTCCAGTTATGGTGCCTCGTGTGATTCCTGGGATGGTTAGCAGGTATAATTCCATAGCTTCTCACTGAGCTAAAGTGTTCTTCAGGTTATTTAATTGAATCCTACTTCTCTACCATACGTTCAGTTGGATGGAATGGTTGTCTCTAGTTTGATGGTTTCAACAGAGCAATTATAAATCATCCACTTACAGACTTACTGATACTGGAACAAGAAATATTTTTTATCCACACTAGATTTTCCCTTTGCATGATGCTTCTGTATGCAAAGTTTTTCTAGTGTGTTTTCCCCCATCACGCAGTGACTTTACGTTTCCTGACCCTCTAGGTTGTTTATCTGGATATCTAGGGATTAACACTATGTTGTACTGGCTTGTTTGGATTTTTAGAACTAATAAACAAAGAAATATTTATCACTGCCATTTCACGATATCAAGAAGTCTGCTGCTGTTTTTAAATCATACCTTTCTTTGTTCTTTCTTATTCCAAATGTAGGAAACTTTATTTTTATACTGTATGCTGTTAGATAGAACAAGCACTTAACTTTGATTTGATGTAATGGCTTAATTTTTACTGAGCCTGCTATCTCCTGTGTTTCTTTGCATAAGCAACATGTGAAGTTTTTATCTATTAAATGTTCTTTTTTTTGTTTATATGTTTTGTTAGAGAGGTTTTGGTAATGGAATTCATCAAAGGGACCCCAATAATGAATCTTGGCAATGAAATGGCTAAAAGGGGCATCGATCCTGGTGGTAAGATTGCAGCAATGGCAAAGCAGTAAGCCCCTTCATCTCAAAAGAGTATGATTCTCATTTGCTTAGTTTACAGAACCTTATACTAGTTCTAAGATTCTGTGGTTGGACTGATGGGTCAATGCTATTCAATGAATATGATAAAATTTCATGCCACTCAGTTTAGTCATGATTGGCAGACCTCGAAAAGCAATTAGTTTTTTTATCAAAAACGCAGGAGAGCTGTGTACCTTTATATTAAATCTAAGAAGAAAAACAGAAGGGGGGCAAGAGCCCTTAGACGACCCCCACCCCCACCCACCCATCCACCCACCCACACACACACACACACAAATAATGTTATAACTCGTAGTTGACAAAGATAAGACCGACCCTGACTAAAGCCTAGAAACCTGCACTATTCTCCATCCTGCACAAGAGCAAGGAGGTGGGAAATACCCCTAGCCCTGGCCAGACTCCAATTGAACAGCTCCTCCTTAGCGAGCAAAAATGCTGCAGCCATGTTTAGGGAAGCCCCATCAAACACACACCGATTGTGGTGTTTCCAAATTATCCAAGCTCCGAGGACGATGATAGAATTGAGACCTTTTCTGACAGGACGGGACAATCCACCCTGGATTCAGCCATTGCCACCATTCATCAAAGCATACATCTTCTTTTTGAGGGGGAGAGACCTTGTAAACCGAGTCTTTGCAGCAGGAGAAACCAGTCTCGTGCAAAAATGCCAGAACAAGCAGGTGATTGATTGTTTCATCAGTTTGATCACAAAGTGGACTACGGGCAGGATGTGGGAGGCCCCATGCGAGAGACTATCAGCTGCCAGCACCTGTTATGAGCCACCAGCCACATAGAAAACTTGCATTTTCCTGGAGCCTAGGATTTCCAAATCCTCTCCCAGGGTCTAAAGAGGACAGCACCATGAAACATTCCATTGTTATGCAGTTTGGCAGAGTAGTTGCCTGAATTCGAGAAACACCAAATGTGGGTGTTTTTCACCTTTGGGCTGAAACACCACCTCACAAAGCATGCCCCAGAGACGAATAAATTCTGTAATGACTTCAACAGTTAGAGCTCCAGCAATATCAGATTTTTTGGCACTAAAGAGAACAATTGAGGTGCAAGGTCAGTAGGGGCCTCAAACCCCTCCTGTTCCTTCAAAAAAAAAAATAATTGAGGTGCAAGGTCAGCAATACATTGTCCGTGGATGCACCTGTGAGTTGAAAACAGTGTGGAGGCAGCACCATTACACCAACTTCTGAGACCATTGCCATGGAGAAGAAAGCCTGGGCGGAGCCATGAATTCGAACAAGTAAGGCTAACCAAGGACGATGGGGGTCTGTTTCTTGCAAACATAACCACCTAATCCTGAGTGCTCATCCAAGGTTTTGTTGGTTGGAGATGCCCATGACGCCCAGCTCAGGGGGGTGACGTACTTTAGTCCAAGTCACCAGAGACCAGACAATGCCCGCTTCTGTGTCTTTGGTCTTTACGTCCTCTCCAAAGAAAGCCCCGCCTGATCTGACCAATGGCTTTTAGGGCTCATGCTGGAAGCTCAATGGCCATTGCCGAGTAGACTTGCATTGAGTTGAGGACAAATCGGACCAAGATACGTTGACCAGCATGTGTTAACAGGTCCGCCTTCCATCCTGGAAGCCAATCTGCTCTCTTATCAATAATGGGTTGGATTTGAGCTTAGGTCAGTTTCTCTAGAGAGTGAAACTCCAAGATATATACAGGAAAGTCTAGCACTTAACTGACATGGCATCAGGTCCTGTATCTGTGTGATGTCCTCGGTGCAATGGATAGGTAGCACATTGCTCTTGTGAAAGTTTGTTTTCAGACCTGATACCTCACGAAAAAGCTGTAAGATATCAAACCAATGCCCCTAACAAAGGGTCTGAATAATTAGAAACATTCCTTCTTTTTTTTTTGTAAATTCAGTTTTTCTTTTGTAGTCATTTTTTCAATTGCTTTAAATTCTAATGATTAGGTTATCTCAAAAGTACCCCTTTTCTGTTGTAGGAAGATTTTGTCAGATCTTACTCTTGCATATGGTCAAATGATCTTGAAGGATGGCTTTTTCCATGCAGATCCACACCCAGGAAACATCCTTATCTGTAAGGACACAGAGGTAAGAGATCTTTTAAACCCTTCAATCTCCCTTTACAGGGCAATGGCAGCTTCCAGTTAAATGTTCTTTGTGATTTTTCTTAGGTGGCTTTACTTGATTATGGACAAGTGAAAGAAATGCCAGAAGATTTGCGGCTTGCTTATGCAAATCTTGTAGTTGCAATGGCTGATGATGATTTCTTGAGGGCTGAGGAAAGTTTCAGGTATCCTGAATTGCACACCATGCATTATTTGTCTAAACGGCCGTTGAGGGCATTTAGACACTACACTGTGGCACACCGTTTCCATTTAATCACCCATTTATCCCATTTAAATGGCAGTTTTGCCTGAATTATGGCTAAAAGGTAGGTGGCCGACTGTCTTGCGTTTAGCAAAACACTAACGCCGTGCTATGTGTATGTTCTACTTTGTACACACTTGGAGTTTTTGCAAATCAGTAAACGGAAATATTTTATGTCGTTTCTGTAACAAAGCAGTCTGAGCTAGCAAACTAATGAAGATATGGCATATTGGTTCCTGTTCAAAATGAAAATATGGGTGCTGATTCTTATTGAAGCGTCTTGCTGATATATTAGTATATTACCTATTTTGCTCATGGAATATAAAATATTTCAGGGAGCTCGGTATCCGAACATGGGCCATAACTGATAACAAGCTAGAAGAATTGTTTCAATTATCCCTGCGAATGTTTGATACAAGATTACCACCAGGTGTAACTGTTATGTCACCTTTTGCCGATGATTCTTCGCTTAATAAAATTGGAGTGGAGGTATGATCACATCTTCAAGATTCAAACAGGAAAACAAATAACCTATATGTTTTTCTTAGTCAGTCCTATATTCGTGTACATCCATTTATTTGCATTATCTACGCACATAGGCGATCTATCTATGTATTATTGTGTAGTTTGACTTCCTAAACTGCTTCCTTAAATGACATATTCTATTCGTTTCCTATGTGAAGAGCTTCCCGGAAGAGTTATTTTCAGTGCTTCGAACAATTCAGCTTTTGCGAGGGTTGACTGTAGGCATGGGCCTTACATTCTCGTGCGCTCAGCATTGGAGACCAATCGCTGAGGAAGTATTGTTAAAGGCTGGAAGACAAAATGGTAAATGTGTTTTAATCTGCATGATTTGTTTGTAAGGTGCATTCTGATAGAGAGATGGAGTGATGGACTAATTTGAACTTATGTCATGTTGATGCAGCTTCAAAATCAAGAAATCAAAAGAGAAGTTTTCTCAGGAGACTTTTTTGGTGAAGTAGGGATAGGGACCATCAAAGAATATGGTATACGAACAATTCTATGATGAAATGGAAGTAGCCATAAATCTCAAGCCTTCGATTCTTATATTCACAGTACATCTGTTCACTTTTTTTTTGAGAGGCATCTGTTCACATTCATTTACATTGGGTGCGTGTTTATTTGACTCAACGATGTTGCTCATTCCTTTATCAAAATGTATTATTTGGATTTTAGTATATTTACATAGTCGAAAATCAGACCAGTCTTATTGGATGTAGCACTTCAGATTTGCAGGCCAAAAATCTCGGCCCATTATCAAACGTGCAAACCTACGGAACCATCCTCCAGGAGATCAATGCAAGGAGACGGAGCTTCACAAGAGCAGATTTCGTCTTTGAAGTGTGAAGATCGAATGTTGACGCTCATCTAGTCGCTAGAAGCTCTATAAATTTATTGATAGGTAGACATGCTTGGTTTTTGGAGCCTCCTGATGGAGTTTGTAATCCTTATCCTGCTGATTGAATAAAGTCAGAGCTCCCCTAAAAAAAGGAAAAAAAAAACATGTACACATTCATGCTCAAAATACTCCAAATATCGTGTGGGGACAAACACAATACTCCATCCGTTCTTTTAATTTGTCACATTGAACATTGATCTTTACTTGGTCAAACCTGTCCAACGTTTCCACAAAAACTCGACGCAAACATCTTGTTTGACGATCAGACCGATGAACGTGAGTTTTGCCTATTTGATTCACAAATTAACATTTTATAACCCGTTGCTTCTTCTCTACTAAAGAGAAGAAGCAACTCTAATTAAAGCCTGTCATCTTTCTGCGCAAGGCGTTCAATCTGCCTTGCATCTCTGCTTATCAATGGAGGATCATTTCAGTTCCATGGATAAAGAACATCAGTTTCCATTCCTCTATAGAACGCATTACATCAGTTTCCCATGACAAAAAGGATCATGAGGGAAAAAAAACGATTAAGATACAGCAAGAAATCGAAACCTCCTCATGCTGTTAGGTTGGTTAACAGGCCTACACAATCTGTCAAGCAACTCAACCAAGCACTCTGTGACTGTGATGGCCTTATTATACAAGTGTGTTCAAACACTAGCAGCTTGAACAACCAGAAGCATGCGCGAGCTCATCTCTAAGCTTGAGCTCTTTATTCATCTACCCCTCACCACAGATCCATCCACCGTGTGTATGCATCTATGGCCAGCCAGCATAATCGAAAAGAAGAAAAGAAAAGAAAAGAAAAGAAAAGAAAAAGGCCAGCCAGCATACAGTAGTAGTACCGTATGTATATATGCGTGCATGCCAGACAAGCATGCTGGGTGTGGGTGGTATACGTATACCTCTCCGGCTGCCGGCGCAGCGTGACGCGGCGAGCGGCGGACTAGGACTTCCAGCATGAGGCGGCAATGACGGGCTTGCCCTTCCAGCCGAGGACGAGGCATCCCTTCTCCTCGGCCACCGTGTACCCGCCGCCGCCGGCGTTCTCCTCCAGCCACTCCCGCGCCCTGGCCGCCATCCTGATCGGCACGGACTGGAACCCGGCGCGGCTCATGCGGCGCCGCCACTGGTCAGCGCGCTCGTGCCGCTCCACGCGCGCCGCGCCCTCGCAGCCGACCACGTTGCGGATCTCCGCGCCGAAGTGGAACTGCTCCACGCGCGCGCGCCGCGCGTCGTAGCGCGGGAGCGCCGCGTCCAGCGCGTCGAACACGGCGGCGTAGTAGTGGAGCGCCTCCATGAACCGGCCCAGGAAGAAAGGCCCGTTGTGCCCGGCGTCCTGCTCCACGAGGACGAACGCCTTGGGCGACAGCTTGCGGATGGTCTGGAGCACCGAGTTGAGCGCCCCGCGGCTCTCCTTCACCACGCAGTGCAGCTCCAGGATGCTGCTGATGGCCACGGCCTCGTCGGCGGCGATCCCGAGGTCGTCCATGTGCAGGCTCTCGAGGCTGCGGTCGATGGCCCTGAACTCGAGGCACAGCCCGAGCCCCTCCGCGTACGCCTCGAGCTCGCGGCCGACGGCTCTCATGGTCTCCGCGGGGGCGCCGACGGCGGTGACGCGCACGCGCGCCGGCTTGGCGCCCGCGCGGGCGGCGAGGCCGTCGAGGAGGCCGCGCCACTGGTGGGCGCGGTCCAGGCCCAGCGTCATGCCCAGGTCCAGCACGTGGACGTTACTCTCTCCCTCGAAGGCTTCCAGGATGGAGGCGTTGGCCACGAAGTGCGCGAACCGCAGGTACGGGCACAGCTCGTACGCCAGCGCGAGCGCCTCGCCGCGCGCGCCGTCGCGGCCCGTGCACGACGGCGGGATGCAGAACGCCATGCTGGCCGGGCCCAGCGCTGGCGGGTGAGCCAGCGCCAGGCGGTCCGCGAGGCCCTGCACGAAGCACGACGCGACGCGCTGGAACGCCGTCCCGTGCACGGGCGCGCCGGCCTGGAGCTCCCGCAGCAGCGCCGCGGCCTGAGCGCGGTCGCGGCACGCCACGGCCTCGGCGCACGCCACCAGCAGCTGCACGAGCCGCATCCCATCCGCGCCGCCTCCGTTCCCTCCGCCGGCGCCGGCGCCACCGCCAGCGGCGGCGCCGGCACCGCCACCATCCCCGACGGCAAGCCCGTCCTCACCTTCCTGGAACGCCACAGGGGACTCCATCGCCTCCATGGCCTCGACCTTCTGCTTGCAGCTCTCAAGAACGTCCCGGAACCTCTGCTTCCTGACGCGCGACGATTCGGTGGCCGCGGCGCGAGCCAGCGGCCACGACGGCTGGTAAGGCGAGCTGTAGTAGTCGACCCTGGTGGCCTTGGAAGCCTGGAAACCGAGCTCTACCTCGTCGCCGTCGAACGCCGCGTCCTGCTGATCAGTGCCGTAGTAGTAGGGGAAGCCCATCCCTGGTTCGGTGCAGATCACGGAGTCGTGCTGTGGCAGCAGATGATGAATCTGCTGGGAGGTGCCATAGGAGGAGGCGGTGAACAAGTTGCTCGTGCATGGCTGCTCAGATGTGCCCATGTGTGCTTCTTCTTCTCCTTTACTCTTTTGGCGTCAGTTAGGCCTTGTTGCGAAGGCAAATGGCCTAGTTAACTTCGTTACGTGGTTGAACCAACTAGCATATTTATAGAGGTAGTCCAGGAGACGACTTGGTTCTCCCTCTCTCTGTGTTTTCCTTTCTTTTCTGCTAATAACCAGCTAAAAACAGCTACTTGTATATATATATATGTAACACAGCTCAGGTTTGCCTGTCTCCTTTTTGTTAAGTGACTTGGTACTCTCTGACCATATACAGGTATATTACAAAGAAGTTTTATTTTATAGTACGGCGCGAAAATGCATATTTAATCATCTAGCTTCAGGAGAAAACTATTCAGAGTATCTATGTATTCATTCAGCACAGTTAAATTCCATCGGCGGCGTTTAAGTTTGGATGGAATAACAAAATCGTGCACACAGATTCAAGTGTAAAAATAAAATGTAGTTTTCACTGTCCAGATTGCTGCGGCGATAGGTATGTATGGAGGATCGCGTCCATGGCACGGCAGGTTTGCCAAGGCGAGGTCGTTTCAGTCCGCTTCCGGTTGGCTGCAGAGAAAGCTGTAAAACAGATGGCGCGATGGGATCTTATTAGAGTAGCAGCACTGGCTGAGTGCAATACTAACAGATGAATTAGTCTCTTCGTTAGGATCGAAGTGTTTGCCGCTCAGATAATTTTTGTGTCCATTCACAGTGATGACGATTCGACCATTGTTTTCTTTCCTGGTTCGAAAGAGAACGGAACAGGTGAAGTTGATTCATCGATCAGTCTCTCTGCTCTCTGGTGCTAAATTATCTATCAAACTGGGTAGCAGTAAAAAAAATGCCGACCAAGTGCAAAATAACAGCCCAAAAATCCACAAGAATCTGGTGAGCCCACCGGATATTTGACGATCACAGATACTGCTGGATGCTTGTGTCCAGTGCTGCAAAGCTTTCAATTGATCCTGCATTGGCATGAATTATTAAACAATAACAAACGATCACAGATACTACTTGGGAAGCTCGCGATCTCGCGCCGGCCGTGACCTGATCTCCTGCAAAGAAGAGAATAAAGGGATTTGTTTTTTTTTAAAAAAAATAGAGAATAAAGGTTGATGTCCAGCTGCAGCTGCTGCACGTAATCAGACACGCAAGGTTAATTGTTCCACACCAAGGCAATGGCATGCAGTGCCCAAAACAGCTAAGCCGTGGGTTGGGTTGTGCATCGTCTCGTCGCTTGGTGATCTCGCAGAAAAATACTGCAGGATATTGGGGCCTTTCAACAAAAACGTCAGCGACGACGCCATCTTGGCTCGTCGTCACCGGCGCGGCCGCGATCGCGGACGCCTCCGACCGACCGAGGTCCAAGACCCGACGACACCGAGGATGCTGGGGAGCTGGAAGACGTATGATTAGTTAGATTTTCCTCTCCATCGACGATGCACGCCGGAGCAGCTGGCTGCTGGTGGTGGCGCATGCTTTTCCGTCAGCTATGGCTGAGATGTACGTACGGCCGCACGCAGTGTGTACTGCTGTATGGGTTCGACTAGTTCGATGTGTCGGGCACGCAGCTGGGCACAATGCGTGCGTGCGGGGGCGAGAGGAGACTGTGATAGTTGCTGTGAAACACGCGTTGGTTTTCTCACACCCTCGCCAGCTCGGCAGCTCACTCTCTCTCGTCTCACACGATAGGCACCAACGCAAAGTAGATGGATACAAGATGTGTATGTATGGAGCTTCTGTTCTTTATCCCCCAACCAGATAATGAGATGTACTCTCTTCCGTCAAAATGTTTGTTGTACTTGATTTTACATGGTCTTATCTTTGAGTATATTATAAAAGTTTCTTCTAAAATGTATTATTAATATGCTTCAAACTACAAGATTTTCAAGTATTTTCAAAGACAAATCTATGGCCTAAATCACAATTCATCCTATATAAATGTGACCAAATTATTTTTAGAAAATCGCATTAGCAACTATGTCAGTGTTTCGCCACCGGACAGTTATTATGGGGCGTCGTACCTCATGTTTTTTAAGATTGTATTACTTATTATGTGCAACATGATTCGAGAGTATTAGATGTTAGGCGAAAGGACATGTGTAGCATAGTGGTTACAACAGCCTCAAGTAGTATCTCAGGTCTGAGTTTGATTCCTCATAGGAGTGAATTCTTTTCACAGTTTTCCATGATTTAACGGTATTGTTTCATGGAAGGCGACGTTTCCGTCGTCGACAATGAGACGTCTATGGTGACTTCGTCAATATCGAGAATTTTACTAGCCCAATCTTCGAAGATGTTCATAGAGACGAGTGTACATGCGTTGTGAGTGCCTGCGTTATACTATGTAATCGCAAAAAAAAGAGTATTAAATGTTGGGATTTACCAATGAGGGGATTCTTTACAACACCTTATATTGTCCGAGGAGGACTTCACTAAATAGCGAACGTTCAGTAGATTTGAATCTAGCGAACGATTAGACAGCCCCCACGATTTTTGGCAAAAAAAATCCCGCAATTTTCTATTTTTGGAAAGTTTTCTATTTTAGGCAAAAAAAATCGCTACTTTTCTTTTTTGAAAAATTGTACTCACAATTTTTACGTATAACTTATAGAACAAACTTTTACGTATAACTCATATACGTGACTTTAACATATACCTTCATTGTGACAAAGTTACACATATAACTTATATTGATAAAGTTATACGCATAACTTTTATCTATAATATTTTATGGAACAAGTTTATCAACATAATTTATGACG
>Ga0182004_10003419_pt1 | contig 12619 bp, 7 predicted proteins | sample Sormic07211540_1_FD_120479 | JGI IMG/M metagenome (GOLD analysis project Ga0182004, IMG submission 120479) | Endophyte microbial communities from Sorghum bicolor roots, Mead, Nebraska, USA - 072115-40_1 MetaG | ecosystem: Host-associated > Plants > Roots > Unclassified | place: USA: Nebraska... | reverse complement strand
TGGGGTATATGGTGTTTTTTTCAAAAAAGAGTCAACGCCGCCCCCACAAACGGTGTTAAAAAAATTGGGCACCCCCCCCCCCCCCCCCCCCCCCCACACACACACACACACGTACACAAGTTGAAGAAATGCGTGTACCGTACGAGAGCGTTTTTTTTGTTGAATAAAAGTACGGTAGTATAGGAGTGTACTTAGTGGGGATCATGCAGTATAACTCAACTTACATAAGGCGTTGTCTAGTTGGATAGGTCTACTGCTATGTTCTTGTTACAGTAGATTGGAACAGTAAAAATAAAAGTGTGTCCTTTATTAATGAACAGTAAAAGTATATATACACATTCTCAATGGAGCAGTTCTAGATGGAGCGGGGAGTTCCTACTCCCACGACAATGTCTCGTGGCGACAACTGCTATTAGCAGTTACTAATTAGCCTTCAATTGATCACTAAGAATATAAGAATATTCTTAACACTCTCCCTGATCAATTATCTTCTGATAACTCCAATATTCATCATAATTATCGCTATTATTATCCTTTGAAAAATCTTGTGGAAAAATTAGAAATGCTTTGATATATCAGGATAAAACTCCTCAAAATCCGATGGAAAAATAAAGGAAAAACACCATGATAATCATTATAATAATGTCTTAAAATATCATCTCAAAAAAACTTCTTATGGGAAAAACTGGATGATATGACATATATAAAATGCAGATATTCTCTCATTAAAAATTTTATATGAAAAAACTTTAGAGTAAAACTCATACAAAAAAGAGTATAATATGATGCAAATGGATCATTTATTAAGAGATACTCTCTTTGATTTCTGCAAGTCCCTAAGTCTCATCATACCAAATCCTTCAACATATTTGTGAAACATAGAATATGGCAAAGTGAATAAATCTGCTAGATCATCACATGACTTAGTCTGCAAAATCTCAATTTCTCCATTCTTTTGTAACCCATGGGGATAAAAATAATTTTGTAGTAGTATGCTTTGTTATGTTACTATTGATATATCCTGACTCTATTTGTACAACACAAGCAGCATAATCCTCAAAGATAATTATTGGTGTATCAAGTGCACCAATTCCACATGATTTTAATATGTGGTCTACCATTCTGCGAAGCCATACACATTCACGCGATGCTTCATATAATGTAATGATCTCAGAATGATTGTGGAAGTAGACACTAATGTCTGTTTGGATGATTATTTCCAAGAAATTGTTATTCCACCATTTAGAAATACAAAACCAATTTAAGATTTACCATTATGGGGATCTGATAAGTAGCCAGCATCCGTACAACCCAATAAACTTTGATCTTGATTTTTCATGTAAAATAATCCAAGATCCCTTATACCATTAAAATACCTAAATATGGTCTTAAATCCAACCCAATGACGCTTGGTGGTAGTTCCACTGTGTCTTGCTAATAGATTAACTACAAAAGCAATATCCAGCCGGGTACTATTAGCAAGATACATAAGTGCCCTAATAGCACTTAGATATGGAACTTCAGATCCCAAAATCTTTTCTCCTTCCTCCCTAGGTCTGAAAGGATCTTTCTCTATATCCAAAGATCTTACAACCATGGGGGTCTTACATGGGTATGTTTTATCCATATTGAATTTATCCAACATTTTCTAGATATAGGCAGCTTGGGAAATAAAAATCCCAGATGAAAATGCTCAAGTTGTAAACCTAAGCAAAATTTGGTTTGATACTAATCTTTCATTTCAAAATCCGCCTTTAAATGATGACGTGCTTTATTAATGTCATGCTGGTTGCCAATGATATTTGTATCATCAACATATACAGATACAATGCAAAAACCCTTTTGGGATTTCTTAATGAAGACACATGGATAATCATCATTATTTGTGTATCCTTTATGTATAAGTAATTCACTTAACTGGTTCTAATGATTTCTGCAATTCAACACAAAACATGTTGTGGTTTGCCTCAAAATTTGGTATACTAATTCCATCAGGAACTTTCATGTATATCTCAGAATCCAATGACCCATATAAATATGCAGTCACTACTTCCATCAACTACATAGATAGACGATTTTACACTACCAAAGATATTAAATATCAAAAAGTTTTGTCACTCATAACTCAAGAATATATTTCGTTGAAATCAACACCAGGTCTTTGTGTAAAACTCTCTGTTATAAGCCTTGCTTTATATCTCACCACTTTGTTGTTTTCATTTCGTTTCCGGATGAAAACTCATTTATATCCAACAGGATGGATACCAGGAGGTGTTGGCAATACGGCCGAAAACACTTCCCTTTCGAAAGCGAGGCTATCTTTGTTTCTATTGCATCCTTCCACTTATTCCAGTCCGAGCATTTTTTACACTCTACCATGGATTTTGGATCTGGATTATTGTGAAGGATTTTAGCAATTTGTTCAGAGAAATAAATGTCGAAAATTGTAGCTTTACGATCATAGGACTCTCCAGTCACTATATAATTAATGGCAATTTCGTCTACCCTTAATAGATCATCATGATTTCCCAAAATGATTGATCTAGGGTTTCTTGATGTCCCAATTTTAGTGTTTATACACATAAGTGGGTTAGGTAATATATCAAATCTTTCCAAGAGATATTGATTAGTCACTAGGTGTACATCAACAGAAAGTTAATCTTCAATTAGTACTTGCTTTTGTTTCTTATCTTGCACCTTAGAATTGCCTCTCCCCCTCTTGTTTCTAAAAGGGATTATTTGAGTGGTTTTATTTGGTACCTCCACTCTTTCTGGCACATTACTTGCAGGATAGAAAGATTTAACAACATCTTTATAGTTAGTAAACACATCTGGCAGATTGTTTGCAATATTTTGCAAATCAATAAGTCTCTGAACCTGAAGTTTAGTTTCCATAGTACATGGATCAAAGAATGAAATTCCTTCTGCATTCCAATTAATTTCTCGCCATTCATCTTTTTGTACATTTATTCCCCTAATGCTAGGAAATGATCTTCATTAAAAATACAATCAGCGAACCGAGCTGTAAAAAGATCCCTCGTGAGAGGCTCTAAATACTTAATGATCGACAGAAATTTAAATCCCACATAGATCCCCAATTTTCTGTGTGGTCCTATAGTTGTTTGCTCTAAATTATTTCTACATACGATTTTCTTAATAAACGTCCATATAAATATGATTTTTAGTGGCGGTTCCTTAGGAAAACCACCGGTAGAAAATACATGATTTCTTTGTTAGAAAAACTGCATGTGAAAATCAATTTCATTGGCGATTTTCTTAAGAAATCGCCTGTGGAAATGTACCATTTCTACTGGCCAGTGAAAATTAATTTTCATACGTGGTTTTTGAGTCGGGCAAGCCAATTTCTTTCTACAGACATTCTTTAATTGAAACCATCTATAAAAATTACGCTCCAGCGTAGAGCTTTTTTATACTAGTGACTCGTACGATGATGTAAACTAAACCTTGAACTCTCAAAATATATCTTGACATTATCAAAACTTGTCTCGTTATATCATAGAGGTATTTCACTCCCTGCACCAATGTGACATGTGTCATGATGATATTTACTTATGGCTCATGTTTTGACCAGTAGGTTCCACACGAAGGGTAGACCCACGTGTCAATCTCTAGGACTCCATCTATATGTCCCTCTTTCCTTTAGCTCCATGTAGATTGAGAATATATCAACATCATATCAAGTTATTACGTAACAAGGGCTCTACACCACCAATGTTAATGTTGTCCATATTTCCCTTTGACTGACAGAATAGCACTTTTCCTATATTTCAGGTTCCTCAACTTTAATATGATTTTAGGCAACACTCTTTGTACTATAACTAGTACAAGTAAATTGTTACTTTTGTGATTTTTTATTTATCTTTGCGTCATAACATATCAAAATTTTGTCCTTGTCTAAGTATAGAAAATAATTGTCAATTTTTAAATTGTCTTTGTGCCAATACATATAAGATTTTGTCAGATTTGTGGTTTTGTCTAACGAAATTACAGATTTTGTTTACTGAAATTATAACGAATTAAAACTGCAACTTTAGTATGAAATATATGCCATAACCATCGCCCAAAGGAAAACTAAAATTTAGACACCTGAAATTTAGCACATCCCTTTTCTCCTATATTTCAGGTGCCTGAATTTTAAGATGATTTCAGGCAACACTCTTGTACTATAGTACAAGTAAATTTTTACTTTTATAATTTGTTATTCATATTTATCTTTGTATCATAAAATATTGATTTTTTGTCATTGTCTAACTGTAGAAGATAATTGTCAATTTTTAAATTGTCTTTGTGCCAACACATATAAAATTTTTCATGATAAATTTATTTAGAGACATAAATATTAATACTATTTATTATAAATTTGATCAAACTTGGACTGCTTGAGTGGCATGCTTTCTATAAATTGCATTCTTTTGAAGATGGATGAAGTATAAGACAAGTTCTTGTACTGTTGACGTAATGTTTTATAGTAATGCGGAAGTCACTTTTTATAACTTGATTTGATATGAGAAGAGAGTAAAGAACTAGGCCTTGTTTAGTTCATTACCCGATTTTTTTTACTATAACACTTTTATTTATATTTGACAATTACTATCCAATCATAAACTAATTAGACTTAAAAGATTCGTCTCGCAAATTACAAGCAAATTGTATAATTAGTTATTTTTTTATTTATATTTAATACTCCTGCTCTATACATGTGTGATTTATAATATGACGGAAAATTTTGGAAAAAAATATTTTTAGGTGAAACTAAACAAGGCCTAAGAAAAACCGGAGAATATATGGGAAAAAAAAGTTGTTTCTAATCTGAACAGAGCACAGGCCAAACATAATCCGGACTTGTGATGAGTCGTGCCTTTGGGCTGTGACGGACTGACGGTACAGAGGTAATGGAGGCCGCGCCTACCACCATCACCGTCCAGGTCAAGTTCGCCGGGCGGACCATCCCCGTGGAGGTCCCGGCCGCGGCTTCCGGCGCGGAGCTGAAGCGCCTCCTCCAGCCGCTCACCAACGTCCTCCCGCGCGGCCAGAAGCTCATCTGCAAAGGCACCGATCCGCAGACCCCCTTTTTACCTCCTGAGTCCGCGGATTCGCTCCCATAGTAACTAACTCCTCACTCCCTCGTGGTCGCAGGCAAAGTGCTCGAGGATGCCGCAAGCCTGAGCTCGATGCAAGTAGTGGACGGATCCAAGGTCATGCTCATCGCGTCGCAGGGGCTTCATCAGGGGGTAAGGCATCAGTGACCTCGATCTGTCTTAATTCCCCATATCTGTGCTGCTTTGCTGTGGTCTTTCTGTTACTTCGTTCAGATTATAACAATTAACATTGAATTTGTTGAGTAGGAGTAGGAATGTAGGATGCCCATGAGCATGTGCTTAAGTTTTTAGTTTTTACGGGTGACCTGTGCTGGTAGCTAGAAGTGGAGAGAGGAAAACTTCAGTTGTTCCTTGTACTTGACAAGTGTTTCATAGACAATAGGGTAACTTGCTTAATTTGACCAGTGAATGTGGAGTGTTTACATAATCTTCTTTTTTTTTTTTTCTACTCTTAAACAGGATGGTCCTATCACAAAGAATAGCAATAGCTCAGCAACAACTGTAAGAAGGCCTTCAAATGCTAAGGAGAATCAAGCACAAAAACCAGAGGCAGTTGTCACCAAAAGTCGATCTGAGCGCTGGAAGTTAACAGGTGTTGTTGCGCTACATGATTGTGACTTGAAGGTATCTTATTCCGATTTGTTCGAATCACTTTTATGAAGGTCCTGCGGATGCATATTGGCATAGGATAATTGTGATTTGAATTTGTGAAATCTACAAATCTACCTGTGGTCAATGGAAGTGCTCTCAGCATATTGGTCATGAAGAAATACCATTATATGCTGTATTACAATTTGCAAACAGACCCTAGTAGAAAATATCTAACGCTAGTTTTGCAAGGATCCTTTTGTAGATTTCTGGTCATGATTGACTCAATGGTCGCTGGTCGGTACCCGTAAACTATATACTGAATTAGTTATGGCATCTCAGTTTGGTGCCTACAGTTTTATCACCAAATGTAGAAACAGATATGCTATTTAATTATTTGTCCACTTATGCTACTGTTGCCTGAACCACTCAACATTCATCGCTTCCTGCCTTATGAGATTTGATGATATTGATTTGTTATCACTTGGTTATTTTCCTATACCAAGTCCCTTTGAACAAAGTTAGACTTAATCTTTGTGGGTGTCTTTCTCTATAGGTAGTGCCTGAAGAAGTCTGGGATTGTGGCCCCTCGATACGAATACTAGACATCAACAACAACAGTATCAAGGAAATTCCACACAAAATCTCTGCTCTTAAATCTCTAAATGTAATTATTCTTTCCCACCGAGTGAATTGGGTTATTTTTTCCTTCCATAAGGAACTATAATTGTGCGTCCATGACTTAATTTTATATCGCAGAAATTGCTCCTAACTGCCAATGATATAGCTGATGATAGCATCTGCTGGGAAGGTCTATCATGTCTTCAAAAGTTATTGAATTTATCTTTAAGCAAAAACCGGTATGTCCGATTCTGAAACTCTTGTCCTGTTACTGTTATTCATAGTAGTACACTATGAATATTCTGTGATGTTGCCAGTGGATATAAAGCAATGTTTATAGCTGTGTTCTCCAAAACTGTTTTTTGTTCTTTATATTCTCAAACTTTTGCTCTGCGAGCTAGCAGCTAAGTATTGGCCTATAATCAACCAATAGGTGACAGAAAGAGCTGAAACATGCCATATGTGAAAGTATAAGAGTGCATACTAAATCTTGGCTTCTAACTTTTTCTTTAGTGTGTGGTGGAAGCCTTGAGGCAGGAGATGCATCTGAGTGGTTAATCGGGTGCAGATTATTGTGCTAAACATCCCACTAGTTCTCTGAAGATGCCTATACGTATTCATGATTTTTTTTCAGTTAAATGGGAAATGGGATAGTTGAATTATCCTATTGAGCAACTAAACCTCATGACCGCATTGTTTTTCACCTATATTTCTGTCAACATGTTGAATAGAAAATTTCGCAGTTGACTCCTGCCACCAAGATGTATGTAAACTTGTAAAGTATCACATTGGTACAAAAAGGGGATATTTCATAGTTCTAATTAGAATACAGTATCTCTTATCTTCTTAGTGTTATTGGGCATGATGACTGATAAACATGTTTTTGTTATACATAAAAATAAGATAATGTGATCATTCACTTTCTTCTTTATCTTTCAGACTGGTTAGCTTGCCATCAACTTTGGGCTTGCTGACTTCTCTACGTGAACTACGTGTTGCAAATAACAGGCTTGATAATTTGCCTATAGAAATAGGACAGCTGAAGCACCTCCAGATTCTCATAGCAAGTAACAATAGGTTTGTGCCAGAACTCATCATTTTTGGCTAGCAGTACCTTATTTGTTGTCATACTTTTACATATGTATAGCTGAATTCCGATTTTGTAATTTTGTTAATTCTACATACTTGTAAAGGAATGCTTCAGATCAAGAGTGATACGATGTTACTGATGTGTTCCCATTTGAGATTGACTGTTTGTCAATCATGTTGAAGGTTGAAAAGAACCATGTCTGGATGGTTTGATAGACCAATTTCTTACGAGTTGACATTGAGACTGCTGACGGCTATAACTATATAGTGCTGATTCTATTTTTAATACAACTTTATTATTTTTATGTAACCCAAAGAGTACATTTGCAGCCCAGTAAAAGTCAAAGACCTTAGTCAGTTTCTGTTTTCAGGGCACTTCTTAGTTAGTAATGTGCAAACACTAGTAGGTTGTTATTAGTTCTATTCTATCATAGAAAAAAATTATTGGGAGAAGGAAATGCTTTTTTTTCTGTTACTTATGAAAATTATACTAGTACTGTTTTGTTAAGGAATTAAAACTTAAATGTTATAGTGAATGCCACATTTGACTTGTTTACACTTGTTGGCAGGATAACTTCATTGCCTTCATCAATAGGAGATTGTGAATCTCTCGCTGAGGTGTGTTGTCCCTCTTATATGGCCTGCTTCTGCCTCGTATATTCTTGTAGAGCACTCTGTATTGAACCTGATTTTTGAAATTTTCAGGTTGACCTGTCATCAAATCTCTTAACTGAACTGCCAGAGGCCTTTGGGTACCTTTGTAATCTTAAGGTGTGTGCTTTTAGATGCATGAAAGGTGCATTGGTAACAAAAACATAAAATTACTAAGATGATATACTGAGGTATCATCACTTACAGCAAATGAAGTGCTGAATTAGCATATTGTGTTATCTTAATTTGTTAAAATTCTAAATGTCTCATTGTGAAATAGCAATGATTTTCACAATATGGAGGATACCACAAAATATTCATTGTCCAATTGCAAATATGTTCACATAGAAGGTTTATAAATGAGCACCAAGTTATTAGTCCAGTGCATAGCAGCAGAGCTACATGATGTATGAGATTTAATAGTGTACAACAAAAGTTGTGCATGCAGTTTTGTGGTCTTATGAAAGCGGAGTTATTTTCTTTGTTTCTCAGTATATCATGCATGGAACTTTGGGTTTGTGACCTGGGACAGCCACAAAGAGTCAATTGTTCTTGAATACTATTATTTCATTAACACCTATCAGTGGACCAGTTCAGTTTAACTTGATGAAACTTTTGTACTATGCTGCTTCTGGCTCTTCTACAATATTTGTTGAGGGTAATATTTATTTGTGTCTTTTTTTTTGCTACAGATTTGTTCTCATTTTTCATTCACAATTGCACATTAACGACCAGTGTGTAACATTCTTTATATGAAACAAATTTATTCAACAAGTTTTGCATATAAGGAATATATCTACCAGTGTGTAACATTCTTTATATGAAACAAATTTATTCAACAGGTTTTGCATATAAGGAACAATGGCCTGACGTCCTTGCCAGCAACGTTATTCAAAAAGTGCTCGCAGCTTATTACACTCGATCTCCATGGCACAGAAATTACAAATGATGTTCTTCGACAGGTACCATTTCCATGCATGCCTGCCCGTGCATGTTCATACTTTCCCTTTCGCACTTTGTTAGTATTGATACTACTTTGTTCCCTTCATTGATGTATTGTGATCTGCTTTGTATGGTTACACCCCATAATAGTTATGTTTTTAATATCATCATTTGTTAGCAGTGGCCTAGTAGAGATGCAGTTTTTATATATTTATTCCTTTTTGAGACAAGTAAAGCACGTGTTTATAGCTGATTAAATTGGCTGCACAAGTTTTGGCCTTGGGCTCTGATAGAGGCATTCTCAAATTGACCTGTTCCAATTCCCAAACAGGTGGAGGGGTGGGAGGAGTTCGACGAGCGGCGGAGGCAGAAACATCAGAAGCAGCTCGACTTCCGTGTTGGCTCATCTGGTGTGTTCGACGAAGGCGCGGATGATGATAACAGGCGAAGGTGATTGCCTGCCTGTTGTCAGCATAATCGTTTGCTACGACATTTCCCCCCAAACAACCGTACAAGTGTGCAACTGAGAACTGAAGATCATTTTCCTGGAGCATGAGATGAACAACTTTTTTTACTCAGTCACATAGATTGACGTGTTGAGAAATACATGGCACCGCTGAATACTTGTAACATGGTAGTACTATGAAACCAGGCTAGACAAAAATATCATGAATGACGCATACAGATACTGCTACTATCAACGCATGCCAGCACACCAACACAACGTAAAATTTTCAGCGAGCGGCGCACTCACGCGACGCCCCCGTTGACCCTGATAACCTGACCGTTCACCCAGGACGAGGCCTCGCTCGCCAGGAACGCCACCACGGGCGCGATCTCTGTCGTCTCGGCTATACGCCCTATGGTTTTTTTCACCCTCTCTAGGGACGCCTCATCCTTCCCGGCAAAGAAAAGGTCCGTGTTCACAGGGCCCGGCGCCACCACGTTGGCCGTGATCCCCTTGGCCGCCACCTCCTTGGCCAGGATCCTCGTCATCGCCTCCACGGCGGCGTTGGACGCCGCGTACGCCGCGTAACCCGGCGTCAGCACGGCGACCGTCGACGACGAGAACGTCACGATGCGCCCACCGCTGTTGGGAGGGATGCGCCGGGCGGCCTCCCGGCACACCAGGAACTTGCCGCGCGTGTTCACCGCGAACGTGGCGTCGAAGTCCTCCACGGCGGTGTCGGCCAGCGCGGGGTACTTGGCGTCCATGATGCCCGCGCAGGCGACCACTATGTGCGGCGGGGACCCGAAGGCCTCCTCGGCGCGGTCGAAGAGCGCGCGCACGGCGGCCGGGTCGGAGACGTCCGCGCGCACGGCCACGGCGCGGAGGCCGCGCGAGGCGAGCTCTGCGACGAGCTCCTCGGCCTTGCCCGGGTTGGAGGCGTAGTTGACCACGACGCGTGCGCCGAGCGCGGCGAGGTGGGAGGACACCTCGCGGCCAATGCCCCGAGACCCGCCGGTGACGATCGCGACGCGGCCGTCGAACGGCGGCGTGGTGGACGACGCTGCTGCCATGGCGAGTTGCTCACTGACTTGTTGCCGGCGGCACGGTCGGTGAGATGGCGAGCACGCTGGGAGCTGCGGTTTGCTTGTGCCGTTGTGCGGGTTTGCCCGTGTCGTGTGTGTGTCTACTGTAGGCGTCTAGGCGAGTTCTGCGGACTGGCGCGGGGCCCTACTTTATACAGGTTGTCGCAGGTGCTCGGACGTCACGGCTCTCCTCAGAGGCGGCTTGGCAGCTTTTTTTTTTTTATCGAGTACAGCGGCTTGGCAATTGACCAGTTTAGGTAGGTCGACGCTGCGGGGACTTCTTCTTCTTCCTCATCTTTTTTTTTGACAAAATGACGATGACATGAGGAGTGACGGGCTGGTGGCACAGTTAGGCCTTGTTTAGTTCGCAAAATTTTTTATTTTTGGCTACTGTAGCATTTCGTTTTTATTTGACAAACATTGTCATTCATCTCACAAATTACAGATAAACGGTGCAGTTAGTTTTTATTTTTGTCTATATTTAATGCTCCATGCATGCGACCAAAGATTCGATGTGACAGGAAATCTTGGAAATTTTTGCGAACTAAACGAGGCCTTAACTCCGATCTGTCCGTGACGTCCACCTACACTCTGAAAAAAAAATCTACACCTAGAAAATCTATGGTTATAAATCTCTCATTTAATTAATTATTATAGCAAATATGAAGATGCATTAGGCCAGTCTCAATGCATGTTTCATGGGAGTGTCATGCACATTAAATAGGGTACCACATAAGCAAAATTGCTGATTTGGCAGAGTCATTAAATGAAGGAGTTTCATCAGATGAGAGAGGAGTTTCATCCCCATGAAACTCTTGTGGCTCGGTTATCTAGTTTATAGTCTTAGTAACTGCGCCATGAAACTATGCATTGAGACTGGCCTTACAGCGGAACATATAATTTATTGTGTAACACTTGTGTCAATGTTAATGAGATAGTTATTTTTGTTGAATTTAATTAGACTTAGTGTAACATTAAATCACATAGATTCCATGGCTCATAATAAATGCTAGTGAAATAAAAATAAATAAATCTTGTATGAGAAATTGACACGATTGACTTGACTTTGTGTATACATGTGAGTTTTCAAGAGAGGTGGAAATTTAGAACACTGAAACTAACCATTGGATTGACAAGTGCGGAAGTTCTACACTCTACATGGCCAATGGCTAGTTTTAGAGTTCTAATAGCTAGTTTTTTGGGGGTGGGTAGCTGATGACATATTTTTTTTAATCATGGAATAAGCATCCCAGCCTTCACATTCACAAAAATGCTTATAGCTTAAAACAAACAGGTATCGAACTGAGCCCAAGCTCCGCTAGGCGGACAAGACCTGACACTTCACCGTGCCTTACAAAAGAGACTACCAGCAGAAAAGCCTAACAGCCACTTTACTGGTCTTACATTAAAAAAACACTAACAGCAGCTTCAAAATCAACACGGGAAAACTAAGAACAGCTTCAAAAAGCAACACCGGAAGGCTTTACGCTTCCAGTCTTTTGTGATTCTTCCAAACACGGGAGCCAAAGAGCTGAAGCGTCATTCCTTCAAGATGCTTGCAACCTTCTTTCATCATTCTCCCATCTTCCTCTTTAGACAGCAGGGACCATTGTCTGATCCAAAAGGATCCCCTGAAAATTACCTGCAAGTAGGAGTTAGCAACTATTCCTTAGAACACTGCATCGTTTCTATTCAACCACAGACCCAACACATGGCAGCCATTCCCACCATTATTTGGCCTCTTAAACTTGGAGCAAAGCTCCTTAACCAAGATCCAAACATATGGGAAGTGCTTTTTGGTGGAGGAGGACAGCCTGAAAATGGAGACCTGAGAATTTTTATCGACTTCGGCGGCTGCAATTTATGATGAAATGTATTCGTTGTGGATGGACTTCGGTAATATCTCCATTGAACACTATTAAAGGGATGCAAATCGAGTAGCACACAGTTCCGGGGAGACTTCTTACTTCAATTAGTCCCCATGTTCTTCGAATGGATCTCTTAATTGTTGAGAGGGTTGCCCAAACGCGGTATATAAGGCATACCCAGTAAAGCTTACAAGTAAACCAGATATG
>Ga0182004_10003418_pt1 | contig 12624 bp, 12 predicted proteins | sample Sormic07211540_1_FD_120479 | JGI IMG/M metagenome (GOLD analysis project Ga0182004, IMG submission 120479) | Endophyte microbial communities from Sorghum bicolor roots, Mead, Nebraska, USA - 072115-40_1 MetaG | ecosystem: Host-associated > Plants > Roots > Unclassified | place: USA: Nebraska... | reverse complement strand
CCAGCGCGGGAGAGGCGGCCGTCTTTTCCGGGGTTGCGCGCGAAGGACGGGAAGAGGGCGTCCGCGCGATGGCAACTCGCACGAAGCGCGCAAATTTGCGCGTGATATACCCTTCGATGGCAAAAGCAAAATTTGGTAAGTGCTTTAGCAAAATGTTGGACTATTATTTTTCTTGTTTTGCCAAAAAAACAAAGATAACAATTATAATTGGCAAACTGTTGGAGATGCTCTTAGTCTATGATTAGATAATATTTGTCACAAACAAACGAAAGTGCTACAGTTCCTAAAATGTAAAATTTTTACCAACTAAACAAGGCCTTAGTTAACCCTGAAAACCAAAAAAATTTCAAGATTCCTTGTCACATGGAATCTTGTGGCACATGCATGAAACATTAAATATAGACGAAAATAAAAATTAATTACACAGTTTAGTTGTAAATCACGAGACAAATCTTTTGATCCTAGTTAGTCTATGATTGGATAATATTTGTCACAAACAAACGAAAGTGCTACAGTACCGAAAACTTTTCACTTTTCGGAACTAAACAAGGCCCGAGTTCACAAGTGTTTAAGACCTTGTTTAATTCACCCTAAAAATCAAAAAAATTCAAGATTTTTCGTCACATCGAATCTTGCGGCACATGCATAGAACATTAAATATAAAAAAAACTAATTATAAAGTTTAACTATAAATCGCGAGATGAATCTTTTAAGCCTAATTACTCCATGATTGAACAAAGTTTATTAAATAAAAACGAAAATGCTACAGTTCTGAAAACCAAAAAGTTTTGAGAACTAACGAGGCCTGTTGCTAAAAAAAAAGGTGTTTCTTCTTGTGTGAGGATTAAGCGGTCATATAGAATTTAGGATTAGGTTACAGAGGATATTAGTTCAGATTTTAGGTGCCCATTTAAGATTTCATGGTTTTAGATAATTGTGAAACTATATATATGGAACTAGGAGTAGGTTTTTGCCTGCAATGTAATGCCGTAGAGTTTATTTTTTTCTACTTCTAGTTTACACTGCAATTGTGAAACTATATATGTGAACGTCGTGCCGTATATTTTTGCCACACAAAAAAACTCATGCAACATCACATAAGTGTCTCCTATAACTAAAAAACAAAAGTAAGACCACCAAAATAGTGTAGATTATTTACGAAATTAAAAACATGGCTAGAGAGTAATTCGTGAGAAGAATTTTTTAAGTCTAATTAGTTTATGATTGGACACTAATTGTCAAATAAAACGAAAATGCTATAGTACCTGTTAAACTTTAACAACCTCAACCAAACACCGCCTTAATAGGGAGCAAAATAAAGTTGCGCACGAGCTCGCGCATTTAGCTTATAGATTATGCGAGAATGTTGGTTCCTTTTGCTAAATTTTAGTTAGCTAAACTTTAGTTATTTTAGTAGCTAAACTTCCAAACATACTGACTAAAATAGAACTTAAATAGTTTATTCCCACTAGTTAAACAAGAGTAGCTAAAATAATTTTAGCTGGCTAATATTTGGTAAGAGGAACCAGAGAGGGCCTTATTCTTTGTTTCTTGAGTGTGTTCAGGCACTCGATTGTAAAAGACATTACATATTTCTCAATAAAGCTCCCTTTTCCAAACAAAAAAAAGAAGAATGGACTAATAATACCTTTGTTACCATGCCACATTCGAAATGTGTCCAGTGCACTCTACAAACCCTGCAATCTTTATTCGATGGCGATGATGCCACTGCCACCCATGATCTCATCTCATTTTTAAGTATGTGCACGCGTGGTCATCATGCTAATTTATTCATGTGCACGTTTGGAGGCCCACTAATATGAGTAATCAGATTTTGAGGGCCCGGTCCGTCCGGAATCCGACCCAAGTCATGTGGACGTTTGGCGGCCCAGCATTCCAAACCAACGACACGGCCTTTTCCCAGAGCCCCAGCCCCAAACCAACGACACGGCGGCGCAGACAACCAGCAACCACTCCGGCCGCAAGGTGCGAGCGCGGCAGCGGCCGTTCTGCGGCGTCAAGGCGGAAGAAGCCTCACCCGTGGTTCGCCGCCTCTGGGGCCTGGTGACCTCATCGGCTCATCCCGGAGGCGCACGGCTCGCCGCGCCGCAGCTAAGAAGCAGGCACACCCATCCATCCATCTTTCATTTCGTCCCCTTCCCCTCGTGCGGCGAGCCCTCCTGCTTGCTTGCACGGACGACGACCTAATCCCCTCCCCTCCCCTTCGCCGCCGCCATGTTGCGCCTCCGAAATCGCCTCCTACCTCTGTTCCGCGCCGCCACCGCGCACCCCTCACCCATCCAGCCCCGCGCGTTGCTCCTCCTCTCCACCTCCACCTCCACGACCTCATTTGCGCCCTTCTCCCTCGAGGACTACCTCGTCGCCGCCTGCGGCCTCGCCCCGACCCAAGCACGCGAGGTGTCCAAGAAGGCTGTCCACCAGTTATCCATAAAATACAGAAAGGGGAAGGTATCCAGCTTCCGCCTCAGCTCCGCCTCCAACCCCGATGCCATCCTGGCCCTACTCTCCAGTGCTGGCCTCTCCCGCGCCGACATTGCCGCCGTCGTCTCCGCGGAACCGCTGCTCCTCCGCACTTCCGTGAAGAAGCTCGCTCCCCGCCTTCTTGCTCTCCGCGACCGCGTCGGCCTGTCTACTCCCCAGATCACTCGCTTCCTCCTGGTTGCCTCACGCGCTCTCCTCTCGTGCGACGTCACTCCCAGACTCGAGTTCTTCACCTCCTTCTACGGCTCGTTTGATCGTGTCCTACTGGCCGCAAAGAGGTCTATGTTCCTCTTCTCGACGAGCCTCGAGAGGATCATCAAGCCCAACATAGCTCTGTTTCGTCAGGGCGGTGTTCTAGATGTTGCTAAGGTGTGTTTAAAGAACCCTTGGGTGCTTACCTTCAAGCCGGAACGAGTGAAGGAGTTCATGCTGCGGGCAGAAGAACTTGGGGTGCCTGCAGCGTCGCCGATGTTCGGGCAAGCAGTGGCAATCGTCTGCTGTGTTTCGCCTGAGAAGGTTGCTGCCAAGTTTGAGTTCTTTAAGAGGACTCTTGGTTGTTCTGAATCTGAAGTTTCCATTGCAGTGTCCAGGATGCCACAAATACTAGGATTATCTGATGCGACTCTTCTTCGCAAGATCGAGTTTCTGGTCAATGAGGCTGCTATGGAGCCACAGTATATTGTGCAAAGGCCTATCCTGCTCACATTCAGCTTGGAGAAGCGGTTAGTGCCCCGACATCATGTCATGAAAGTACTGCAGGAAAAGGGTTTGCTGAATAGCAATATGAATCTTTTCACATTAGCTCATCTTAGAGAAGACGCTTTCAAATCGAAGTTCATCGACGGTCACAAGGACTCTGTTCCTGGCCTTGCAGATGCTTATGCTGCAGCTTGTGCTAGTATTGTGCCCTCTAGAGTGTAATTTAAGCTTCTCATTCTGGTTTAGGTGGATGGTAGAACTGCAACCCATGCTCGTTAGTGGCTGTCAACTGTGCAGGTTTTCTCAATTCTGATTTCTGCAATATAACCACTAGTGATCACTGATTGGTCATAGTCCAAGGTTAAGTTGCGACTATTAAGGAAGGAGCTGTGTTTGGCTTCTTTCTGGACACTTAATGCACGTTCTGTTGGTTTCATCTTCTGCCTAGCACATGGCTGTAGTTTATCCTTAACTTTGTTTTCTTATGTGGATAAGTATTTGCTGTAGAACAGTATCTGTAAGGGAATGAGGTACCCAAAGCTGAAAACAAATTGGAAGTTCTATGGGAGACGGCTTCGTATGAGAAAGTAGTAATGTAGCCCTTTTGGCTTCCTGTGATATAGAGAATGTGCCTCTTCTGGAAGTAAGCCTATCAAATAAGGGAGACATCAACTCTCAAACTTGTTTTTTTTTTTTTACCATTTTGTATAGTTTTGTGATTTTAAGTAGGAGTTTCTCACGGAATATTTATAAGATTTAACAGCTCATATGGTGGGTTTACGCCATCTACAAAAACTTTTCTAATTTATAATGTTATAAGCAGCTCATATGATGGGTTTGCGCCATCTACAAAAGTATAGTAAGCGGGATCATGAGCAGATGTGACCACCGACGCCCTCTGTTTTGAGCTGCTGCTGGAAATCCAGATCCCAGGAGAACTTGTGTGATCGATTGCCAGTATATACCTGCTGGCCTGGCTGCTGCGGTTGCTTTGGAAATTGGAAGTGTTGCCCATCTGAATAATCTGAACCATGTCATCTACACTGCCTATGTATGTTACAACTTATGTATGTTGGTTCATGTCGACTTGAAAAATTGGACGAGTTACAACTGTAATGCGAGAGCTGCAAAATGCAGTGTGGTCCGTCATGATTTTTCTGAAGGGGGGGAGTGGCAAGTAAGGCCCTGTTTGGTTTGCCCTGTTAAAGTTTACCGCCCGTTATATCGAATGTTTGGACACATGCATGGAGTACTAAATATAGACTATTTACGAAACTAAAAACACAATTGGAGAGTAATTTGATAGACGAATCTTTTAAGCCTAATTAGTCCATGATTGAATACTAATTGTCAAATAAGATGAAACTGCTACACTGTTAAATTTTAACACCCCAAACCAAACACCGCCTAAACCAAAGACTCACCCTATTAAAACAGCCCATAGCTATACATATGTCATTGCAAAGAAGGATATGAATCTTGCAACCTGCATCGTAAGATCTGAATATGTACAGAACAAACAAGGGGCTATACAAAACATGAACAAGAGCTGTCTATCAACAATGTACTTCTGCCACCAGTAGAAGACTACTCATAGAAACTGGCGAAAAGGATTGCTCTTTTTATATGTAAAATTGTATGTAACCAACTCTTTTGCGAGGAGTATTCCAACATACATCAAGAATCAAGGTGTTCTCCCTGAAGATCATCCTCATGAAAGAATAGATGTGACCTATATATCTTCATGACAGTCTCTGAATTTGTCCATGCACCAACAACGGTGTTCCAGATATTGGTACAATCTAAACTGGTTACACAAGAGTATACAGGACTGGTTAAAATGCCATTGAACAGGGTTAGAACATTATTTAAGGGGCAGGGAAATGAATTAAGAAACATAACTGGTAAATGGAAGCGTCATGGACTACACAGGTGCCGCATATCCCTCTGTTATGCAATATAAACTGGGTAATAAGCGAGTCTGTGAGTTATTTGGAAACTTGATGTAATGTTACATGCAGTACAACAACAGAACTGATATAAGTGGGTGATGAACATCGTAATTTTTCCATCATGATATGCAATGATAAGGGATCCGTCCCTACTATTCCAAAAAAAGAGTGTGTGTGGGGGGGTGGGGTGGGGTGGGGTGGGGGGGGGGAGACGAATCATCCAGCCCAAAAGGGTTTGGCTACTTGCATTGTCATTCTTTAGACTCTATTTGGTGAATAGATTTCTTCTTTGGGTTTAAATTGTTTGTTCAAAAGTGGACTTACAGTAAATCACATTGATATTGGAACTCCATTTGTTGACTGTTGATTTTCATTAGGGAAAAAACACTTGGGAACACTGCATATTTTGATTCAACATGCACTGCACAGATGCAGGATGGAGAACAAATAAGCATTGACTGAGGTCACTCTAAGACTCCAAAAAAAAACAGCATCACATTTCATGTCATTTGCAAAATTGTAGTTGACAGAAAAGAAAAGAACCATAGATTGTGCTGGCAGTGCATAACCTTTTCTTCGGTACCCTCATCAGGCCATCACACAAAAAATCAAAACCCCTTACCCAAAAATTTCAAAGGCAACCAAATATTTGTCACTGTCCTTTGAATGTATAAGCTCATGAGCTATCGGTTACTCTCTCTCCATCCCAAAGTATAGGTTGTTTTGACTTTTTAGGTACATAGTATTTGCTAGGAGATATATGCTATGGCTAGATACAAGGTAAAAATTATGTATCTAGAAAAGCCAAAACAAAAAGTAGTTAATAGATCATAATTGCAAATTCTTATCAACAACCGTTAGATACAACACAAGAAATACCTTTGTACGAACACGAAGTCAGCAGCTACAGCAACACCTTTAGTTGCTACATCAATGGTTTAGCCCAGTCCAAGTTCCTTCTTCAGCTTCTCGAGAGCAGCTTCTATTTCAGAAAGACCGTCATCAAAGCTGTTTGTTGATGTCTTGTCGTCTTTAGGATTTTTTGCCTGCTGTCCAAACTGGGTGTATGGGTCATTTCCAGTGACGTCCTCAGGGCTGGAGTCATCAATCTTCAGTTCATTTTCCAGAAATTCTACGAATTCCTCGCCAATTGCCTGAATGAGCAGAATGCAGTGCAGGTTCACATGGCATTCTCCACAAAACTGTAACTAGTAGCTGGCCTTATCTATGCTATATTGCTGCATGGCAATTCTTAACAGCAACACAAACTCATAATAACTGTTTAGTTGAAATGTTGAATAAAGATAACTTACTGCTAACTCTTCCCAAAGGCTTTTAGGTTTCTGATTTGAATTCAACCCAGCTTCCCAGTTCTGGAATTCTGCTTGCAGATCTTTAAGGAAATCCGCTGCAAGAAGCACAATCACTATGGTCTTAAAGTCACAGTAGAGGTGAAGACATTTTGGTGAACTGCACTAGAAAGCCTTATATCTCCACATGACAATCACTAAGGCCTCAAATTTCCAGTGGAACAATGGAACCTCAATTGACCCCTTGGTCACATCAACGATCAACCATATGTAATGTAACCCACGTTCACTGACAGCAAGGAGAGAATTCAGTACCAAATCCATAGAACGGCTCTTCTGCGGCAGCTGATTTGCTCGCCCTGGAGCTGGAGGACCAGGACGAATCTGAACTGCTGCTCGCGTACTTGGATCGAGACTCTGAGTTCATCAGAGTGTTGTAAGCGTGCTTGATCCGCAGAAACTTCTCCTGGGCATCGGGCTGCATTGACAAACATCCACGAGGCTGTCGGTCAGCAGAGTCATCCATCCCCAACGTCCAAAGAAATCCCGCAGAGATCAAACAGAAATGCGATGGTAAAGAGCGCGAGCAAGCAGCAGGGGTTCGGTCACCACACGCACCTCTTTGTTGACGTCAGGGTGGTACTTGAGCGCGAGGCGCCGGTAGGCGCGCTTGATCTCGTTGGGCGCCGCCGACGGCGACACGCCGAGCACCTCGTACGGGGACTCCCTCCGCCCGCCGGCACCAGCGTGCGCCCTCACGCTCGCACGTCGCCAGCGAGGCGCGGGGCCGCGGCAGGAGAGGCGCGCGGAGGGGCCCGGGCTGGAGGCGGCGGCGACAGCTATGCTGACGAAGGGAGGCGGAGGCCGAGGCGCAGCGATGCGGCCGCGGGAGGCGGCGAGTGGCAGGGGCGGACACGGAGCGGCGGCCTGCAGCTGTAGCGCCATGGCGCAGCAGGGCCCGCCGGAGGCAGAGGAGGTAGCTGGATTTTGCTGCCTTTTGAATGGCTCGCGACGAACCGTCGACGGACGGGAGAAGGCAAAATCACCCGCCGTCCAGAATCCAGATCGAGCGGCACGGAAGGCCATTTTAGAAGAATCGGACGCCAGCACGTTTGGTGGCCCAGCCCACTTGGGCAGCTCCACCTGCGCCGCCGCCATGCTGCGCCTTCGAAATAGCCTCTTCCCTCTCCTCCGCGCCGCCTCCCCGCTGCCCTCCCCCATCCACCGCCGCGCGTGCCGCCTCCTCTCCACCTCTACCGCCATCGCCCCCGCGCCCTTCTCCCTCGAGGACTACCTCGTCGCGTCCTGCGCCTTGCCCCCACCCTAAGGCCTTGTTTAGGCCTCGTTTAGTTGCAAAATATTTTGTAAAATGTGAATATTATCAATTTCATTTGTATTTGATAAATATTGTCCAATCATGGACTAGACTCAAAAGATTCCTCTCGTCGACCAAACTGTGTAATTAATTTTTATTTTCGTTTATATTTAATACTTTATGCATACATCTAAAGATTCGATAAGACGGAAAATCTAAAAAATTCTGCAAAATTTTCTGGAAATTAAACAAGACCATAGTTTGCCTAAAAAACCAAAACCAAAAAAATTTCAAGATTTTCATATACATAGAGCATTAAACATAGACAAAAACAAAAACTAATTGTACAGTCAATCATGAGATGAATTTTTTAAATTTAGTTCATAATTAAATAATAATTATCAAATAAAAACGAAAATCAAATGAAAACAAAAGTTCTACAAGACCGAAAACAAAACAAGGCCTAAACACGCGATGTGTCCAGATATTTGGAAAACAAAACAAGGCCTAAGCTCGCGAGGTGTCCAAGATATTTAGAATTAATTAAGATATTTAGAATTTGTCAGTATTAGCTTATCACCATTTTTTATAAGCATGTTCTATAGGACGGCCATCCTTATAGCTGAAAGCATAGCGTGCAAGCAAACGCAACCCTTTTACGGATCAGCATCTCTCACACCGTGAAATTAACAATCGGATTCAGATAAATCATGGAAGCATCAGAAAAATGAAATTAACTATCGTGCAAGATAATTCACATGTAGCATTAATTTACGAGCATCACATAATACAATATATGTCATCGTCTGTGTCTCAGAAAGCAAACTCTGAACCGAAATGCTGAGCACATTAACCGCTACTGAACCATACACGATGATAGTGTGTGCATAACAGGGCAACAGGCAGGTATCCATCAGGCCTAAGAACTGGGATTGGTATCTGGAGACCGTCAAAACTTAAGCATCAATGGTGGATCCTTCTTTCCGCTGCCAGAATCAGAATCATCTTCCTGAGCAGGTCTTGCAGCTGCCCACGCGCGAAGCGGCGGCTCAAACATCTTTCCTGCAACATCTGGTGGCAGCTGTTGGGGCGCATCCTCTCCAGGAAGCACAACGAGGCCCTTCTCCCTGAGAGACGAAGGCTCGTTGTAGCACTCCTTCCAGAGCGAGTCTACCAGCTGCCGCTCTTCGCGAGCAGCATGGAGATCATCAGAATCCATCACGCTGATTCCTTCAATTCGGCTCTTGAGAATGTCTTTCAGCTTGTCTTGGTCGGGTAGAACGTTACCAGATGTCTTGTCTTGTGCCAACTCAAGGAGGCCACTTAGAGCAGCTTCGCGCACCAAGGAATCATCACTGGACGCAAGGTGCATCATCAGCTTTGGAAGACCAAGCTCCGTAGCAACACTCCTGTCTGCCTTGTTGTTGTGCAGCAGGTATTGTATGAGATTGAGAGCTTTCCTGCATCAATACAACAGAACTGTGTCATTCACATTGCAGGAAAAAAATTGGATTTCAACCACAGAAAAAGATTCAGCTAATACAAATGGGGATTAAAGTTTAGCAAAATATAGACTACCACAAGTACATAAAACATCTTTAAACCAACACTACTATTAACAAGGAGTTTCAATACGGCATGGGTAGTATGACTCTGTTAGTACACAGCTGCTTGTTCATAGGTCAATTATACTCATTTAGGATTCCAGGGATAATTTTGGCAGGGATGTGCCCTGTCAAATCACTCCATCTACTGATCTACCCCATGTCTAATGTCCATGATGACACCATTTTAATTTTGGTAGGGATGTGCCCTGTCAAATCACTCCATCTACCCCATGTGTACTGTCCATGATGACACCATTTTAAGAAAAATAACTTGATTGTACAACATGTCTTGCAGAATGCTGGGTGTGCTATTATCATGACATACCTTTGAAGTCTGGCATCATCAGAACCAAGAGCATCCTTCAATCCCGCGTAGCCATTTCCCAGGCGAAATGCGGAAATTCCAGGCTGGTTATGACGAATTAGAGCTGCAAAATAATTGTACGGAGTTATGTTAGCATGACCAACAGAAACTACACTGAAAATTAACTGTACAGTTCACACTGTTCAATCAAAGGATATACTCCACATGATACTGAGGTTCACACGGTTCAATCAAAGGATTATATACTCTACATGATACTGAGTGGTACTTACAAGATATGGCTCCTAAAGCTTTTGTGCGTGCATTTGTACTTGGATCTGATTTGAAGTTCGTCAACAGTGGCTCGAGTCCATTGGATTCCATGACAAGTTGCTGACTCTTGGGATTATTCTGCACAATTGTACTAACAACTTCTGCGGCCTTTGCTCGGATGCCAGCATTTGAATTTTTCAAGTAACCAAGTAGAGGATCCAACCCACCAATAGAATGTAGATCTGTTTGATGTATATGTATTAGGAGTTGGGACTTGCACAATAACCACAAGGACAAGCATTTACAAGGAAGCAAAGATTAACTATGTATCTTACCATTTGCCATGTCAATGGATTCAACATGCTCCTGTAGCTCATCCAACATATCTGAAAATAGAGTCAGTAATTTTTTTATTCAAGAGCCAACACTAATAATAAGGATGATAGATATAAATGCCCATAAAGTCAAATTTCAAGGAGGATACACAACCAAGTAACATTGAAAACTTCGTTTAGCAATTAACAGGCAAGTGACAGCACATGAACACCATCAATCATGAATTCCTCATATGACCATGACCATCAACTATGAATTTCTTTTGCAAATGGTACATGATACAGCTAAGGGCCTCCAATGTTAGCTTTGAGTGCTACAGAAATCATTTGGCAGATCAATTGACAGCCTAGACCATTACAACCACACGGTTTCTTCGTTTATTGTGTTTCCACACCCTGCTCCACATAATATGTGTTGCGTGCATCCTGATAAGTTAAATACCCTCATGTTCCTATGGCAGATCAATTAACAGCCTAGACCATTACAATCACACGGATTCCACACCCTGCTGCAAGTAACAAGTGTTGTGTGCATGCTCATGCGTTAAATACCCTCATGTTCCTAGTCCAACTATAAGTGTGAGAATTTTCACCGGTTACTAAACATATCAGCAATAAAGGTCAATGATTTAAAAATGAGCCATTTTGTAAAACTAAAAAATGAACTAAGGAAGCATTGGAATGCCCCAAACAATACCTTCAATGTTCTCTGGGGTCACACCCTGAGACTGCAAGACATCTTCTGGAGTTTTCATCACCTGAGTGATCTCCTTCATCCTCTTGACAACATCTATCGTGTTGGCTTGCATAGCCTCCATGAACCATTTTCTGTCTTCCTCACTGCAGAACCAAACCAATGAAATTGAGAACCACATGTGAACATTTGATCCCACTTCTCTTGTACTAATTGCAGTAATTTTGGCAGCAGATGTTAAACCTACTAGCCAAACAAATCAGGGGGGGAGGGGGGGGGGAGAGAGAGAGAGAGAGAGAAGGAACCCGTAGTAAGACAGCAAATTTGAGCATATGAAGGCTGTCCGCTAAGAATCTAGAGTACAGGGAGTAAGACAGCAAAATCTAAACATATGAACTGATGAACACGGAGTCATTAGGGTTGTGACACAGAACGAGAGCAAAGGGAGGAAGCAGGGGATCTGAACGCGGGGGTCGCAGACCTGAGAGCACGCGGCGGTTTGGTGCCGTCTCCGTGGGCGATGCTCCACTTGAACAGGCCGTTCCAGTCGGGGCCCCCATCCTTCGCCATCCCCCTTGTTCTTCTTCTGCAGCTGGTGCTGCGAGATGAGGCGAGACGAACTGTAGGGTTCTGCTCACGATAGGTGCGGATTGCTTCAGGCGAGATCGATAGGGTTCTCGGCTTCTCGCTGCAAGGCTCTCTTCCCTTCTTTTATGTGGGGCGGTGGCGGTGGAGGGAGACCGGGGCTCCCCGTCGTCAGTCGTGGCGTCGAGTGGATGCGGCGGCGGGTTCCGGAGTACTCCCGAACCTGCGGTTTGTGTGGCCGGCGGTGTCCCCTCCTGGGCGTCCGTGGGCCACGAATTTGACTTCAGGGATCCATTTACACCGGGCTTTGGGTCTATTAAGGCCCACTGAAGTGTTTACGAATCTTTTACATTTTGGCTTTTCACATAATTTTTCAAAATTTTCCGTCATCGAAACGTATATAAAATATTAAATGTAGACGAAAACAAAAACTAATTACACAGTTTATCTATAAATCACGAGAAAATTTTTCGTCACATCGAATCTTGCGGAACATATATAAAACATTAAATATAAATAAAAACAAAAACTAATTACACAGTTTATCTATAAATCACGAGACGAATCTTTTGATCCTAGTTAGTTTATAATTGGACAACATTTGCCACAAACAAACGAAAATGCTACAGTAGTGAAATCAAAAAAATTTACCAACTAAACCAGGCCTTTGTAAAACGTTTTTGCTCGTTTTTGCTCCTAATTAGTCTAATTGAACTTTTTTTAACCTCATCTAATTTTAACCTAATTAGGACCATTTTGGTTGTTATTAGTGTTTGTTTGGATACATTGAATGTTGAGATACATGTATAGAGTAATAAATATAGACCTTGTTTAATTCACCCAAAAACCAAAAACTTTTTAAATTTCTACACATGTATGGAGCATTAAATATAAATATAAATAAAAACTAATTACACAGTTGATGAGATCACAAGACGAATCTTTTAAACCTAGTTACTATATAATTGGACAATGTTTGCCAAATAAAAATAAAAATGCTAGAATGTCAAACAAGACTATTTAGAGAATACTAATTTACAAAACGAAT
>Ga0182004_10003417_pt1 | contig 12625 bp, 10 predicted proteins | sample Sormic07211540_1_FD_120479 | JGI IMG/M metagenome (GOLD analysis project Ga0182004, IMG submission 120479) | Endophyte microbial communities from Sorghum bicolor roots, Mead, Nebraska, USA - 072115-40_1 MetaG | ecosystem: Host-associated > Plants > Roots > Unclassified | place: USA: Nebraska... | reverse complement strand
TCTACTCTCACTTTTTATAAGTCACTTAACCACGCAAGCACACGAGCTATAATCCTCCAAAACGCCACACAGCCCACAGCACAAGACTCTGGACACGTCACTTGTACCAAACACCTCGCTGCACTGCACATGCCACGACGATGACACAACGGCGACGAGCACCGCCTGACCACTGCAGAGTGCAGACTGCTTCTTCTCCAGCTCCGGCTCCGACCACTCCCTAGTCGCTACTTCCGCCACCGGCGCATTCGGCGACGAACTCGGCGACGCGTATCATGAAGTCTCGCGCGTCGTCGAACCCGGGGAAGACGTAGAAGGCGTGGATGGCGTCGGGGTACTCAGCCACCCGCACGTCCTTGCCCATACTCTTGAGCATCTCGCCGTACCGGCGCTGCCAGTCCTGCAGCGGGTCGAAGCCGCCGATGGCGAGCAGCACGGGCGGGAACGCCGGCGAGTCGAGGCCCGCGGCGGCGGCCGGGGACGCGAAGTTGGCGGCCTCGTGGGTGCGGTCGCAGCCTGGTGGCAGGAACGCGCGCCACATCCAGTCGGTGCGGTCGATGGACACGATGGGCGCGGCGCCGTCCAGGCGGAGCTCCGAGGGCGTCCTCTCCTCGCCGCCGAAGAAGGGCTGGATGGCGATCAGGCCGGCGACGCGGACGTTCCTGAACGTGGCGGCGTCGCACGCGTAGCGGCGGGCCACGTGGTGCGCGATGTTGCCGCCGGCGCTGTCGCCCGCGACGAAGCAGCGGGAGACGTCGAGCGGGATAGTGGTGGTGGTGGAAGGGTGGTTCTTGGGGTCGTCGAGGAAGCGCAGCGCCGCGACCCCGTCGTCGTAGGGCGCCGGGAACCGGTGCTCCGGGGCACGGCGGTAGTCGACGGAGAGCACGGCCGCGGAGGCGTACCGCGCCATGCGGCGGCACGCGGCGTCGTAGGCCGCGGACGCCGCGGAGAGGTACGCGAACCCGCCGCCGTGGAAGAAGACGATCACGGGGAAGGGGGACGTGGACTTGGCCGTCGTAGTGGCCGGGTGGAAGAGGCGCGCGCGGAGGCGGCGGGCGCCGTCCAGGACGACGTCCCGGGAGGCGACGCCGCGGCAAGGGGAGGAGATGGCCGGGACACGCGGGTCCAGCAGCGACAGCGCGCAGCGGTTCAGCGTGCCGTCTGCCCGGCGGGTGGCGTCGGTCAAGCGGTCCACGAACTTGAGGGAGAGCCGCATGAGGCGCGACATCGGCGGCTTCGGCTTCCGCGGCGGCGTCGTGGGAGCCTCCGCCATTGCACCCGCGGCGGCGGGCGACGGCGATGAATGGCTGATGCGATGGATCGCTGCGGGCTCGCCGGAGTGGGTGTGGCTCTACTGGCTGAGGCGTCGAAGCTGCAGTTTTGCTAATGGGTCGTATCGTATGTATTTATACGGGCAGGGCCGGGCCGGGCCGGGCCGCGAGCGCGGTTTTCAAGATTCAGACGTGTGCTCTACTTTTTCCGCAGCTTAAGTAATTGCCACATAATTGGTTTCCTAGTTTTGGTGAACTTCGGGCCTTCTGGAAGAGGTAGGCAGAAAAACAACTTCACACTTCACCGACTTATATCTTATATATATTGTTATAAAAAAACTATCTTATATATATAATAATACTCCCTCTCCGATAATTGATTATTATTGTTCTAAATTAAACTATGCGGGTGTTTACTTCTAAAAAAATGCAAAATACAAAATACCAACTACTTTGGAATGATAGAATATAAAATGCTAAAATTTTTAGGGTCATGTTTAATTTCATCCAAAATACAAAAATTATTATCCTTATGAGGCCTCTTGAGGCTCTTTTGCGCCTTTTTTTGCCTCTTGAGGCCAAAATCCAAAATGGAGAGTCACCATCCTTTTGCTAAAGAATTTACATGATGTTTAGTCTCATTTTGCAAAATGATGAATCAAAACCTAAATTTTTTTGGAATAGAAGGAGAACTAGACACCCCCTGTATTAAGCTTCACTAAATAAATTAATAAAAATAACAATAATATTTGCATTATCACATGAGATTCATCAAATGCATGATAAATGTATTTTCATGATTTATCTGATATAATAGATGTTAGTGCTTGTTTCTATATATATCTAGTTAAATTTAGAATAGTTTCACTTTAAACAACTGAAATACATTATATTATAGAACTGAGACGTAGGTGGAATCAATTGTGAACAAACATATATTGTTAACTAATTACATGCTTCTGAGAGGAGTTTCGTACAACCTGCGTTGCATACCTCTTAGTGTTTTAATTTTGTTTCCACAGTTGGACCAAACTTATATAAAAGTATATTGTTAAATAGAAGCATACTTCATGTACTATTTTTTTTTGCGAGACCCAATTTACTTCATGTACTGTTGTGACTATAGATAATCTGGAATGAATTAAAATACTTATATGTGTTTACATGAATGAATAAACTATTATAAATGAATGTTACTAGATGGTGCGACATGTTAACATGCACAACTAAATGCATGCTAGTGGATGAGGGCACTCACAATGCAAGACTCTATCACAGAGTCTAAGACAATTAATTACATATTATTTATGGTTTTTTGCTGATGTGGCAGCATATTTATTGAAGAAAGAGGTAAAAAAATAAGACTCCAAGTCTTATTTAGACTCTAAGTCCACATTGTTCGAGATAATAAATAACTTTAGACTCTATCATAGAGTCTGCATTGTGAATGCCCTGATGTGACTCCTAAATTTCATACATTTATTGAGAAGACAACTAAATGCATGCTAGTAATTTAGAATATCGTGAGAGTGGATTAACTTAAATTTAGAAAAGAAAAGAGAATTGTTTAGTTTGGATTTGGGTGGTTCCTGAAGTTCAAACTTTACCTAGATATTTTGTATTCTTATTTACAAAAACAAATGTATGTAAGGTCAAGGTTTAAAATTAAAAAAATAGGTTGTAATCTTCTAAGATCAACTTTAGTACAAACTAAATTGTAAACATAGTTTGAAACGCATTTATGCTAAAAGACAATATCTCATTACCCATTTCAATTTTTTATAAATTCAGGTTTCAAAATCTTAGGCAAAATGGTTACTAACCTTATAGTTTGTAATTAAAACAAAATAGTATTATCATGAGATCTCCTTCTATTATCATAGTAGACACAATGTTTAGTTGTGTGGCCTTGGCTTAAACCACAGTTGTGACAATGTACCTCCCTCCTTCTCTGGTCTTTTTGTGGCCCTATCCTCCTTGGTCTTCTTGCCCTTCACTTTGGCCACCTTGACCTTCCCTGTCTTATGTTGTCGGTTGTTGTGGGGGCTATGATCCCTAGGTGTCTCAAGGCATCAACTAGTTAGCAGAGTGGCCCACTGTAGGTCGGCTGGTATATGCCTGAACGATCGAGGCCTAGCTAAGCTAAGCAACCGGGCCAGATACTAAGGCCAAGGTCAGCCATGACTCTTTCCTTCTGCCTTAGCCACATGCCGCACAAGGGTTTATGACCTCTTCGTCATCTCGACCCCTAGGAGCAATGGGGAGAGGTCATGAACCTTCGTGCGACGTTCAGCTAAGATAGGAGAAGGGGTCATGGTAGACCCCCAGCCTTGCTGTCTAGCCTGATCTACTTTTAGCTTAGCTGGGCCTCTGTCGCTCAGGCTCAAACTAGCTTTGGTATTTTGGGTCACTCGGTCTGGTGACTAATCAATGTCTTGAGATACTCGGAGATTATAACTCTAACAGTTGTTATGGGGGGTTGTCTCACTGTTCTTGACATTGCATCCCTCATGGTTATCATGATTGTTAGCTACTTCTGACTAGGTTGCTTGATATGTTGATGCTGAGTACTGGTATTCTTATTTTCTTATGCTCAAGTAGTTAATTTTGTAAGCACATGGAAACATCATTGTAGCACTTCACCTAGGAGTATTTTAGGGCATCGTATTAATATTCTTAGGGAAAGCGATGACTAAGAGTAATTGTTGAATAGATTTTTCTTGACTATATCACAAGTATTGTACCAAAGTCTAGTGGGGGTAACAATAAATAAAGAGGTAGTGCAACACATATTGATGTTCCATTGCAATAAAGATAGAATCTAATGGGAGGGCACTGAATGAGTATAAGATTCCTATACACTTCTTTGTGACTATCGCTATGTAATTGAAACATTAAATCAATACAAATGCATAGGAACATAATTTAAATAAGGTTTCCTAAAAGAGTGGAGGTTAAACCTAGGGTTTTATTAGAAACCTCTATTTTCAAAATACCTAGGGCTTGTATGTAAAAATGATAAATATAGAAACATAGGAATTGATTTTAAAATTTGTGGTCAAAGACTAGCAGTAAGGGGTACCTTATTTTGATGGATGATCTCATTAAGCTGGACTGCATCTATAGATTAGTGGACTTTTATGTGAATTGGGACAATGCTCGGTGGATTTTAATAGTCATAGGGTTTATATTTTTATTTAGAAAAATCATAGAAGGTTCATTTATTAATTAAAAGAGGCATTTTTAGAACATAATAAAATTGTTGAAATTGAATGTTTCATATTTTTTCTAGGTAGGGCATACAATGAGAAACACACACAGATAGTTTCATGATTTTATCATTCACCAATAATTAAATAAGAATTTAACAAGAAATCACACTTTTAAACATTTCTAGAAAAGAATAAAACCGACTCAGACTTTTCTCACTCACCCTCTGGCTACCCACACCCACTAATGCGCGGGTCCTAGGTTCAACCCTGGCTCTGCCCGCATTGATCGCGGTGGTGCCACCTTTGGTCGGTAGGTACTCGTCGCCAGTGAGAGCTCTAGCAACGACGAGGGCACCTATGCGCTTGGGAGGACCTCATGCATCGCCTAGGGGTACTAGCTAGATAGGGTAGGGCTCATGGCAAGCTTGTCACCAGCCATGGTGGCATGGTGGCATGGCAGACAGTGCTCCAGTGACTCCCATGTGGTAGAGGTAGACATGAAGAGTTGGCTAACCCCACGAGGCAACAGGGAAGCCAAATCAACAAAGAGGAGGAATGGAAACTCTATGGTGGGAACTGCCCTGGTGGAGTGGCTACGACGCTGCCCTTAGCCAACCACGAGGAAGATCATGGCACATGGCCAGTTGTGGTGGCCAGAGGCAAGGTGAGCGGTTCAAGGAGCTGTGTAAGGACCTAGCAAGGCTATGCACAAAGGGAATTAGGCAGGGGAGGAGTGGTGGTGGCAAAATTGATCGGTGCGGTGAGGTCACCGGCGGTGATCGAAAAATAAGAAGAGAAGAACGATGTCTAGCTCGTGCAGGCCTAACAAGGAGAGAGAGCGTGAGTTGGCTCCATTTTGGCACAAGGAGATGGCGAACTATGCTGCAGGATGAATTGGATAGAGCTACTATGGCGATGATAAATTTGGCTGGCAAGCTCTCAATGTCGACTGACAGAGCAGAGAGGAGAGAATGGTGGCCGGCTTGAAGGGATATGGGGGAGGGTGAAGCTTCACAACATCCAACTCCTGCATCATGACATGCCTGCAGAAGTAGTTGCATGTTGCATGCGTGAAGGCGACAAAAACGGTCATGAGACCATCGAGGGCGAGCAGCGAGAGCAGCAACCGCCGGTGAACACTGTAGCAGAGCCTCCTATTTCTTCATTTTCAAAATTACTTCCAAATTCATAAAATAACTTGAAAACTTTCGAAAACAAAAGTTGTTTAGTTCAAAATATTCTACAAGTTTGCTTTTAGGACCTAAGTCTAAATTTGGGTGGAATAGAGAGATATGGAATGGGGATGAAATTTAAATTCAAAATTAGGGTTTTGAAATTAGTTTTGCCTAAGCAAATTTTGGGAAATTAACTAGAGACAATCATGGATCAAACATCACAAACAATTGCACAGTTACACAGTACAAACTTAATACTAAGCAATGGAATAAAGTTTGGATAAATTTTATTCATGAAAATTTATTTGAAAATTCATCAAAGATTGAACTTATTAGTTGTCCCTAGGGACTTAGGTAGCAATGACTAAGTTCTAAGAAATAGTTATTGAATTCAATCTTTGAGTAATTAATTAGTGGTTAAACACGTATAAAACATAACAACCAACCACATAGAGACCAAATACACACATTATACATGGTACAAAAAGTGAACTTAGTTTATTTATAAAATTTCACATACTAATTCTCCAAACTTTTAATCTAATAACTGATTTCCAAGGACTTAGCCATATAATGACTAAGTGTATAATCAGCATTTGTTCAACTTTTGGAGCTCAATTTTAAACATGTTTCACATGCAAACATCATCAAACTTTGATTCCTCATTATAAAGCATACTTCACACTACAAATTTTATTCCAACAAAATTTTATTTGTTTAAGCCAATTCTCATATATAAAATCACAAAGAATGTTAAACATTAATATTGTCAACACTTTGAGTATTAACTAAAGCAACACATTTGCAACATATGAAAGCTATAAAGAAACATGAAATGCATTTATGACATGACTCTTGATACTCATGCTTAATGATGCTCATGATCAAATTTTAATTGGCACTTTAACATCTGGGATGTTACAGGAGGCTGATCGACAGCAACAACATGAGGCCTAGATCCATATGGCCCAGATCTGTGTGGCCAAGATCTATGCGTCCTAGACCCAAGGCCATGTGGGCTTTTTTCTTTTCCGTTTATTTTAATTGATTTACGAAGATGGGCAAAGCAACCGCCTCCATTAATCCTCCATTTACCATGACCTTTGATTGGGGAGGCGGTTGCAATGCCTGCCTCCATTAATCTATTTGGCCCACCTCCAAAAAGTTTTTCATAGTAGTGTATCTCTATAGATCTATAGTTATCTAAATGGAATGGCACGGTATGGACCAACACGCACCCAGCGACTAGATAAGGATGAGCTAGAAGATATCTAAAAGCTTTAGAGATGTATAGATTCTTGCGTGTGCCACGCACATAAATGTACTCTAGCTTTTAAGAGACTCCAAAGTTGTCACAATGATGACAAGCCATTAACATGACGAAAAGCAATCCATTAGGCGGCATCAACCTTTTCTCTTATTCGTTCAGTGACGTGTACATTATTTGTCCGTTACCTTAAAATCCCCTTGTAATCTTCTATATAAACCACCAAGACCACTATTCCTCTCATACCAATCATCGGCTGTTTGATCAACAATTTGAAGTAGAAGTTCGTAGAAGCTTGAGTAAGGTAATAAGTCTACCTTGTTAATTCTATAAGTTTATCACTAATGGAGAGGGTGACTACATGATTTGTTTAAGGATTATTTTATTATTTAGTAAGTGATAAGTCCTTTATTATGTTCATCTAATTTTGTATAGTTTTTATAGAAGGTCATACATTTTATTGATTATGTCAATTTGTAGCATTATCTTATAAATTAGATAGTACCTAATTCAAGGTGTGTGTGTGTGTGTGGAATCTTTGAACATATAGATCCTTAGCAATGTCAAATGGATCTGAAGATAGAAGTGAGCATCCACAAGAGTTGAATGGATCATCACCAACACCTCTGATGACACCACAAGAACAAGAAATTGATGATTTTTGGAGGAGAAGACAAGAGGACATTGAGAATTTGATGAACTTCAACAATCACAATCTACCCATAGAAAATATTGAAGAAATCATTAGAGCCAATCTTGGTAGTGTCATGACATCATCTGACACTCCACCATATGTGACAAAGCTATGTGAGCTATTTATCCAAGAACTGGCAATCCGCGCTTGGATGTGTGCCTCATCCCATGGCCGCTACACCATACTTGAATCAGATATCACAGAGGCCATTAATTCGACCAAGCCTTATAGTTTCCTCAATGGTGTTCTCCCAAGGCATGGGACAAATCATGATCAAGAATCCACATCCAGCAATATGTCCCAACTACTACAGGTTCATAATATAACTTTGGAAACTCCATTTTTATCCATTATCATAACTCATTTAACACAAAATGTTCAATTTGCTTTTTTTAGGAGACACAATTTCTTGCAGCAAGTGATGAAAGTATCAGAACTGCCACACCAACCATAATGACTCCTATAGTAGGCCATGGAGAAGTTGTTGATGGTGATCATCAAAATATTGGTGTGCAGAGATGCCCTGAGAATTATGATAGTGCAAGTGCTAACAACACTGACTCTACTAAGGATATGGTGGCTTCTGAGTCTACATTGCACAAATTAGTGAAAGAGGAAGACTCACAATTTCCTGAAGAAAACCATGTTCTTACAAGTAGCAATGCATTGGAGATGAAGAATGATGAAGATCTTAACAATATGTCTACCACCTCAAGTGGAAGCACTAAAGAAACCAAATAAAATACAAGTTGATCATTTATCCATTGTGTCATCAAGTGTTATATTAAATGATATGGCAGAAGCATCAACTATGTATGCCCTACATATAGAAATAAATTATGGGAAACCTTGTCTTGAGTTTTCTATGATTGGATTTTACTTGTATTTCCATCCAAATTTGTTAAAGTTGAACTCATAAAGGTTGCCTCTTCTTTTTAATCCAATAGCTATACATATTCCACTTGATGCATTGAAGTACCAATCGGAGTATCCAAACATAGGCTGGTTACACATAACAAAAAAATATTAGGTGGCTTGTTGTAGTTAGCAGTAAATAATTATCACTACTACACAAATGATTTTAGAAGATAGTGTCCAAATATTAACGGAGACGGGCACAAAATTCAGTCGCCTTGTAAAATGGTAGGCTATTAACCGAGGCAGTCATTTCTATTTACCAAAGCAATCATGTTTGCCCACCTTGTAAAATCAATTTATGGAGGTTGTCCTAAAATCACTTTATAGAGGCAGGCCTTTCAAAAGGCCCACATATAAAAATAGGTCCATATAAAAATATGTCTATTAAAAGGTCTGCCTCTAGAAATAGATCAAAAGCACACCAGCATACCCAAAACCACAGTCGCATGTACAATACCGTGTTAGGGTTTGGAAGGCCATCAGTGCCCTTTTCTCTTCCTCTCCCTCAACTGCCAGCAGTGCCCTCATCTCTTCTCAATGATGACTACCAAGCTCTCTCCTTCTTCCACCCCATACTATTTCTCTCTTGTTTCTTTTCCTCCCATCATTGCACCTCCTCCCCTCCCTTCCCCTAGTGATGCACCCCTTCTCTCTATCTTCCCCCCTAGTGCCGGATTCGACCATCTCCTCCTTGGCGGCGGTGGTCTAGCCTCACGTCCTCAGTGGTGGTGGATCCACCCCTCTACTCCTCGGTGGCAGTGGTTTTAGCCTTCTCCTCCTTGGTGGTGGTGGATCCGGTCTCCTCCTCCTCCTCCTCCTCCTTGGTGGCAGCACATCTGGCCCTGTCCTCTTAGTGGCGGTGGATTCGACCAGTGGCAGCGGATCCAGCCCTTCCTCCTTGGTGGCAGTGGATCTGGTCCTCTCCTTCCTAGCGATGGATCTAGTCCCCTCCTTAGTGGCAATGGATCTAGCCCCCTCGGCAGTAGTGGATCCAGCCCTTGCTCCTCCTCGACAACGAATCTAGCCCCCCTCTCTTCCACGATGGCGCTAGGGAGATGACTAGAGCTGGGGCAGCAGATCGACGGTGGCAGCGTGAGGCCTAGATCCGTGTGGCCTAGATCCAGGTCTATGTGGGCTTTTCTTCTTCTTTTTGTTTATTTTAATCAATTTACAGAGGTGGATCCTCCATTTACCATGACCTTCGATTGGAAGTGGTTGCAATGCCCACCTCCATTAATTCATTTGGCTTGCCTCCAAAAAGATTTTGTAGTAGTGTATCTATATATAGTGGTGAAGGACAGACAGAAAGCAAGGTGTGGCATGGTAGATCGTTGGAGCTCCCTGCAGTGACTAATTGCGTAGAAATTGAGAGGCCATGGCAAATTTGAGGTAGGAGAGCTGGCACACCTAGCCCTGTTGAGAGATTCGCCACTGTCTATATAGATCTATAGTTGTCTAAACAGATGGCATGGTATGGACCAACACGCACCCAACAAGGCGTGGTAGGGATTTATGGAGCCTGACATGACATGGTTGAGTTATGAGGCTATCTCATTCGTGTGGCATGATAGAGCCTTACATGTGTCATGTGTGTGAGCCTAGCAAGCCTATGAAACTCGATGGCATGACAAAGGCTCTAAGTTGGAGACCATGGCCGGTCACTATAGCCCATAGATGAAGATATGTTGAATATGAAGCCCGATGGCATGACAAAACCTCTAATTAGAGACCATGGCCGGTCGGTTGTAGCCCATAGATGAAGATATGTCGAAGGTGAGGTAATGATAGTCGACAGCCAAGGACATCTAGGCTACCATGCCCTCGAGGGAGAGATAGATTTGAAGGAGCTAAAGAAAGTTGGCTTTGGTGCGGAGGCGTCAAATCTGGCCATGGAGGCCCAAGATCCACCAACATTGATGGTGGTCATGGTTGCTCCACCATTGTTTTGTAGGGGTGAAAGTGGTGTGGATAATGGTCTAAACAGGTCTGATTTGAATCCAAATTTTTAGGATACGGAGAAGAACTTTTAATATCCATACGGATACGGATAATGGATTATCTGCAAATTCTATGCGGATTATCCGATGTTCAAAACAGGATATCCAAAAGTTTCTCTCCGTGACTAAAGAATTCGGGATTTTAAAAAGTTTGTTAGTTGAGAACTTTTTTTTGTGATGCGGCTATTTGATGTTCTAATTTTTAAATTGAGAAACTTGCTAGATATTATTATTTATTGGCAAGTAACTTATCATTTTCTAGTGAAGATATCATGTAAAGGATTAATTATCAGGGTGAGAGCCGCAATATATGGAATGCAATGCAAGATTATTATCTTCTCCTGTTCTAGTTCTTTACTAAATCAATTCTTGATAAGCATATGTTACTCGACTATTTAAATTCGTCTTCAATCCGGTTCCGCTCCATATCCGTACCAATTCCAACTTCCTGCACATGGAGAGGCGACCTGTTTTCATCCCTAGTTGTTGGCACTTTAATCCTCCCTGCACATGTATTGTTGTTTATGCACATATTTTATTGCATGTTTTAGTGATACTTTCATACATATTTGCATCATATGTGCCACTTGCTGGCTAATATTGACCTTGTGTTTTCAAATACGCTTTGTATTTCTATTCATGTTTATAAGAAATAAATATGGCATAAATTGGACACTTGCGTAACACAAGTTGTGTTTATATGGACAATGGACTTGACATGGGCTTAATTGCACACGTGATAGAAGAGGCTCGTTCATTAGTACAAATGATGAGCTAATCATGGGCCTGGATTTGAGGTCTTCGTGTGTCTTGATCCTCTAGCCCAAGGACGATCCACTAAAAGCCCACATGACATAAAGATGGTTATTCATAGGCCTGCTGCCACGTCCATGACATGCCAAAGACCATTTTCGATCGTCATCATGACCTCACACTAGTGCAACTATGACGCGTCCCACACGGGTTGCATTGCATGATGAGAACCACGTCACACTCGACACCACCGTCCCAGTCCACGTCACCGACCCCAGTCACTCGACACCTACAGTAATCCTCTGCTAGCAGAAGCATCTCGGCGACAGCTGCGCCTGCGCCGTCCGTCGCCGGTCACTCGCTGCTGCTGCTGCCGGCGACGATCTCCTTGATCCGTAGCATGAGGTCCTTGGACTCGGCGAACTCCGGGAACACGTAGAAGGCGTGGATGGCGTCGGGGTACTCGAGCACCCGCACCTCCTTCCCCTTGCCGCGCAGCGCGTCGCAGTAGCGCCGCTGCCAGTCCTGCAGCGGGTCGTACCCGCCGACGACGACCGTGGCGGGCGGGAAGGAACCGGCGGCGTCGAGGTCGATGCCCGCGGTGGCGGCCTCGGGCGACGACGCCTCGTGGTCGCGGTCGGCGCCGTGGGGCAGGAACGCGCGCCACATCCAGTCGGTGCGCGGCACGGAGACGATGGGCGCGCCCACGAGCCTTAGCTCGGCGGGCGTGCGCTCCTCGCCGCCGAAGAAAGGCTGGATGGCGATGAGGCCCGCGAGGCGGAGGCTCGCGAACGCCGACGGGTCGAGCGCGTAGCGGCGGGCCACGTGGTGCGCGATGTTGCCGCCCGCGCTGTCCCCCGCGACGAAGCACCGCGCGGCGTCGATCGGCGGGGCGACCGCGAGCGCGCCGGGGTGGTCGGGGTCCGGGCCGTCGAGGAAGCGCAGCGCCGCGTAGCCGTCGTCGTAGGCGGCCGGGAAGCGGTGCTCGGGCGAGCGGCGGTAGTCGACGGACAGCACGGCCGCGCCGGCGTACCTGGCGATACGGCGGCACGCGGCGTCGTAGGCCAGGGACGCCGCGGAGAGGTACGCGAACCCGCCGCCGTGGAAGAACACGACGACGGGCACCGCCGCCGCCTCCGCGGCGTCGGCGGGAGCAGGAGCGCAGGGGTAGAAGAGGCGGGCGCGGAGGGGCAGGGCAGGGTCGATGGTGACGTCCCGCGAGGCGACGCCGTTGCGCGGGGTAGCGGACGCCGCGACGGGCTTGTCGAGCACGGCGAGCAGGCGGCGGTTGACGGTGCCGTCGGCGCGGCGCGTGGCGTCGGTGAGGTACCCCGCGGC
>Ga0182004_10003416_pt1 | contig 12626 bp, 12 predicted proteins | sample Sormic07211540_1_FD_120479 | JGI IMG/M metagenome (GOLD analysis project Ga0182004, IMG submission 120479) | Endophyte microbial communities from Sorghum bicolor roots, Mead, Nebraska, USA - 072115-40_1 MetaG | ecosystem: Host-associated > Plants > Roots > Unclassified | place: USA: Nebraska... | reverse complement strand
TATTGAGAAATTATTAAGAAAAAATGAATGAGATTAGAATGGATGCATACATGACTGCATGTGTCAGCTTGTGTCAGTGCGTGTCAGCCTGTGTCAGGTGCAGTTAGGTGGAACGACTAACTCGCGGAAAGGTTTCTATGTGGTAACGAATTGATTTTAATTCATGCAACCACTAGATTTTATGAGTATACATCAAGACAAATCTATTCATATGGTTTTCATATTTTTAAATTTAACAACTTAAAAGTTATTCATGATTTATATTTTTAATGTTTGACTCAAATCTTCTCCAAAACGGTTTTTGTACGGACGGAGTATAACTTAACCAGGATATTGTCACCGTTAAGGGCGCATTGGCGCAGCTCCCGCCTCCCGCGGGGGCTAGCATGTGTTTGCACTGTGCGTCCCTGTACTCCACTGCGCGCTGCGTGAAATTAGCTCCGGCTCTGCCTGCCACCAGAGACGAGCCCAAGGAGCTGGGTTTGCTTCGGCCGGCTATGGCATAGTGCACCTACAGGGAAGGAGTCGGAACCGCCGAGAGCGGAGCCAATTCATGTAAACTTTTTTTTTAAAATATTGTAGCACATTTATAACTATAACAACTAGTATTTAATTATAGACTAATTAAATTAAAAAAAATGTATCTTGAAAAATATATTCAAACTATGTAAATATTTATTTTTAATTTATATTTAATACTCTCTCTCTCTCTCTATATATATATATCCAAATATTTAATATAATAGGACTAAAAGTTTTTGAATCAGAACTAAACAGAGCCATAGTGGAAAATGAAAAAAATTGGTACTCCCTCCGTCTCTGAAAGCTGCAACTTATAGAGTTGTCCTAAGTTAAACTTTTAAAACTTTGACCAAATTTATAAAAAAAAGCACTAAGATTTATAGTACCAAATTAATACCATTAGATTTATCATTGAATATATTTTTATAAGATACTCATTTTATGTTATACATATTGATACTTTTTTCTATAAAGTTGATCAAAGTTAAACAAGTTTGACTGGCACGGATTTTAGAAATTGAAGCTTTGACAAAAGAGTATTACGGGACGGCCACCCGTTGCTGCATCGATGCACAGCCGCTCCAGACCGCCAGCTCACATCCTACCCCTGCCTCTCGCTGCCCTCGTCTCACCTCACGTCACCTATTCCTCACTCTCGCTGCCCTCTGGGTCCCATCTCACGGCGTCTGCGCTCCTCGCGGAACGTGCCGCTTTACGACCAAGAAGCGAGGCCCCGGACCTCGACGTCCTCGCCGCCAGGGCCTCGCCCACCTGCTCCCGAGCTCCGCCCCGCCTCCACTACAACTACCCACATTCCCCCTTTCCTCCCTCCTTTGGCCGCCGCCAGCAGAAAACCCTAACCCTCTCCACCTCGCCGCCCCTTCTCCACCACCAGCCACGCGGAGGAGCACCGCGGGGCACGGGCAGCAAGGAGAGGATCGCACCCACGGCTAAGACATCGAGGGCCGGCAAACACCATCAGCACGGCTACCTTTCTACCCCGGGCTCTTCTTCTCCACCCCGAACGCAGCCGCCGCCAGTTGCCGTCGCGCCCCTCCGGGCTCCTGTCCTCCGCATCAACGGACGCCACGGCCACGTGCTACACCGGCATCTCCAGGTGAGCAGCGCGCCGCCATCCCGCTTTCTCTCTAGTCAATTCTCGAGCTGGCCATGAATATCTCGCGCACGTAACGTGCGTCACGCGTTTCAACTCGGCCGCGCTTGGTCGCAGCCACGGCCACCCCACCGCATGGCCTCGCCACGCACATTGTACGGCTCGAGCCACTAGGCTGTGATACATCACCGGAAGCACACGCGACCTTGGCCTTGAGTGGCGCGGCTACGCCGGCGATGAGCACGGCACGAGACACGCTCCGCCGAGTCGTGCACGCACCCACGGTCCCACGCACGAGACGGCTTCGCCACCGCGCGTCCGCACCGCTATGTAAATCGATTTGGTTGGGAGTGCTTGATTGATATAGGGCGGGAGATGATTATGTATGTATTTTGCATCGATCCCTTCCACTGCTGAGCTATGGGGCTACGGCGCTTCGACGGCTCGGGGTCCTCCGCTGGCGTCTGCGTCGATCGAGTTCCTCTCGCTCGCTGGAGGAGCTGATCTTCCGCGGCATCGTCGCATCGACGACTCTGCCGGCCTCCCTACCCGTCTCTGCGGCCAGACTGTCGATCTCCAACCCAAAGGTGTAGTCTTTCTTCGTGATCGGGGCGAGTGGAGGTATCTAGCTACTGGCTTGGCACAAATATATGTGGCTGATTAGGTCCTGTGCTCCACGGTTACTCGTTGTCCATCAAAGTCACTTTGGTTGGTTTAATTAGTTTGTTCTTGGTGTCTTACCTCTGTGTGTATGGGCCATATGGAGATGATGACAGGATTAAATTTCTCCAAGAGCTTGATTTGTCCGGATTTTGCTCAGTGGCCCTTAGATATGAGGGGGATTTCAACTTGATTTGTGAGGCTGCTAATAAGAACAATCAATGCCTAAATCTAGGAGAGTTACTCCTGCATGGTCGCATGTTCACATGGAGTGACAAGAGGCAACACCCTATTCTCCAGCACATTCATCGAGTGTGTATGTCGGTTGATTGGGAAAATCTATTCCCAAACTGTTTTTTGCACTCTTTTTTTTTGCGAATAAAGAGAGAGCTTTATTAGCTAGACACCAGCGTTAATATGTTTTTTGCACTCTTTACCATCACTCTTCTCCAATTATGTCACATTTGTTGTTGTAGTCTGACGCACTTCTAGGTCCAAGGAAACATTTCCATTTTTATGCTATTTGGCGAAAAGTCCCTGGTTTCATGGACATGGTCTGGCTTGGTCGCTTCAATTTATGCCAGTTAATGACCAACTTAGGTTGCTTGACTAGAAGCTGCGTAATACGGTGAAGGCACTCAAGAGCTAGAATACCAAGTTTATTGGTAGCTTCCGTATGCAGATCAAGGTCGTGAAAGAGCTACTCCATTGGCTTAAAATGGTGCAAGATCATCTGGAGCTCTCTATGGCCAAAAGATGATTTGCATCGCTTTATTAGGCTGAAGTACCTTGGTCTCACATCCATTAGGCTGAGGTACTTCAATGTGTTTCGTGGCCTCAGTGAGAAGTTCGCCTCCATTGGCTTGCATCTCATGCGCGGGCGTCCCGTCCCCATGTTTCTCTAGGCTTGCTCCGACTTGCTGCCGAGGAAATCATTCTCACCAACATGTCCAGTTCTCTGGCCTCTGCCTTCGTTGCTTCCACCGGTGCTGGTCAGCCTCGAGCATCTTCTGGTGGTGCTCCTCGTCCTCCGCTCCCACCATACCCCCCAACAGCCCTCCTAGTCCTACAACAGGGGCAGCCCTGGGAGCAGTATCTTCACTGAGTGTTGCAAGAAGAAGAAAAACAGCCCTCTTAGTGGCCGTACTACTGGCGATCAGCGTGCTTCTGGTGGACAGGAAGGCGGCCGACCTGGTTTCTGGGTGACCAGCTTCTTCAACCCCTGGACGGGCACCATTCAGATGTGTCCTGGACCTCGTCATCCACCATCTAGTGGGATTGGATCTTTTTTATTGTCTCCACAGCTAGCATACAAGTGCTTTTGAACGGCATCCCTAGGTCGTCGCATCTATCATGGTCGTGGACGGCGCCAAGGGGGGCCCTCTTTCCCCCTATGCTCTCTATTATTTTCATGGAGGGCCTCAATGCTATCGTGTCGCTACCGGATTCTAGAGGCCTTTTGACATCTCTTGTGGTGGTGGTGGTGGTGCTAATGCTGCTGGTGGGGGTGGGGTTGTTCTAACCATGTATGCAGGCAATGCCATGATTTTCCTGCCTTAGGTTGAGCTTTCACCTTTGCAAGGTGATCTTAGATATGTTTGATGATGCTTGTGGACTGCCAACCAATTTCACATAGAGTTAGCTCCTGATTTGTTGCAGCACAGAGCACCTAGATTTGGCACAGGGAATTATACCGTGTGTGGTTGCCTCCTTCCTATAAGTACTTGGGCATCCCCCTATCCATATGGCAGCTCACAGAGTCGGACTTGCAACCTCTAGTCATCTCGGTAGCACGTCACTTCCCTGGATCAAAAGGTTGCTTACTCAACAAGGAGGGAGACTCATGCTCACGAGGTCCACCCTCTTCGCTATCCTAGTCTACCTATCAATTATCACTTGTCTCGGGCTGGGCAATTTAATCCATTGATCGACTATGAATGGCGTTCCTACGGACCGGTTCTGATGCCGCCTATGGTAGATAGTGTGCGGTCACTTGGGCGAGGGCCTGTCACCCAAAGGAGTGAGATGGCCTTGGGATCCCGAATCTATAATTTCTAGGATACACCCTGAATTTGAGGTGGCTCTGGCTTCAAAGGAGTTTCTTTGGGCATTGAGGCATCTTAGGAATGGTCTTCTGTGTTTTTAGCAGGAAAAACTATTCTGGGTGATTTAAAGAGCAGGCTGCAATCTCTAGCACAGACACTTTGCCGTACACTCGTTTTGCCTCTTGTTGGGTTGGTCCTGTCAAGCAGGTTCCAAATCCACTGCAAGGTAGATTTGACTCTTTGGTCATCTTTGTTTCTTGGAGTCTATGGAAAGGAAGGAGTTACCGTGTGTTACAGAGTTGTGCTCTACAACTAGTGGCACTGGAACCTCTTATGCTGGACTCCATACACTTGTGGATTTTGGCTGGCTTCAAGAGCCTCTCTGCTTTTTGGTCGTGCCTAATTCCTTTCTGTTTTCCATTTCTTCTTCGTGTTTGTGTGTGCACGTTATATTCTAAACAATTCTAATTAAGCACGTGCTCTTAAAAACCCTTTTGATATACTTGAATATATTAAGTTACTCATTTTCTTACACAGATATATGAAGTTACTTATTTATGTACTTAGTCGGACCTTATTTCTATTTCACTTTTGTAGAAACCACCTCTGAATTCTGTAATGTGTTCGGTGTTATGCAAATGATGGGCACCTTTTATTTTTTGGGCTGCTTGTGTATGCTTTTTGTCCATTCACATATCATCTTGAAGTTTCTATCTTCTTGATCATGTAATTGTGGATAACAGATTGAATGACTTTAGTTCTCTATCTACAGGTGCTAAAATGTGTGCTTTGGCTCTCCTTGCATCGAAGTATAAATCCAAAATAAACTTTCCTGGTGTTCCACGCCTTTTCTCCACGACTACCCATGAGACATGTGAAATCAGGTTTTGTAAGCATCCGTTAGCTACTTTGTATTCTGATTTAATATTAAGACTTTGCTGCAGTACTGCCAAGTAATTATCTACTATTCATAGGTAGATCTGAATGGCTATTACCACCCAAATATATTTTTATTTGAAAAATAGGCAAAGTATGTTGTAAAATAGAAAAATATCTTGCAGTTAGATCTAACTTGCAAACTAACATATGAATTGAGATGCAATGTGACAAACTAACTTAATTTTCTTTGAGTTACGTATGTGACAAATTTTGTGACTTCCAATTGTTTAGTGAACATTATGGTGCATATATGTGATGTACTGCATTTTTTTGTTTATATAAGCCGTCACAATAATCCTTTAGCTTCATGATGATAGTTTGTAGAAGCATGCCCTGGTGATGTGTGCTTTTTTAACGTGACATGATGCAATATGATTCATCACATATATATGTTAGTCACAGACCTGGTTTTGTGCCAAATAAGAGCCATGTTGATGTTCACTAGACCTGAGATTTGTTTTGTTTATCTGATTACTTTTGAGTATATATAGTTGTTGCATTTGTTTCAAGTCTTACCTCCTAGAAGTTAATGAGAGTACCATAACAAAGCAATTAATATTAATATGTTTTTTTTCAGGACATTCTACGGCACACGTAAATATGATGCAAAACGGTTTGTTCCGCTGCTTGAACATTGCCGCCGTTACCCTATACTAAATAGGGTCCCTAACAACAGGCTGATTGGTGCTGTTGACCCAGAGAATCCCTTTCTTACCTCTGAATCTGGACGATTTCTGTCAAGGTCAGCACTGATGCTACCGTTTATCTCTCATCTACATGGCAAATCTGTTGTGGGATCCTTCAGTGAGGGCAATGTCGGTGTTCTGAGAGGAACAAGTGCCTTGTGCTTCAAGAAAATATGTTTTGGGGATCTCAATAGTGATACAAGAGCTGCTGGATATCAAGAGTCAGGTGCATTTCTCAAGGAACTGATAAAAAGGGTACATGGAGATTGGGCACTTGATCACTTGCCCCCTGACCTTTTCAGTTTACTAGGAAAACTAGAAGCAAACACTGTGATAGATGAAGAAGATTTGTTGTACGACGGATGTCTCTGCCCAAACTTGATCCGAGCGTACGTCCAATTCGAGACTTGGCGCCTTGCAAGAAAGGAGTTTCCAGCAATAGGCAAAGGTGAAAAGGCTTTAAAGATACTGGAATATATTCATTCCGAGTGCACTAACTACAAATCACTTTGCCCAAACAATATGTTCTTAAACAGCTGGGGTGCCCCGAAGCCTTATATGAATCCTCTCAACAAAACACCTTTGGCTGTTCCAAGTCCTTCAGCTTCAAATCCTGCCTCACCAACTGGTGGAAACAAGGGTCCTAAGAACAACATGAAGAAGACAAAAACCAAGAAGAACAAGAACAAGAACAAGAACAAGAACAGAGGTTCAGTTAGACCTAAGCTGGTTGACCTAGTGAGGCATGCTACTGTGCATTCCGTGGAGATGCGTCTCATGAAGTTAATTTCCACTCTCTCTCCAGAAGCTATCCAGAGCATGAAGAAGAATCCATACACCTTTTCTGATGTCATGACGCTTCTGCATTATACCTTTCCTCACTATGTTCCTACTGCTATTAGAGCATTCAAGAAACACCGGGCAGGTAAAAAGTTTGGAATAAAAAAGGTGTGGAAAATACCGTCTCTTTATTACTCCTAGGCGATAGGATGGCTAAGAACTTCGTGAACAGTGGTTTTTGCGACAAATTTTGGAATGGGTGAAATGTCTGTTATGGATCCTGCCATTTGGGTAGCTGAAAACATGTTGTGATGATTCTGCCCATTTGGGTTGCTGAAACTGTGTGATGTACTGAAATTGTTCACTAAATTCGGATTCTAGCATTTGGTAGCTGAAATTCTGTGTGATATACTGAAATGTTCACTAAATTTGGCTGGTTCACTATAGCAGTTTAATCCATCAGTTTCAGTACGCAATCCACCCTACTCTCGTAGCGGCCGCTTGCTGCCCACTCTGCTCGCACGCCGCCGCCCAACGCGGCATTGCCCACCATTGCTAGCGGTCGAAGCCGCGGGCTCGGCGACGTCGTCGGCCTCGGCCCCGGTGTGGGAGCACCGCATCTTCCATACGCTCGCCGTGCTCTACGGCATCGTCTTCGCCATCGATTGCGCCCGCTGTGTTTGATTTGTGGCCGCGCAATTTTGAGAGACCCAGGGAATTGTGGGTCGAATTGAGAGAGGTGGCACTATAACGTCCGCAGAGAATTCTGAATTCCCATTGTTTATTTCTCTGTAGGTCAGTTGATCAGAATCGAGTGTAGGGTGCCAGAGTATGCGTCTACAACGCAGAAGGTGTCCCATTTCCTAAACTTCCTCCTGCGGTGGTGAGCCAAGTATTTGTGCCGCTTGCATTACTTTGCTTCTGCTGGGTATTTGATTTGGTAGACTGATAAATGTGGATGCTCGATTCCTGCTTGCAGTGCGGTCCGTCGTGTTCATGCTGCGGTGAAATGTGCAACCTTGTTTAGTTCCTAAAAAGATTTGCAAGATTTTTTAATTCCCCGTCACATCGAATCTTTAGACGCATGCATATAGTATTAAATATAGACAAAAATAAAAACTAATTACACAATTTGGTCGAAATTGACGAGACGAATCTTTTGAACCTAGTTAGTCTTGTCAACTACAAACGAAAATACTACAGTATCGATTTCCCAAATTTTTTTGAAACTAAACAAAGCCGTGATGCAAGTTTTGCAAAAAAACACCCCACGTAGAGACGGCACGGCCGTCGTCTCGTGAGACGACGGCCTCTGCTCGTGCTCCGATGTCTGCTCCTTGATACGCCTGACCGTGTGTTGTTCATGACATATATGCTTTTAGGCCAGTCTCAATGGAGTTTCATAGACATTAAATATGTTGGTATGACACCATATTAATGAAGAGATATGATAAGAGTTTTATAGCAGTAGAGAGAGTTTTATGGAGATGAAACTCTTCTACACTGTTTCTAAAATATTGACGCTGACTCTAGTTTTAAGATAGCAAATATGTTGTTATCTTAAAACTAGAGTCATATGGCGCTCTTAGATTGAAGGTAAAACACATGACTAAAACACTTCAAGTATTTGGTGGCTGCTCACTGTTCCTGCTCATCGTAGCATTCTGTTATGAGTCTCCACCTCTTCATGCATATCACCTGACTACATACAGGAGGTAAGGGAGCTTTCAGAACCCAACAAATGTAACTGTCCATGGAAGGAAAGGTAAAACCAATATTGTAGTCCAGATAGCAATTAAATATTCAGATGGCAAGTACTACAACACAATTATATAAGAAAAGTGATTGAAAAATAGCATAATTATATAAGGGATAAAAGAAGTACCTGATCTCAGCATTAGTATCTCCTCAGAATTAGAATTCTTCAATCTAAGATGATAGATCACCCAGCTAGACATCAGAGAAGCACCGCAATTTCAGAAATGAGCACGCACCTTAGACTGAACACGGCCATCCCAAGCCCTGTATAATTTTAGTCCTGTTGAAATTCTCATGCCCATGGAGGAGTTCCTGCACACCATTGATGAAAAAAACAGCAAAAAAATTAACTGTCAAGCTTCAGCTTACAGCTCTCAAACTGCTGTATGTAAGCCTATTTTTTGAGTGAAGTTGTATGTAAGGCTATGGCACATTGACAAAAATTAACTGCCAGAAACTTGGGAAAGCCACCGCTGAAAAGAACTTCAGTTTGCATGTAGCTGAAGCTCAGAAATCACCTTATTTCGCAGATTTACAAAATGGTTAATTGTTTTCACAAATTTCTGAAGTATGTTGGATCTCAACAAGAACTCATGAAAGATTTACACGTGCCAGTGACTATTAGAAGGCATAAATTTGATAATTAACCAATTCAAAGATAAGTCTGCTATTTTTTCATTCAACAACGCACAATAGGAACAGTTAGTGTTCTTACCATGGAGGAAGCTCGCCTACGTGCTCACGGCAGCCGGGGCGGGAGCTCGCTCGTGCGCAGCCCGCGACGCGTTGGAGCTGGGCCGGGCGTCTCGTGGTGGACGAGGCAGAGCTTGCCGTGCGCAACACATGGCGCGAGCGCGACGGAGCTGGCCCGCCGTCTCGCAGCGGCCGGGGCGAAGGAAGGATTTGGGGGCTTGGGGCGCTGCCGCTTCCGCCACCGCCGGTGAGCACCCTTGCTCTTCTCAGATGCGGACGAGGTGCTCAATAGTTTGGCGCGAGAAATTCCTCCAGCGCGCGCCCAAACTGAACCCCCTGCGCGCATGGGATCCACGAGACCCTGCGGTTGGCGATGTGCCCGTACAACGGTGCTAGAGAAGGCGACTCGGCATTGGGCCACAAGCTCTCCTCGTCGTCTCGTCACACGACGATGCCTCCATCTCTACGTATTGACAGGGTTCTTTTTGCAAATATGTCATCACGGAGACAGAGTCGAAAGACCTGTTGTACGTGGAACCCTAATTATTGGACCGGATCGACGTTCAACCGGTAAAAAATCGAACCAGAGAGTATAACGGTTCAGATTCACTTACAAGACCAGTTATACAATCAAACCAGAAAAAACTGGTGAACCGGCTAGTTTTTTACCGAACTGGTGAACCAGCCGCTTCTGTCTGAACCGTTCCGGTCTGGGATCTCATCTGATAGTGCGCGACTGCGTGTGCTGCTGCCTCCTGCTTGTGCAACTCCAGTGTGTCTGCTACTGCCACCTGCGTGTTCGAGCGTGGCATGTGCATGGCTACAGTACTTGGTACTAGGCGCTGCTTCATGCTTTCTTTGTTTGACTTTGGATGTTTTTTAATTTCAAATTTTAATATATTTTTCATTTTAACTCTAAAATACATAAATAACACACTAGTGTCTATTTTGATTATCTTGACAATCTTTTCGTACTGGTACACTTTATCTCATTTGAGATTATTTTCAACGGTAAATATTTGAGTTACTCTTAAGTCCTTTTTGGAACATGTTAATTCTTTTAAGAGTATAACCCATTAAATTAAAGTCTCTTGCTACAATGCATAAATGTTGTCATTTATTGCTTTTTTACAATCAGATTATTTGAGTTAAGTTTTCCCAAAAGAAAGATTATTTGAGTTAAGAATCGTCAACATACACATTGTTTTTGGAGTAGCTATTGTGAAATGGTGGCTGGATTATTTCAAAGATGGTTATATAAATATGTTCTTTAGCTTATTTGTATATATGAATATATGGTTTTTGAAGAAACTGGTATATGAATATATGATCAACCATGTGTTGCTAATTACCTAATATATATAATATTATATTACACTAGTTCAAAATATTTGTGGCCGGTTCAATTCATTCGGTCCAAAATAATCGAACCAGTGGCTCAAACGGTTCTTAACAGTTGAAATAGTGAACCAGTTAACTCATAGCCTCACTGGTTCGATATCCAGTCGGGTCCTGCGTGGAACGGGGTCCTGAACTCCTTGGACCGAGTCCATGCGGCGACGCCGAAACCGAGGCCTTGTTTAGTTTGCAAAATTTTTAGTTTTTGGCTACTGTAGCACTTTTGTTTTTATTTGACAAACATTGTCCAATCATGGAGTAACTTGTCTCAAAAGATTCATCTCACAAATTACAGATAAACTATGTAATTAGTTTTTATTTGCGTTTATATTTAATGCTCCATACATGCGACCAAAGATTCGATGTGACGGGGAATCTTGAAAATTTTTGCGAAGCCCGAGTCCATGCGGGAGTAGTGGTCGCTGAGAGGCGACGCCCGGGGCCCGCCGAAGTCGCGCGTGGCTGTGGCTTCGTCCAGCTCTGCCCTCTTCCTCCCTTGGCTGCTGCCGCCGTTCGTCGACGGCGAGTCGCTCCAGCCCTGCTGCTGCCTGAAATGAGGCGCCGACATGTCCTTGCGGTCGTAGTGCTGCATCCACGCGCGGAACCGCTTGAGTGACACGCTCCCGGACCCAGGCTCCGCCGCCGTCCGGACCTCGTGCCGCTCCCGGTAGATGAACATGAACAGGTAGATGAGGAGCACGAGCGTCGCCGCGCCACGGCGGTGATGAGGAACAGCCCGCTGAAGTTCCACAGGGCGAGGCTGGCGTTGGCCGCGTCGACGCCGTCGCCGCATGACCCGGGCACGCCGAACCATTTCCTCTCGATCAGGTTGATGCTGTCGCCTTCCGTCAGCCGCACGATGGCGCGCGACACCTCCGTCGCCATCGGGGGGAGCCTCTCGGGAACGCGAACCCGACTACCCGAGGCCGGTGCCCTTGTAGACGGGGCCGGACATGACGTAGCCGTCGCAGTACTGCGGCTGCGACACGAAGACCTTGAGGTACGGGACCTCGTCGAACACCGAGGCGACCCCGCCGTCGTCCGAGCTCCTGGACAGCGCGTCCGCGTACTCGGCCGGTGTGCTGTTGCTCCTCAGCTTGCTCGGGGCGAAGTTCATCTTGAGGAGCTCGCCATAGACGAAGGGACCCTCCTGGTACCCGACGTAGTCACCGTTGCCGAGGAGATTGTTCACGTCCCTCACTGCCGGCCTCAGTTTCTGGACCGTCGTCAGCATCGATGTCAAGCTGGCCGTGTAGTTCGACGTCAGGATCAGGACGGCGAACACCCATATGACCATCACATTCTCCCCTTCACACCATCACCACAATGAGAGACTGATCAGTTTAACTGCCAGAGCCAGCTTCGCTTACTGTGTGCGAAGAACGGCCAGAGCCAGCTTAGCTTACTGTGTGCGAAGACGAGGGTGGAGAAGGCATAGTGGAAGATGATGCCGAACTGCTGCAGCGGCGTGCCTCTGGGAACTCGGGGTTGATCCGGTGCTCGATCACCCAGATGACGAAGCCGGTGAAGATGAAGGCGGCGAGGCTGGCGAGCCAGAGCGAAGGCGTGAGCGGCTTGAGGAAGAAGAACATGCCCGTGGCCGTCTGCGCCTGCACCGCCACGACCATGGACCACCCCGACTCGGTGAACGGCATGGTGAAGTCCGCCTCCGCCATCCTGCCCACGGTGGTGGACACGTCGCCGACGACAGCATCGGCTTTCTCCTCAGGAATCAGGTCTATCATCTAGTCGTAAGAAGACGAACTTGCGTTGCCGATGCCGTAGTAGGGCACGTACTGGTAGTACACCGGGTAGGGCAGTGCCTTGATGTCTGCTTCGAACACGTCGATGCTATAGCCGGAGACTATCGTCCTGCCGCTCGTCGTGTCGTTGTACACCTGCACGATCCACTACCGGATCCAGAGTCTTTGCCGATGGCTCGAAGCCATCGGCAAAAGCCAAAACCCCATCGGCAGAAAGTTTGCCGATGGCAAAGTGGCTCGGCCATCGGCAAAGCCCCATCGGCAACTA
>Ga0182004_10003415_pt1 | contig 12627 bp, 6 predicted proteins | sample Sormic07211540_1_FD_120479 | JGI IMG/M metagenome (GOLD analysis project Ga0182004, IMG submission 120479) | Endophyte microbial communities from Sorghum bicolor roots, Mead, Nebraska, USA - 072115-40_1 MetaG | ecosystem: Host-associated > Plants > Roots > Unclassified | place: USA: Nebraska... | reverse complement strand
GTTACATAAGTCAGTTGGGAGCCCCCTAAGATGTTCCCATATAATTTACTTGATCATTTCAACTTCTCACATCTCCATGAGAGTTGAGGAAAAGGGTTCCAGGTTTATCACTAATAGCTGCCACTGCATAGTCAGTTTGAGTAGTGTCAGTGTTCTTTGGAAAGACCCAATGTGTTGCCACTGCATAGGTAGTGAGTAGTGACAGTTGAAAGGAGCAACCAGTAGTGTAACTGAAACAAGGTTCTTACAAGGATGCTCCAATCAGGGGTGAGCAGCAACTTTCCAAGACCTAAGGGTAACTTCATCCCTCAAAATTCGGACTACATCTCATCCTTAAGCTTCTACCACTTTCAGTTCCAGATAGAAAGAACCCAAACAAACTGTTAGTGTTTTGTCGTTGTAGAACTGTAGAATAACCATTTGTAATTGCAATGCCCTAGGTTTATGGAACTTGCTTGATGGAGACATGCACAAGTAATTGGGGAAGAAACACTTAACCATTTTCAAAGAAATTTCAACTTCCAAGTTTGTTAGACATACATATCACAACAGGATAATAGATATAACCAAAGGATCACAAGAAAAGGTTAGAGAATCCAGGTATTCCTTTCAGCGCTCATGGAAATGGGAAAGAAGTAAAGACCAGACCTGGGTAAATCTTCTGGAGATAAAACAGTGTAGTTATACCATCTTCATTTTTCTTCTGCAGTTCAGCCATGCTGTAGAGAACAATCTCAGAGTAATATGGAGTAAACACGCTGCATAACAAAAAATGAAAACACAGAATGTAAGAAAATAGTATAACTGGACAGCACAACCAGGAAAAAATTGCACAAAACAAATAATCAAATTTCAACCAAAACAGAAGTGACAAGTCCACAACTAAATGAACAAGTAAAAGGACTAAAGGAGCCCCACCTAAAGGAGACCATTTCTGAAACAGGCCGTGCAAGGGGCATTTCCATGAACAGAGAGTTCGTAAAGAACTGAAGTCTCCGCCTGGCTTCTAAATTTTTAGGGACAGTTGCAGCTGATTCTTTAATTGTCAGAAGTGAATACAATCGCTTGATCAAGTCCTTCTGGATAGATTACAAAAGCATAGATCAGACTGATGACTAAAGAAAAATGCAGACTACCAAGAAAATAAAGACAAAACAAGAAAATGTGTATCCAATACTTAGAAAATACCAATTTGGGATCATTTGGCCACTTGAGTTTGTTGAAGAGGCGACCTTCAGCCCTTGCTAAATTAATTTGATCCCAGTCTTCAATGTGGCCACTAACATTTATAAACAAAGGGCTTTAGCAAAGCGAAATTATAAGGGCACAAAATCTGAGAATAAGGTAGAAAAACTACAGACAAACGGCAGACCTCATATTAACAGAAAACGCTTCATGATGAACAACATCATATAGATCTTGAATAGCATTAACCAAACCTTTTTTCAGATCACTGGACTCTGTCGTACCTCGCTACAAAACAGTCTTTTCACAGTTAATACACACACTTGAACCATCCAAAATAAAATGTTCAGTTAGTGAAAACGCAAGTGACATCTTGACATATACAGCATACTTTACATCAGAAGGAAAATTTTGCTACAGACTGCTAGGGGAAGGTCAAAACGGCTCTGGTTAGGGTCTAGGAGGTTTTGGCATAAGTTTGACGGTATCATGGATTTTACTATTCTAGTGAAAAGGTAGAAAGCAATATAGTTTCTAAAGAGAATTTAACATCGTAAAGAAGGGAAGCCAAATTTGAGATTTGACTCATGAATACGGTGATCCTGTAGCTAAGTTTGAGAATTGGCTCACCAATAGGTGATCACATAGTAAATAAGCCAAAGAAATACAAGTTAACTGCCCTAAAAATAAATACCAAAACATCATACATACCAGTATTCCCAATACAGCAACAAGCTTGGCAATAACATTAGGCAACTTTTTGAAATGAAGATCACTTTGGATGGTCCTGTTTGAAATGCTGTCCCGGATACCACCATAAATCTTTTCCACCCTAAATTTTCCAAATAACAAAGCAACTTAAAAAAATCTGTCAAACTTATGAGGTGAAATGAAACTACAGCAATAAAAACAAAGTCTTTCAAACCCAAGCAAGTTGGAGCAGGCTAGAGATAAACCTAACAAGGTCCACCAACCAATATGATGTAGAAGAATAAAAAAATAGATTTAATAAGTACAATAGTAACACTAATTACCAGAGGCGTCCTTCTTTCTCTAGTATAGACGTCAGAATATGATAAATGCTGTGGAAGCACTCTACAACAGCATATTGCATGTATTCATCCTTAGATATCCTTAGCCAAAGTTCTTCTTGTGAGTCTTTGCAGTCCTCTGCAATCTCTTTGGCCAAGAAAACCTACAAATTGGAAAGGGGAGGTGTTGATTGAAGGAACAGAATGGAAACATAACTTGTGAATCAAGCAAGGTAAAACTTTTAAACAGAGTTGTTTTTTATTTTTGACCTTGCTAGCAAGCAAGAAAAGTGGCCACTGCACAATCGGAAGCACTCCAGCGTCATTTTTGGGCATCAAAAGCAATTCTAATTCACTGCAAATAGGATAACAGTCAAACTATATCGACATATGGCAGTCAAGAAAACTGTATCATAGTAGCATAGGAAGAAATACTTACAAATTGTTAATATAATCCTCTTCCCGTAAATTCCTCACAATTTCATTCCAGAAGGGGGAGAATCTAGATGCATCAAACTTGTCTAATTCCGTTTCCTGGAAAAATTGATGCCTCCAGTGTCAACTCTTTGTAAATCACAAAAAAGAATGGCATACATTATTTATACATACAAATAAATAATTCAAACAAGTATTGTGCTATATCCGAAATCCCGAAAAGATTGAAAAAAATAGGATCAAAATGTACAGCTACTCAGAGGTCAAAATCAATACACAAAGAAGTTCCATAACAATGACGCTCATACCTGACCAGAAGATAGCAATTGCTTCCTGTATAAAGGATTAAAACCAGCTTTAGATTATGAAAACAAAGAAGATAAACAAGAAACTAGCAGGACATCACAGACCTTTTTGGAACAGCAACATGAAGTCTATGCATGAATTCTCTAGGAAACTTCTCAAAGAATCTATGAACTGCCTCGACATTATTAATCTGTAAACACAGATAAAAATACCAGACAGCATTGATTAACAAACAGACAAATACATGTTCTTTCATATTTCCATTGCACGGTACTTTTTCCCAAAGAACCCCAGCCAAAGGCAAATACGAACTAGTACTTGGACTTGAATGGGTATGGCATGGTGGAGTGGACTGTGTGCCATTAGCTGGAAGTGGAAACAGTGACAAGAGGTAAATCGCCATACAAAGAGGAAGTGACTGCCACGTTGTTCAAGCATTGGAGTCCAAAGCAACAATTCCCTCCTCCCAAAATAAATGCACTTCTAGGATTTGTTACTGAAATCAATGTAACTTGAAAATTACATAAGTTATGCAAGCATGTAATAATTGCATTTTTTTAGCCATAAATACAGCAGGGGAAGCCCCCACTGTCATATAAATTCGAAAAAGTAAACTGTACAGAGAGAAAGGGGGACTACAGTCTACAGGGCTGTACAACTGTACAGATCGAGAGGGAAAGAAGAGAGCAGCCGGGGGAGTCAGCCTTGGAGTCCTAAAGATGACTTGCATTTGGGGGATAGAGAAAGTAGTAATAAAGCCTACTAGAGCTAGGGGATCCCATACCTAGAAGTGCACTTATTGTGGAACACCTTTTGAATGCTAAAAGTGCACTTATTATGGGACGGAGGGAGTAGAGAAAAATAAAGTACATTCCACTGGAGGAATACCCAACCTTAACACAGGCCAATAAATGTTTTGCAATTCCATTTAGTGTTTTGATGTTATCAAAACTAAAAAAGACTGTATTCGCGTAGTCAAATGAACTTAGCCGTAGGCATAGCATTAAAAATCAATATTTTAGAAGTATGACAAACAGCTAAACAAGAAATGAGATTGCATAATATTAACAATCTAAAGTGATAAGGTTGATAGATCAGCCAGAAGCAACTTCATGGATAGTCTGACAGTAATTCAAGGCTAAAGTTTATGGAGCTAACCTCTCCCAAGCGATCGCGTGCACCAAGGAGAAATCCATAAATAGCAGACAATACGGTGTAGAATACATGAATGTCCAAAAGGTAAATCTGCATAAACGAATGCTTAATATAAGAAATATACTTTCAAATGTGATCAAGAGAAACTAGACAGAAGTCGACTCATTATTTTATAATGGGCTTACGACAATTTCGTCTAGAAATATCTAATGTTAATTTTTCAACAGCCATAATTTGTTTGCATATTGTGCCTGTGATTCTGACACATAATAAAAGGAGTTAAGAGAGCTAGAACTAGAAGCAACCAAATGTTACTTACTGACAGCACTGGAGCCCATAAAGAAAGGATTGTAAGAGCATTATGATTATCTGCAAGCATTGTAAGAACAATTCCATTACACACATTTAATCATAAATATTTAGAAACAGATAAGACACTTCTCAAAGTTCTGAAAAGAACAATTTCCAAATACACAATAATGAAATTTTATAGGATCAGACGGTGTGGATAGGAAAAATATATATCATGGTGGAAAAAAATAATGTATCCATACTCTTTGAGACAAAGTCATGCCAAGCATACTGCAGGCCTCTGAAACTGATTATAGTTCTTGTTGGACTTACAAGAGGTTTTATCTGCATAATGAAGACCATGTTTTAGGGTCCAAAGGTCAATAACTATGAATTGTTTAAACTCAAAAACTAAGCTTTCCTGGAGAAAATAGGTGAATGAAAATTTTGCACCAAGAATTACAATCCAGAAAGTGGCGTATCTGCACAGTAAATATAGTAAATAATTAAGAACTTCCAGTTTGTCAGCTGGATCACAGAATTATGTTTCAAAGTTCTGCAGTTACTTGATATAGTCAAGGGGGCTCTCATGCATGCCTCTTCCAACATAATTATTCTCCTTCAACAAAAATAGAATGTCAGCAGACATCGCATACAAAGATTTCAAAAGATAAGAAGTCAGAATGTGCTAAACAAGGACAAGACCTGATGCATCCACTTAACAAGGCGTACAGCAGACCAGCGATAGCAAGCCTCAGCCAAACCATGGCAACAAGGGACACTCGTAAGTAGGCTGATAATTATCTTAGCGCCCACATATGCACTGATTACAAAAACATATATCTTGAATGTTGCTGACTCTGTGCCATCTTGAAGTGCCTTGCTAGAAAATGATCAGACTATTAGAATTTTATCTAGCAATTCTCCAGGACAAAAGGTTCACTTAAATATCAAGTGCTGATTTGGAGTTGGGACCAGATAATTTCACTTCATGATTAAGTTGAGCGGCCAACTAGAACTATTCTACAGTTGACCACAGGTAAATTTTTTGAAAAACCAAATTTGTCGTGAAATTTTAACAACTTATTACTTCAGCTTTATTACTAGTGAATCTTTGGTAATATGACTGATGAAAACTGTAAATAGCACTGTAAATAGCACATAGCATGTGGGAAGTATCAGAATTGACCATATTTCAACCAAGCCAGTAAAAAATCATAGTGGATAAGACAGACGGCTTCAAAATTCTTAAGTTTTGAATGACATTACAAAGTGTTACACACTGGATATCAGGATTGAAATATTTTATGATTTTCTAAATTCATATCGAACCATGTAAAAAGCCAAATGTGGTATTTGATGCCCCTTCGTGTTTCAAGGCCTCAACATGTGGCATTACCAGATGATAAATGACCTTCATGACAGTCTTTCATTTAAGTGAACTCTTTTTAGTTTATAGGGATATCACAAATGGTTTTAAAAACATACATATATAGGTAGCAAATCGCAACTGAAGCTACAGTAAACCAGCAGAATCGCCATGCCACCCTAGTGATTGCAGATCCACGAGACTTTGAATAGGCACCATACATCATTAGAATATCCAATAGACCTTCGCAGTAACAAAATGTAACAAAAGAAATTAGCCATCAGGACAATTTACACAAATGATCATATTGGGGAAAAGATCTGTGCTCACTCTCAATAAATTTCATTACAACATAAGTAGGACCCAGACTAAGAAGTTGCAATATGGTCTTCCTGTCAAAACTACCATCATTGAAAGCAATGATAGTTAGTCCCTGCATCAACACAAATAGAACCACACATAGGTTACACCAAACCAAATGTATAAAAACATTAAAGAAAGCAATATAAAGCACCTAATGATACATCATATGAAAATTAAAAGACAGAATTCATTCTCATGGCCATATAAGGACAAAACAAATCAACACATCTCCAGGTAAATATCAATTTCAAGATGTTTATGGTAATTTTTCACTATGGGTTGTAAGTTACATACCAAGTCAAACCTATACAAAGATGGAAACATGCTCGCTCATAGCGGAGCAATATACAATCATGGAACATAATAAATCATAGATAAATACTTTTTGTGCCAAGAAACAAAAACAACAATGTCCAGCTAAATTCTCTCTTTCCCACACAAAAAGGTCCCAAAACACAAGCCATTATTTGTTTTAAGTAATCAATCAAACCACCCACAAGTTAGGGTTTTTATTCATAAACTCCATACAAGAAAGTATGCATCAGTCTAACACCAATTTGTTTTAAGTATACCCAGGACCAGTCTATTATTGAATACCCAGTGTAGCGGTGATGCAAGAATCTGACAGAAGACAATATAGCGTGCAAGGGAATTAAAGGGGTGCATTGCTACTAACTTCATAGAGTGCCACGTCCAAGGGAGGCAAAAACAGTTATTGTGCGAGATCATGTATTTGGAGAAAACTTTGTGTTTTTAGAGAAGGGGTGGCCAAAAAACTTTGTTCATCTAGCAACTCAACACATGTAATAAAACCAAACTAAGAATTCCTTAAACAGTGAGTACTCAATTCCAAACAAAATAAGGAATAATGGTAGCATGATTAGAATTTGCATTCACCTGAAACATCATAATAAGGAACATCCAAAGGCGATGAAAGCTGTGGTAAAGATGAAGAAAAGTCCTATGTTCCACAAAAGATGTCTTTCCGTAGTGATGATTCCTACCTAGCAAGCCCTGGAAAACCAAATGCACATCTTGTAAGAGAAACAGGCAAACAATTCGCAAGAAGTAGAAGCATTTTTGTAAGCCTATACTGAAGCTTGGTTAAAGTGAAAATGGGCCTTATCTCATTGTTGGCAACTTGGTATGATGGTCAAGAAGCACAAAACGTATTACTTACAAATATACAAATACTGATTTGGTTACAGATACTGAAAGATCAAAATAATTGTGATTATGATTAATATAAAAAACAACCTTATCCTTCCTACTGGGCTTAGAGAAAAACGGGTCGCTCAGCTTCCAAGGCCATCCTAGGTGAAAGCACTTATGAGACCTAGAAGAAACCGTCAAAAGATTATGAGAAATAAAAACAAATAGACAAACAAAAGTAACATGATTGATTTGCTTACCAGAAAAACTCATTGAAATCATCATAATTTCTCCATTCAGAATGCGGTGCACGCCCGTTTTTATTATTGGCTGCTTCCTGCAGCAGAATCAACACATTCAACATTAAGAAAAAATAACGAGTTATATTACCTCACCAGCAGGCACACTTACCGCTGCCATGATTTCATACAAAGGATAAATGACTTTGTCAAGAAACGACACGCCACCACCAGAACTACAGCTTTCAGCTGGCTCTACAGTTTGTTTTCGCAAAATCTCACCTAATTCTCTTGCTAGCTGCAAAATTGAAGCAGAAAACAAATGTTAACAATATGAGTAGCAGCCAACACGTGTTGAAATCCAACCCAGACATTGGTACCCGACAAGGCAAACTTCAAAAACTGGGATTTGGGTTTATCATTTTGATTGCATACTGTGGACATGGAGTAACCATGATGGAATAGCTTTTTATCATATTTTATTTGGGCCTGAAGCATAGCACCCTCTAACTAGTTCCTCCCTCTCACATAGAACGTCCCCTACAATCCTCACATATCATGTGCATCACCAGATCACATAGTATCGAGGCTGCTCCCATCCCAGGAAGGTAGTAGGATAGAGTCATTTCACGTGTGACAAACGCAGACACCAGGACACAAATTGACATGGCAAAAAAAATTCCCGGACACGCAGAAGAGCTGTGTATCATTATTTTAAGAAGAGAAGGGATAAGGACCCTGCAAAAGCACACACACCCACACAGCAAACATAGTATCAAACTTATGTGTCCGATACACTGAGGCATGAACATAACTCTAGCCACAGAGACATGAGAAAGAGACATATGCCAAATTGGTTTGTGTCACTGGAAAAAAAAACAGCTCATGGAGTAACCAGTCAACTGTGATTACAAAATATTTTCACACAAAAACAGAAAAAAAAAAGGAAAACCATGCAGCATGAAAGAACATAATAGGTAACTTTATTAGAATCATACAGACTTACATGATGAAATATGTAGCATAAGCCCTCTGGAATAAATCGCACATTGGCAGCTTCTCCCCACATCAAGTAGTACAAACAGACATATAGCAACTTCTTTTCCTTTGTCAATGAATCAGTGCTAAAAGAAAACCATGCAATATCTTAAAACCAAATGAGGTGTTGATATGGAGTTCAGTAGATAAGAGCAAAGTATATTTTGAAAAAACATACTTATCCCAGACAGGACGAAGGGGCAGATAGTTGCACCATTTGATATAGTTATCAAGGGCTTTAGAAAACACAGCATGCACGGCACCCTCATCAATTTTCTGTATAGAAACAAAAATACTAGTAAAGATAAGAGGTGTGAACAACTTCAAGCAATACAGAGATGAATAACTTGGGGAAGAACCTGGTAAATGATCACATTAAACTGTTATCACAGCACTGTATTTTCTAAAAAGAACAAAGATAAATCTCTGAATTTGAATGGTAAATACTGTACCAACATTGATGATCAAGCCAAAGAAATTAGTGGGTACTAGTAGTCTAGTACTATTGTTTTTTGGAGCGTACTGAATACTATGTTGTAGTGGGGCAAAGACTTGACAATCATGTTATACTTTTCACTATTAGCATCCTTTCTGTTAGAAACATAGGCTCAGAACACAGGTAATTTGTGCTGCCAAAGGGCAGCTTGGCAAGAATGCCGCTTGAATTGTATTGAAATACAGATGATAGCTTAGCTTACAAGAAGATGTTTACCACTGCATATATAGGCAAGTGGTGTACCAACTACCTGGCACATGCCATGATTCTACTTTGAAAAGCAGATGCCATGATTCTACTTGGTTGCCAAGGCACCATGATCAACTTGGTTGCCAAGGAACCTGAAAACTACCTTACTGTGAATAGTAAATGTAAAAGTAGTAGATAACTGGATACATGGGTTCAGCACTAGGCTAACACTCTCACTTTCTATATCTAGAGGATCAGCAAATTTGATCAAGGAACTTCAGTGTATCACTAATATTAAAACTAAAACAGCTGCAAATCACAATCAGCATAAGCATGTAACAAACAAAACTTATTTCTTGGAAATCACAGAAAAATAATAACTCAACTGCGAATATCAGAATATAAACATAGCCGCCCCTGTCATTACAGTTTAGTATGTCATTTTTAGAGTTCAAGTGATTAGCAAACTGAACAGAACTATCATTAGGGCTGAAAACAGTCAGTAACGATGTCTTTTATTAGGAAAACGATTCCTGATTGGTCTGTTATGGTCAAATCAAAAATAGTCATAAATGATATCATATTTATGGAAACGATTCCCAGTAAATGGGATCATCCATTTCTGTTTTCAGCCCTAACTTTTGTTTATTTGGAAGCCTCTCGTCTGAGTACAGTTGTAGCATCTGTTCATGCACACAATACGTGCACGACTAGACCTACAACTACACAAAGAGTAGAAGATTGCAAGAGATCACCGAAACCATCATAGCTTCATAGGCGACAGAAAAGTCGCAGTCCCTTTGTGGCACTGCGCGAGAGAGGCTGTAGATTTTATTTGGGAGCGAGTCCGGGTGAGAGACACAAAGTTCAATTCTAGGAATCGAACCCACACTGGCTGTGTGGCCACGGCCGCCACTAGCCACTCAAGTGCTCGGACTCTTTTCAGCCCTAACTATCATCAATGTGTTCATCACATAGACAAATGGCCAGCACAGAAGTAGAAATCTAAATAGATAACAGATAAGCTTTTCAATTAAAAAAACTGAGAAAAGAGTAACTAACTGAACTTTTAGGGATATTACAAACGTAAAGGAAGGGACCATAACTCAAGAAAAAAGAATAGCAGAAAAATACTAAATTATTGCTAAGACGGCAAGCTATTATTGTTATTATTCAAAAAAATAGCACTAATCATGTCCAAAATTATGATACACAATGAAATAATGTTAAACAAACAAATACCGGTTCGTTCTCTGATAGTTTTCCCACACGAGATTGTTCATTTGCCAATAGGTGAATGATATGCTCTCTTTGGTTTTTCACATTATCCTCCTGCAACCATGAAGAAGGGATATAGCTTATTTCCACAAAGCCGAGTAGCCGACAAGGCTTCAAAATATGCCAGATGAAGTAAGACAAATAATGATGTATGAGTGAATGCCATGTAATGGAATTGCTTTCCTACCATCTGACTCCATCCAATGATCAATGACCAAAGATGCTCCTAAGAATGGACTCAAATTCATAATAAATTACATGTCATCTAGAACCAAGGATACCGTATTTACAGGATGGATTTCATTTTTCAACAAAATTTATTATGCATATGAAATTTCTATTCATACTATTTTACCACTATTAGGGCTCCTTCCTCTCACTGTTCAACTTAATGAATCTGGATCATTAACATGTCTATGATCACCCAAAAGGACTCAGCTAGCTAACTGGCTGGTGCCTGCCTACAGTTAAAGATCAACCATACATTAATTATATGTTTGAAAGTTCAGCGACCATACTTCACATCGTTTTTTACACCTTTCATGTTAAACCTTATAAGCATCACACAGATTATACAGTCAAGGTTAGGAAGCAAAATAGAGTCAATAAGGAATCGGACAGGCTGCACTTTCTTAATAAGTTTGTATGTAGACCGTGAGCCCGTGACCGATAATACCTGTTTTGCAATTTGCAACAAGACTTGAAAATGTACTAGCAAATGCAGATTTACTTATGAAGAAATCCGATCATATAATTGGCCATCAAGATCAGCAAATCTATTCAGACTTTTTAGCATGGCAACTAACATTTCTCATCTTATTAACATAGCAGTATTACAAAATGTGACTGTTCCACTGTAATACGATTACAGTAGTTATCAACCTGGAACAAGCATATGAAGATTGATATGAAATATGCACCTCATAAACACTAACCTGAAAACCAAATACACATTGTAAAAGATCCAGGATATCCGAATTCCTAGCATCAGGGACTGAAAAGGTACTAGGAAGCCTGGGCAGATCCCCATGGTACTGAAGAGTTGATATTGCTGCCCTCACCTGAATTGAAACAATTCATACGTATATAACCACCTCCAGATCCAACAAATTTGCAATAAAAAAATACCTTACTCTGAACTATTACCTCCGGAAAATTCACAATTGCATTAGTGGTAGAAGTCAAGGAATCCAGAGGAATGATATTATATGGAACAACATCCTCCGTCCTTGCTGCGTCCTTTTGCATGACCTTTTTCATCTGACCAAAACAGAATAAATAAATAAATAAATAAATTGATCACAAAAGATGAGACCTTATACTGGTCATGATTATATTCAAACGGTTGAATTTGAAGGAACATAAGTTCATAACCAGAAGATATCAAACAGTCACTTAGATTCTGTATGCAACTTACTCAACGGTGCGATTTGTCACAAGAAGATCGTTGACATAACATTAAAAGATAGATAATTAAAGAGCTTGCCAACAATCTACATCCTCGGCACTCAGCACACTATTCTAGAGAGGGAAACATAGCGACAAGGTGAGAGAAAAAAACTGCAGTGCCCTTCTCTACTTTTCAGCATCTCACAGATACAAGTCCCAATTTGATTCAGGCACATTATGATTTAAGGTAGCTTCAATGACAATCGGCTATTGCTCTTTTACATGCCAATACAGATGTTTGACACTTGATACTTGACTCATAGCAAATCAAGTGTGGATGCATGCAAACCAAAATTATAATATGGTTTCTGTATGGAGCATATCCTTAATACTTGTGTTTCAGGCACATATTTATATCTTAGATAAAAAATTTAGCTTGTCAAACCCATCATGCTGTTATTTCTTTATGAAAGAGAGCTCAATGCATATGGAGGATCAGAACCTTAGGGCATGTGTTTGGAAAATTTCAGTGTGACCAGAAGATCATCTTCTGAGCAAATATTTGGTGATATCTGCATACATACACATAGAAGCTCTTGACGGAATTCTTGGAGTTTTAGCAAATCTTGGAAGATTGGTATTGCCTTCTTGTGGCTAATACAGAAAACTATCAGACAGTGAGCGTATCAGATGCTACCAACCGCAGGTTAC
>Ga0182004_10003414_pt1 | contig 12632 bp, 19 predicted proteins | sample Sormic07211540_1_FD_120479 | JGI IMG/M metagenome (GOLD analysis project Ga0182004, IMG submission 120479) | Endophyte microbial communities from Sorghum bicolor roots, Mead, Nebraska, USA - 072115-40_1 MetaG | ecosystem: Host-associated > Plants > Roots > Unclassified | place: USA: Nebraska... | reverse complement strand
GAGCAACGGTAACTAAGCTACGGAAGAGTTGCCGATAAGGAGTGTTGCCGATGAGGAGACTATTGAGTATGACTAAGTCCAGAGGTGGTGACGTATTCTTGCCGATGATCAATATTGGTGGTTGCCGATGGCTATGACAGGAAGATTGCCGATGACTCCGAAAGGGAGCACAGGAGTTGCCGATTGGCCCGTAGTGGTGTCCTGGTTGGTTACAAAGGGATAGTTTTATGTTTTCCTTAGTTATTTAAATTCGTTTTGCATACGGATTCTGTTTAATTTGGAATTTGAGTCCTAGTCGTGTCTGATTGTAGCTCTTTGAGCAGGGTATAAATATAGACCCTAGGGCCTTGTAATGAGAGTCAATCAATCAATCAAACACAAATTTTTACTCATATTCCAGCATCTACTTTTTCGACGACTTCGTCATATTTTCTTTTTTCACTCTGAGTTCTTAGGAGTTCGTCAACTTAGGCTCGGCGTATTCTCGAGTTCCGCGTGAATACCTCTTGGCCGTGACATCTGGGATTATCGTTGTTGTCGGGACCAAAGTATTCGAGTTATCACCTTTGCCGATAGTAATGTCAAATCGGCTGGCACGCCTTAACGTTTGAATTAGGTATTAGCCCTTTGTGTTTGCAGATCAAGCTTTTGCATCAACAACCTAGCCTCTGGGTCTGAGGCCCCCACGGTTCCCGAGCCAGAGGCCACGGATATCGAACCTGAGGGGCCTACGCCAGATGACCTGCCGGACTGGCGCTTTCCTTTCCTACAACTACTTATCGATGGGACTCTGCCCTTGGACCAGGCCGAGGCACGACGACTGGCTCACCGTGCCAAGGCTTTAGTTCTCATCAACGGCGAGATGTACAAGCACAGCCCCTCAGGCATCCTTATGCGTTGCATCACTCGCCAAGAGGGAGTAAAACTCCTTTAGGAGATCCACTCGGGGGCTTGTGGCCACCACATGGCACCTCTAACGCTAGTAGGAAATGCCTTTTGACAGGGTTTCTACTGGCCTACCGTTGTGGTAGACGCCGCTGAGATCGTTCAAACCTGTGAGGGTTGCCGGTTCTATACACGGTAGACCCACCTCCTGGCCCAGGCTCTGCAAATGATCTCCATTACCTAGCCTTTCGCTGTCTGGGGCCTCGACCTTGTCGGGCCTCTACAGAAGGCGGCCGAGGGCTTCACCCACTTATTCATCGCAATCGACAAGTTCTCTAAGTGGATTGAGGTCCGCCCCATCACCAAGATCAAGGCCGAACAAGCCATGCTGTTCTTTACAGACATCATCCATCGAGTTGGAGTCCCAAACTCCATTATCACGAACAATGGCACGTAGTTCACTGGTCAGAAGTTCTTGGACTTTTGCGACAGACACCACATATGTGTGGACTACGCGGCAGTGGCTCATCCAAAGACCAACAATCAGGTAGAACGTGCCAATGGCATGATCTTCGAAGGCCTAAAGCCTAGGATCTTCAACCGGTTGGACAAGTTCGGGAAAAGATGGCTCAAGGAATTACCGGCCATCGTCTGGAGTCTAAGGACATCTCGAAGCTGAGCAATAGGCTTCACCCAGTTCTTCATGGTCTATGGGTCTGAGGCTGTCCTCCCCACAGACCTTGAGTACGGGTCTCCAAGGGTACAAGCATACAAAGAAAACAGCTATAAGACCTTCCAAGAAGACACGCTGGACTAGCTAGATGAAGCCAAGGATGTAGCTCTCCTACACTTGGCTAAGTACCAGTAGGCTCTCTGGTGCTACCACGCTCGACGAGTCTGAGGCCGTGCCTTCAGGCTTGGCGACTTTGTGCTGAGGCTCAAACAGAGGAACATGGGCCGCCACAAGCTCACGCCTCCCTGGGAAGGACCCTTCGTCATCGTTGAAGTCCTCCAACCTGGCACTTACAACCTTGCCAATGAAGAAGGGGAAGTCTACAACAACATGTGGAACATAGAGCAGCTACGTTGCTTCTACCCTTAAGTTTTGTAAAGAAAGCATTTGTACTTATCTTGAAAAAATTAATAAGATGTGGACTATGCACAATATCAGTTTTTCCTTTTGCCTTAAGAATGAGCCTCGGCTCTGCCACGTAGAACCCGAGCCTACCTCAGGGGCTACATGGGGGGGGAACCCTCAATTGTCACAAACTTTTCTTTGCTTAAGTTAGAGTTTTCTCGACCGAGCCATCTTTCCCTTTCTTAAGAAACTAAAAACTGCAAACTGATCTCTTAGTCTTAAGGATGGACGAGCCTAAAACCATCGATGTCCACGGGCTAAGACATTTTCTACTCACCCCTTTAGATCGGGAGACAAGTTTGTATGGATTTTAGAGAAAGTCCCGCGGAGGGTCTAAAAGCATTAAGAAATGGGGAAGAGACTTGGGCTCGGAACGCTCTAGCTGAGAGCTCAGACCCTGGCGGCTCACCTCACCTCACGGTGCCGAGGCAAGGTCGGCTCCAAAGGGAAAAATATGCGCAAAATAATTTAAGGAAAAAACATTCATAGATATTCATATAGATAAAAATAAGGCCCTACTGGCCATCAATTTTTACAAGCTAAGCTATTCAGTTATAAGGGCTCTATGGCCCTTCCTTTTCAGGCTCTTGCACACCAGGGGCAAGGCGTCTCCTAGGGCCTCCATGGAGTTAGAGAGCTTTGGGACTTCCTCCCAGGCCTCCTTCTCATCGTCAGGGACGACATAGCCCTCGCTCAGCACTAGCAGATCGATGCCAACATAGTGGGAGCTCACCATGGACACGGCTATCTTCACCCCAGTGTGGAGGGCATCCCTAGTTCTCTCGCTGACCTGGGAGTACAAGGCCTTGATGCGCCCGCCCAAGGAAGACCCTGGCGGGCCTACCTTGACTCCGAGCCCCTCGCATGCTGAGGCAACGATGGCTTCCAGAGTCGAGCATTCTGCGACTTCAGCATCGAGGGTCTTCTGCAGAGCCTCGGCCGCAAAAACTGCCTCAACCACCTTCCCCTCCAGCCCTATGATAAAAAGCAAAAAATAAGGTGTGGACTTGCGCACAAGCAACCAAGGTAATGTTGCGACTATTACCTTCCACTCGCTTCGTGCTTGCCTCCGCCTGACCCTGCCACTGTGAGGCCTGGCCCCAAACCTCGGCAAGCTCATCTCGGGCTTGGTTCAGGGCTAGGTTCCTCTGGGTGAGCAGAGGCTCGACTCGGATGACCTCACCTTGGTACCTCTTGGCGGCGGTGTTCCGCTCCTAAAGCTCTTGGACGAGATCGCTAGCCCTCTTCTATAGAGGTGCGACCTTCGCCTGAGCATCCCGAGCCTCGGCCTCGACCTCGGAACACCTCTGCCGGAGGTCGGTGAACACATCGCACTCCTTTGCAAGCTTCCCCTCGGCCGCTTCCCGAGTGGTCTTCTCCTCTTGCTAGTCCGCCCATGCGTCCCGCTTCTGTCGGAGAAATTCCGACTTATCACGGGACGTAGCCATGAGTGCTTGCGAGGTAGACATCACGTGAAAAATCAGCGAAAAAGGTACAACGAAAAAATATCCCAAAGGGGTTGGGCGCCATTATCTGGGCAAAGTTGTACATATCCCGGCCCACGAGCTTGGATGCTCGGTTAATATCCTGGACACTAGCGCGGCCGGTCTGCTCGAAACCCTTCAAGAGAAGCGCCTTAGAGGGGTCATCTAGGATGAACCGGGCCCTCCCCTCTGGGTCTTCAGGGTTGGGCCAGAACACCGAGGTTTAACCCCAGGATGCGACGACCCCCCCATCCATTCCAGGGTCCTCCAGCTCAACCAGCCCTTTCCCGTGGGGCTTTGTCGAGGCTGCCTTTTCAAGGGTTTCCTCGACGTGACCCACCTCGACCCAGCCGGGCCTCTGCGTGCCCCCATGTTAACATCCCCAGCCGGGTTGATGGCCCCAAGGGCGAGGACCGTCTCTTCGGGCTCCTGGGACCTTGGGACCTTGTCCTTCTCCGCTTGGGGCTGCGGTGAGTTCTCCCCAGACCCCTGATTCGCCCACTCTTGGGGGCGTTCTTCCCCCTCGTGAGTCAAGGGAGGCGGTGACCTGGGCCTCGCCGACCCAGGGGTCGATAGTGCCCCCCTCTTAACAGCATTTTGGGGCGCCAGCCCCACCGTTGCCACTTTTTGCATCCGGCTGGCAGAAAAGCGACAAAGGAAAGGTAAGAACATAAGAAAGAGAAAAACAAAAAGGAGAAAAATCTTTAGACAGGCACTTACCTTGCTCGGGGCATGGCCCCCTTCTAGACGTTTGGCGCCTCCTGGGATCCGAGGGCTGCCGAGTCGACACCTACGGTCGGCTCCGGGGTCGCGGTGGCCCCTACGGTCGGTCCAGCCTTCAAACCTTCCACCGAGGCTTTCGCCTCCACTCTTGTCTCAGGACGAGGCTGGGTTGGAGCCTTTAGGCCCTTAGGCGGTCCGTGTGCCCTGCCCAATGGCTTCTCCCCATCTTGGGGACCCGGGGCTACCGAACCCACCTTGGGGATTTTGTCCCCACCCTCCTCAATGATAATATAGCGGGTGCCCTCTGCACCCCTAGGAATTTGTGGCTCCCCGCTAGGTGCCTCCGACCCCCACCAATTGGGAGCTCCTCCTCCTCCTCCTCTTCCATGATCTCATTCAGCCAATGGGGTTCCTTCCTGCCTTCTATCTCTAAGACAGAGGCCTCAGAGGACTCAGGCTCAGGAAGCCCCGCCTTCTTGGCCTCACGACGACGCTTGGCCAAATCTTCTGCCTTCTTGGCCTTCTTCACCTTCTTTGCTTTGTTCTCCTCCTTCTGGCACTTCTATTCCTCATTTTTGGCCTGGTTCTGGGCCCAGGTCTCCTAGTCCTCTAGGACCAGGGGCAATGGGTACTTTACGGTGCCCAGTCCCTATGAGCAGGCATCAATGCAAATAAAAACAAGGATGAACAGGAAACCAAGGAAGCAGAGATGGGAGCAGAAGTGTGTCACTCACCAGGGAAATGTAGCCCCTCTCGGGGCACATCGGGTTGACCCGGTAGTTCTTCAGGTCTAGTGACACCGTCCAAGAGAGTCGGAGAGCAATCTCCACGATAGACACCGATTCCTCCAGCATCTGCGTCCCGATTAGGGATACCTCAGGAGTCATCTCCCACATGGGCAACACCTGCTGCATTAGCGGGAGGACACGCCGCTTGTGGAAAGCGACTGCCACCGTGGCCGTGGTGACACCCTCCTACCTCAGTTTGGCCAGACCATCGAGGAGGGGTTCTAGCCTCTTCTGGTCCACCGCGGGCGCGCCCCACTGCCACTTCTCAGGGAACTCTGTCACCATCTTCCCCGTGTACTCCATGAGGAGGCCGTGGTCATTTTGGAGGTAGAACCACCCGCTCTGCCACCCCCAGTTCGACGATGGCATTAGACTCCTGATATTCAGGTAGGAGCTCGACTGCCGGAGCTGAAGCGTGCAGCTGCTAGCCTTGAAAGGCCTCTTTTCTTCGCCTTCATTCCAGGAGGACATCTCCACCTTGAACAGATGGAGGTAGAGGTTCCAATGGGGCGGAATCCCCAGGTACCTGTTGACACTATTTTTAGACACAAGTCAGCATGGTTGGGGAGGAACTGATCGGTAGTTGGAAAAATACTGTGTCAAACTGTTGAGATGATTGCCGATGGTAGGTAATGCCGATGATGGTATGATAGGTGGAAGATGTTGTTGGCCTAAGGGTTGGGATGATAGCTACTGATCATTGCCGATTGAATGTTGATGACCGATGATCACCGATACCGATAAAGAAGGATATGAAAATTGCTGAGGAAGATACAAGGAGGCAACAAAATATGCTGATGAAGCGGAACCGATGAAGAGTGTCATCGTGATTGAAGCTGGTGTTAGAATAGATTGGTAGTAGTTTTCCATATTTGTTAGAGTTTACCTTATGTAAAAGTCCTATTTCGTTTAGAATTAAAGTCCTAGTCGTATGCGGTTGTAACACTTTAGATCAGGGTACAAATATAGATCTAGTAGCGATGTAAGGGGACAATCAATTAGTATCATATACAAGATTTACATCTACTGTTACATCTACTTTTTTGACGACTTCGTCAACCTACACATTTTTCCTTCTATTTATGAGTTCTTAATGATTCATCGAGCAATACTCGACGAATTCTCGAGTTTCGCGTGAATACCTCTTGGCCGCGGCATCTAGGCCCATCGCTGTTGTTAGGACCAAAGTATTCGAGTTATTACCTTTGTTGATTGTTAGGTCAAATCGGCTGGCATGCCTCAACGTTTGAATCGAGTATTAGCCCTTTGTATTTGCAGATCTATTTTTGCATCAACACATCTTTTGGCACGCCTGGTGGGACATATCTGTCCACAAGATCGACATGGCTACTTCTGATCTCGATACGGAAAACGTCATTGTTGTGATAGAAGTCGATCTCAGGGAAGAGCAGAAGCAAGCTATGGAGAGAGCTTTGGAGGAATACAGACAGCTTTGTCTAAAGTCCTTCAGCATGAACAGGAGTGGGGAAGTTATCTAGAAGCAAGATCTGCCGATGCCTCGGTAGGTTACTTTTGATCCCAATCCTGGTAAATTGCAAGACATGGTTAATACTGTCGTTAATCATGCCTTAATTAATAACTCCAATGTGCTGTCCAACACTAATTACAATGCTGTGGTTCGAACTTTTAAAGAATGACAGACACCACCACTTTATGCTAGCCCGGCCAATCATCAGCCAAGATTGTCATCGGTTACAGCTCCATCGGCTCCTCCAGCCGTTGCGGGTGTAGAAGCTACTTCTCCTCCAAGCACATTAGGATTGACTAATGAGCAATCTACACTGATGAGATCTAATCCAACGACATCAGGGGGACGAGTTCAGCTCAACACAGATCTATCGGCATCGGCAATGTTAGGGTTTGTATTTCAGAACTTGCAAGTTCCTTCCAATTGGTGGGGATATGGTATGCCTCCAGAGTTTTTTTACAAATAATTCTGGAACCTCTCACACAACTGACTTAGTAGGAAAAGCTCCTATGACATCGGTGCCTCTAGTTTTGCTAATGACTTAAATTCCTCAGTATTCGACAACAACCACTGCAAGACTAGTTACAGGGAATTTTCAAACCCCAACGTTTCAAATGCCTAATGTGCCTAATGTAAATTCATCAGCAAATCTCTTACCGACTCAACAGAGGTTTGTGGCCCAAACAGGTTATGCCAACCTAGCAATGACAATTAATTATCAGCCATTGTCAGGACCTATGCCAATGAACGCCAGTAATGTTTGGACAGAGCAAATAATCTTTCCACATGCAACACAGCAGAATCATCAGGCTGTGGGATTCTAGCAAGGTTAGCTTGGTTTTCAGAATCAAGGGCTGGCAAATCAGCTGATGAATCTTGCTCAGCAGATCGGTGGTCAGCAAGCTATGGCTAACATGATGTTTGCTGGAGATCGGCTACCTCAGAGACATGTGGAAGCTTATCAGCAGGCACCAGAAGTTCAACCTGTACATCGGCAGGATGCCAATGCCTATTGGGCCGATAGGATAGCAGACGTTATGAGGGATTAGTTTGGAATAAAACCCAAAGTTAACACTTATTCTTATTGGACACCATATCCTCCTGCTTATGATTTGATTCCACTCCCATATCGGTACAAGGTGCCAGATTTCACTAAGTTCTCTGGGCAAGATGACACATCAACCATGGAACACGTCAATCAGTTCATCATTCAGTGTGGAGAAGCTGCTAACAGAGATGAGTTGAGAGTTCGCTTATTCTCATCATCTTTGTTAGGATCGGCATTTACCTGGTTTATTTCATTACCTCCAAACTCAATTATTACTTGGACTGATCTAGAAAAGCAGTTTCATAAATATTTCTTTTCTAGAGTTCATGAGAAAAAACTTACCGATTTAGTAAGATTGAGACAACGTAATGATGAATCTGTGGAAAGCTTTGTGTAGAGGCTATGGGATGTAAAGAACAAGTCTTAGAGTCTGGTTCTGGATGATCGACAGTTAGCCAATTGGCTTTCCAAGGGTTGTTGCCACACATCAAAGATAAATATGCTTTTCAAGAGTTTGAAAGTTTGAGTCATTTGGTGCAGAGGATTTCTGATCAGGATATCAAGGCTTTTGAGCCTAGAAAAGCGTGGAATAAGAAAGTATCATTTGTTGATGAAGCAATGAGTTCTCATTCTGATGAAGAACCAGTCATCGGCTTGGCAGAGTGGATAAAAAACAAAAAGCCGATGTCTTGTCCTTTTGGTCAAAAAAGAACCTGAAAAGTTTGCTTTCGATATCACCAAGGCTGATAGGATATTTGATTTCTTGCTTCAAGAGGGACAGATTAAATTGTCACCTAATCATGTGATCCCATCGGCAGAAGAGTTAAAGAAAATCAAATATTGCAAATGGCATAATGCAACATCATACAACACAAATGAGTGCAAAGTGTTTAGGCAGCAATTGCAATCGGCTATAGAGTCTGGGAGAATCAAGTTTCATAATTCCAAAGCTCAAAAGCTGATGAAAATCGATCAACACCCTTTCCCAACAAATATATTGGATGCCAAAGGTAAGACTAAGGTCCTAACGTCAGAAACAGCTGAAAAGAACGCATCGGTGGATCCTCAACATCAAGTAACCACCGATGACGCCAAAGGCAAATGCTTGATAAAGGAAGGTAGCAGCTCTGGATGACCTCCCTTCTCTAGCATTGTGATTACTCATAGGCAACATCGGGAAACTTGGCAGCAGCGTGAGGATCCATATCGGCGTCAACAAGAAGAAAGGGAGCGAGAAGAATGGAATTGACATAAAGATCATTGGAATTGCCCATTCTACATTCATTGTTGGGAACAAAATATCAAATTGTCGACTATTCGAGACTGTCTTGAATGCAATGGTTATCATCGGTACGATCAGTCACATCAGAGATTCTAGAACAACGATCGACGTTTCAATGGGCCGATCAGGGGAGAATCTCAGTCCATGATCGGCTAGGGGGCAGACTTAGTGTGCATGACAGTCTTGGTGAACGTGTTGGCTATTTTCCAAGGAATCAAGAGGAACTTAAAGAAATGGCAAATGCACGATTTCTCGATGAATTTATATTCTGCAGAGATGCTAATATTCATCGGGTGGAATCAAAGGAGGTTCGCTATCAGCCAGTGTGGAAAACAAAATATTCCTGATGGTGCCTGGAGGGATTAACAAGGATGGAGAGGAGTACAATGCCACGGGAGCATCAAGAAGATTTGAATAGGGAGGAAAATTCTTCTAACTCCAAAGGTCGGCAGTAATTGGACCGTAAAGGAAAAGGACCATCGGCAGATGTCAACATGGTGTTTATGTTGCCAATAGAGTTTCTTGCGCGCTATAGTGATGATGAAGAAATAATCTCCCCTGATCAAATAGCTCAGCTGGCACTTGATCTAATGACAGCTATCTTTGAGAAAACTTCCGATGATGAAAGGTAGCATCTTAAAGCTTTATTTGTTAAAGGCAGGGTTGATGGGCAGCCAGTTTCCAAGATACTTATTGATGGAGGAGCTACAATTAACATCATGCCAAATGTAATGTATCGAAAACTTGGTAAAGGAGACCTGGATTTAACCATGACCAATATGATGTTAAAAGATTTTGAGGGTAACGTATCCCCAACTAAAGGGGCTATATGTGTTGAATTGACCATCGGTAGCAAAACCTTGCCGACAACTTTCTTTGTCATCAATGGTAAAGGCGCATACAATCTACTACTAGGAAGGGATTAGATTCATGCCAACTGTTGTATTCCTTCTACAATGCATCAGTGCCTTGTTCAATGGATAGGTGACAAAATTGAAGTTGTTCCTGGGGATTCTTCCTACATCATTGCATCGGCAAAATCAGACACTTATGAGCGAACTAAATGCATATCGGGAGAAATTTGGAAGAAAGATTTCCTCAAGGTTGCCGATTATGAAATTCCACCGATCCAAGCAGTCAGTTTTGATGAAGAGTTTTAATGGATAGGTTCACTGATGATGGAAAGTTAGGATAGGGATTTACATCGGCTGATGATTTAATAGAAGTAGATATAGGTATTGGTGATAGGCCGACACCTACTTTTATTAGTGCTAAGTTAGATTTTGAATGTAAGCGACAATTAACCATTTTGTTAAAGGAATATAAAGATTGCTTTGCTTGAGATTATACTGAGATGCCTGGTTTAGACTGATTAATTGTTGAACATCGGTTGCTTATTAAATCCGGATTTCGGCCACATCAGCAGCCAACACGTCGATGTAACCCTAATATTCTTCCTAATATCAAGACCGAAATAACCAAACTCATTGAAGCTAAGTTTATTTGGCAGTGTCGGTATGCCGAATGGATTTCCAATGTTGTTCCTGTCTACAAAAAGAATGGAAAGCTTCGTGTATGCATCGACTTTAGAAATCTCAACAAAGCTACGCCAATGGATGGTTATCCGATGCTAGTTGCTGATTTGCTGGTTGATGTTGCAGCTGGACATCGGATTATTAGTTTCATGGATGGTAATGCAGGGTACAATCAAATATTCATGGCTGAGGAGGATATTCCCAAGACTGCATTTAGGTGTCCTGGTCATGTTGGGTTGTTTGAGTGGATAGTCATGACGTTTGGCTTGAAAAATGCTGGTGCTACTTATCAGAGGGCCATGAATTTTATATTCCATGAGTTCATCGACAAGTTAGTAGAGATGTGGTGGTAAAATGTGGGGATTTCACAAAACATCTAGCCAATTTGCAGAAAATACTAGAATGTACAAGGAATCAAGGATTAAAGATGAACCCTACTAAATGTGCATTTGGTGTATCGGTAGATCAATTTCTAGGTTTTATGGTACATCAGAGAGGGATTGAAATTAGCAAGAGATCCATTGATGCAATCAACAAAGTAGTTGCTCCTACTAATAAAACTGACCGCATTGGTGGGAATTTGACCGCGGAGAACTTTAAAAATGGCCTTGGCCTGGTTAGTCATCCACCAGCTGCAATAAAGCCAGTAGATCTTCTAGCTTGGACTTGATCTCTATCGATGCAATTCCAAGTTCCAATGAACTTTCCTCTTCACCTTCGTCATCAGAGATGTCGATGGCAAAAGAGAACAAGCTGTCAGGAGAATCTTGTTCCTAGAAACAAAGGGGAGGATAAGTTAGGTGGAGTCAAACATAAATGATGTGGAATTCAGTGGATTGGGGAACTTACTTGTTTCAAAGTAATTTTTTGCCTCTGGCATGGAGATATGACTAGTACCATGCCCTAGTCAGTTGGAACTGCCGATGGAATATCTTCAGCGGAAATTACTAAGGATGATGACGGTATTTGTAAAAGGGCTATCGGTAATGGTTTTATGATTGGTACTTTACCTTGAGAGGGGATGACGATTGTTTGCTCAAGAGGAATAGCTGATGATGTACCTAAGCCAACTAGATCGGTAACCTATTCGGATACATCGGCCAGATCTGCTTGAGTCTAGGATGCAGGATGAGGCGGAGAAGATGGGTCTAGTTGGATCTGGGATGCTAGATGAGGCGGAGAAGGTAGGTCTACATGGATCTGGGGTGCTGGATGAGGCGGAGAAGATGGTGCTGTTTTCTGTCGCTTTGGCTGGGTCTTGGTGCTTTTTAGGGCCTTTCTCTTGGGGAGAGCTTGACTAGACCGGGGGGCATCGGCGCCTGATGATTGACTACCCTTGGTCTTTGCCGATGCACCAGTTTGCTGTCATGAGATTTGGAATTTTATAAGTCAGATATAAAAGTAGAAGAATGAAGTTAGGATTTATTGAAGAATAAAATAATTAGAGCAGGGTAAAATAGAGCATGTCGTTCCGGAGTGAGTCATTGATGGGGGTTTTCTGTGGATTCTTAAAATACATTCTAGACAAGTGATCAGTAACAGAATTTTCTACTCCCTTTTTATCTTTTATTTCCAAGTCAAATTCTTGAAGTAATAAGATGCATCTAATTAAGCGAGGTTTAGCATCTTTTTTCGTGAGCAAATATTTAAGTGCAGCATGATCGGTGTAAACAATTATTTTAGCTCCAACTAAATAAGATCCAAATTTATTAATGGAAAAAACAATAGCCAGAAGCTCTTTTTCAGTGGTTGCATAGTTAAGTTGAGCTCCTGTCAAAGTTTTGCTGGCATAAGCAATTGCATGATGCTTCTTATTTTTAGTTTGTCCTAATACTGCCCCCACAGCATAATCACTAGCATCACACATAATTTCAAAAGGCAACGACCAATTAGGGGGTTGAGTGATTGGTGGAGAGATGAGTGCATTCTTTAATAAATTGAAAGATGTTACGCAAGCATCATCAAATTCGAAAGGAGCATCCTTGGCTAGGAAAAGAGTGAGTGGTCTAGCAATGAATGAAAAATCTTTTATGAATCTGCGATAAAAACCAGCATGTCCAAGAAATCTTCGAATTCCTTTTATATTCACAGGTGGAGGTAGTTGTTCAATTACTTCAATTTTAGCTTTGTCTACCTTAATACCTCTTTCAGACACTAGGTGTCCCAACACTATTCCTTCCCTAACCATAAAATGACATTTTTCCCAATTAAGGACTAAGTGCTTTTCTTCACATCTTTGCAAAACCTTGTCTAAGTTTTC
>Ga0182004_10003413_pt1 | contig 12640 bp, 11 predicted proteins | sample Sormic07211540_1_FD_120479 | JGI IMG/M metagenome (GOLD analysis project Ga0182004, IMG submission 120479) | Endophyte microbial communities from Sorghum bicolor roots, Mead, Nebraska, USA - 072115-40_1 MetaG | ecosystem: Host-associated > Plants > Roots > Unclassified | place: USA: Nebraska... | reverse complement strand
GAACCGTCTAGGTGATGGCGATCACCAAGAGTAACAAGCAAAGAACTCTCACTTGACCCAAACAAGGCACTAGAGAGTGGTGGATGCACACTTGACTCTTGGAATTCAACTAGAGAAGGATTCACACCAGAAATCTCTCAAATCTCAATCCTCTCTAGGCTCTTGCTCCTCTCTTGCACCACAAGATGATTCTCAACTGATCAAATGGGCAAGAGACCTCCCATGGACAAGGTGAAGGAGTATAAATACACCCCATGAAGTCCAAGGGTCGGCCAAACGTTTTACACAGAAAACGGGGTCACCGGACGCTGTTGATGTTGCACTGGACGCTCTGCACCGAGCATCTGGTGACACTCAATGGCTAACTGTACTTGCCTCTGACACGTCACCGGACGCTACTTCCTAGCATCCGGTGCCACCATCCGGTGCGAGGGTGAACTTTTCACCCTTCTTGAGTTTTGGACCGGACGCTACCTGGTGAGTCCGGTGCTAGCGTCCGGTGACGTTGGTCACACTGTGGACCTCCCTGGGTTTAGGACCGGACGCTACCCGGTGTGTCTGGTGCCTAACCCTAGGGACTCAAGCACTCTAACGGCTAACGACCTCACCGGACACACTCACAGCGCGTCTGGTGCCAACTTAGGCACCCAAACTTCGTCGAAATGAGACCGTTCCAAAACAAAGTTTGTACCTCTCGATCTAAGAACTATCTCTGAGCTGCCTAGTGCTAGGTTTACCAAGTGTCCACCACACCTAAACCTAAGCCTTGCCTAAGTCAAGCTACTAGATCAAAGCCCCTCTTAATAGTACGGTCAAAGGAAAACAAAGTGCTAAACTACTCTAAGTGCCCTTCTTTACCATATGGCACTTAGACCTAGTCTAGTCTTGACGATGTCCATCCGTCCTCTGAAAACCGAAATGATTTCCACTATTAAGTAGGCATGTACATCCCTGTTCATCGAGTACCTATTGCCATGACCTAACACTAATGACTTTGCTGCTGCAAAACACATGTTAGTCACAGTAATCAACATTGTCATTAATCACTGAAATCATTAGGGGCCTAGATGCTCTTTCAATCTCCCCCTTTTTGGTGAGTAATGACAATAACCTCGAGTATGAAAGGAAATGAGGTTTTCAAATAACTTGGTTTCTATAAGCATGAGACAATAAGAACACAAAGGGATTAGGCATGCTTATATCAACCAAGTCTACCATCCTGCATCCAAATATGTGAGATGTATACAACAGGATATAATAACATATGGCTCATAGTACATTTGAGTAAAAACGCGAAAGCAAAGGAATATGAGCCAAACACATGACATAAAGATATCACAAGGAAGCATAATGTCATGTCTCACAACCAAAAGTGTATCTCACAAGCTAAAGAGTATCTCACACAAATATGCATAAAGTAAACATGATACATGGAGAAGCACACAAAAGTATCAAAAGCCCACTCACTCACTAGCTAGCTCCCCCTACCTCTATCATACTCTCAACTCTCTCCCCCTTTGGCATCAAGCGCCAAAAACCTAAGACGAAGGAGGTGGAGGCGGAGCAGTGGAGTCCCTCGGCACGGCATCAAACTGAGCTGCATCGTCTGATCCATCGGCCGTCGACTCGAAGGAGGTGGAGTGACCCTCAGAAACTACTGGAGCTGGACAAGCGGTTCGGGTCTGCTCGGTGGGCTCCGTAGCTATCACTGGCTATGCTGGCGGCTCAAGTCCTGCTGAGGAAGCTGGTACAGACTCTGTAGCTATGGCTGACATCTCTAGCACTGTAGACGAGGGTGCAAGCTGCTCGGACGAAGCCACTAACGACAACAGGTGCTCAGTAGTGGTGACTGGGAGCATAAAGGCGGCAGGAGCCTGTAGAGGTGAAGGCATAGGGTCACCAGTCAGAGCACTGTAAGAAAAGTAGATGTGCTGTCATGCCGACGAATCCAACACAAGCTGTGACGCTGTAGCTGACTGCGGGGTAAAACCTGAGCGAAGCGGGGTAAACCGGGGCACCTACTAAATGCCAGAAGAAATAGCACCCTGAGAGACCTGGTGCTGAGGAGTTGAGAACGGCTGACTCTGAGAAGGGAGCTGAAGCGGCGGCTGAGACTGACTCTGAAACTGGCTCGGCTGAGACATTGGAGTCAGAGGCCTAACTGACGAGGTCCTGGAAGCTGAATCTGCGGTAGCTGGATCCCTGATGCAGCCATAAGAGTGGCAATCATGGCAGTCTGCTGTGCCTGGAAAGCTAGCTGCTGCTCCTGGAAGGTCAGAAGCTGTCTCTGAAGCTCATCCTGCCTGGCCTGCATGGCTGCATTGATGGCAGCCTGGTCCCTGTCTCTCCTAGCCTGCTCCTCAGCTGCCCTACGCTGATCGGCCCTCATCCCCTCAAGTATCGCAAGCAGAGCTGGATCTGTGGCACTGGAAGAACCTCCTGCCTCGTGGTCGTGCTGCCTTAGAGGAAGATCTGGTACAGGGAGATGATAATCATCATCTGAACTGTCTGAAGCAAACTCAAACTCTTCCTCAGCCTCAGCATCTGCAAATGCCCTAATAGCAATGTCCTGCTCCTCCTCTGTCTCTGGGACTGCCCTTGGACTGTGGGTAGCCCTCGGTGAAGGTGGTGGCACCTGGGTACGTGGTGCTGGAGGAGGAGGTGGAGCTCTAAGGTCATGATGCGCTCTCAGCATCTGTTGGGGGTCGTAGTGTGGGAAAACTATGTCAGTGTCTCTCAGCTCTCTCTAAAGGTGAGCTGGAAGAGGCTCAGGCCTAGCACGGAGGATAAGCAAGGTAATCCAGTTTGCATAAGGTAGCTGACGGCGACCCCTGAAGCCCTCCCCAATAGTGTTCTCTATCTCTGACACTATCAAATCCCACAAGACAAACGGCCTCTGAGCAATCAGATGAGCTATAAGCCACTGCTGAATCCTAGTGAAACCATCTCTGTAGCCTGGCCTGGGGAGAAGAGTCTTCCTCATGACGAAATCAAGGATCTTGGCTGGGCATGTCAGATCGCCCAGTGTCCTGCTGAGGCCTCACCAAAAGGCGGACAGAAACACGGAGCCACAAAGTCAACCGGTGGAAGAGCGCCACCATGTGGTCGTCGAGGGGGCTCAAAGTTCCCATAGCATAGCTCATGGATATTGTTAGCAGATGCTGTCAGCCCCAATACCTATCTAGCCCTCTGAGCTGTTACCCTGTAATCTGTGCCTGCCGGTGCATAGTGGATGTAGCTGTGATCTGGAGCAACCCACACTGAGGCATAGAACTCACTTACCCACTCCTCACTGTAGGTACCTGACAAAGCAAGCAAGTCTGGGAGACCTATCAGATAGGTGAAGTACTGCCTGATGTCAGCATCTACCACGTTCCCTAGCACCTCGAGGTCTAGCACCCTATGCTCCCTGAACTGGGTCTCCGAATGGACAAAAGCCTCATACATATCCTCCTGGACCACTGTGTAGAATCTGGCACTATCCCTCTGATCCCGGACTGCTGGAAACCAAGTGGGAAACGGAGCAAACCTGAACTCCTGGATTTCTCGAGTAGGCGCCTAGGTATAATCCTTATGTATCCTGCCTGGAGCTGGACGTGGTGCTGGAGTGCCACGTGATGGAGTGGAGCGAGCCGATGAGGTGGACTGACCCTGTGTACCAGTTCTGGAGGCAGCCTGGGTACGACCAGGAGTCGACCTCCGAAGGGGCTGTTCCTCCTCCTGAACCTGTGTCAGGCCCTCTACCTGGGTCTCTGCCTCTGCCTCTGGCTCCTCTTGTGCTGACTCAGTCATGTCAATCTGAACACACTGACCCCATAGCATGATGGTGCCAGGTGGAGTCCCATGTCGTGCCTCAACCTGAAGCACTGCACGCCTCTAAGATAGCGTGAGATCGGCCCTGATCCTTAGAGCACCTGAGCGGCCACCCCTCTCTGCTGCCTCAGCTGCTGCTGCCACTGCCTTGACTACCTCGGCCTCTCTGTCACTAGCCTTCCTCTTCTTGGTGGCCAGCTTCTTGCATTTGCCCTTTTCTATAGCTGAAAAGCGACGGGGAGGATCACCTCCACCATCACCTCCTAGAGAGCCACCACTGGCTCCTGTCGGACTACTGACGTTCTTGCAACGTGCTATTGCAAGAACCTGAGCCTGAAAAACTGCTGACAATTGACAAGCTGACACTCGTGAGGCTTGGCCTCAATCTGTACTCACGGGCTTGGCCCCGAGTTCAACTGCAACTGACAAACTGCCACAAGACACCAACGTGCTGCAAGAGATGGAATATATAGGGTATACATAAGCACACATAGTATGTAGAGATGAGAAAACCCTATAGATCGCAAGATTCGATGAGGAACGGGCGCGAACAGCTTACAATCCGATGTTGAGCCGCGTTTCGGATGAAAGATCATGATCAGAATCCATCGGAGAAGGCAAATCAACTCCTCAAGGTGCTATGAAGGGTAAACGAAAGAGAACATTGTCAAAAACAACATTCAAATCCGTTTAGGCAAAAAAGCCAAACACCGTAAGTGCACAGAACAGGGAACTCACCCTCAAACCCTAAAACTGCGCGAGATTGAGATTCCTGCGCATAGAGAGGGAAGAAGAGAGCCTTGGGAAGAGATTTGGCTAATCCATGGGGAAAAACCTCTTCACCGGCGGTGGCGACTTGGCAGGCGGCTAGGGCACGGGGGTGCGCTGCGGGCTGGGTGAAATCGCTGGGAGAGAGAAGAACTACCGAATCAAATGCGGATCACGGGGTTATATGCGCCTATCGCAGGGTCACCGGACGGTCTTAAAGTGGCACCAGACGCGTCTGGTGACCACCGGACTAAAACACAGAGAAGATTGCAAATCGCGCAACCACCGGACGATGGCCACCGGACGCTGGATTTAGCGTCCGGTGCCTTAGGGCACGCCAGGTTGACCACCGGACGCACCTCACCGGATGCTACAGAGACACTGTTCCAGCGTCCGGTGAGTGCTGTCCAGCAAACTCACCACACCGGACGCACTGCAGGAGCGTCCTGTGCATCGTCCGGTGCTCCTTTGGCCTGTTTTTCAACTTGGAACTTCACTCGACTTTTACCCAACCAAGTTCCAACTTTAAGAAGACTCAAAAAAACACAAATTAGAACTGGTTTGTAACACTCCTAGTGTTAGCTTACATGTTAACCATGAGCATTGCATCAACATAAGCATCATCATGCTCACTCATAAGCATCATATCATGATTACATGTCATTTTGTGTATACACTATGTGATTGAATGACTCATATGGCTTGTTCTATGTGTTAGTCATGTATGAACAATGTATACAACTACACATTGTCTTCCAAAATACTTTATTCATGTTTAGAATAACATTTTGAACAAAGTTTATGTTGGAGGTTTCACCCAAAAATGCCCCTAAGTCATAGTTAACCCTAGGTTGACCTAGTTGACCCACTAAACCTCTTTTAAATATCATTTATGAAACCAGTGTTAGAGACTTTGCATGTAAGTGACTTCTAAAGCAAAGTTGTAGTAAATTTAATATGCTACAAAAGTTGTTCTGGTACCTTTTCATGAAAATGCATGGAACCTGACCAAAAGTGTCCCACAAGCCAGAAACTAGTGCTGTTTCCAACACTTAGTCGAATTTGGCTAAGTCTGGATTCTGCAGTTTCGAAGTAGGGCACTTGGGAGCGTTGTAGTTTGAAATCTAGGCCGAACCAGACTTTGATCCTTTAAGCAATCTTGTAGAACTTGTGTAGCTCTATCCACTGGAACAAATCTGAGCCAAAACCATCGAGTGGATCGCGAGTAAAACGTCACCGAAGATCAGGGTTCAGACACTGTCGACGGTGATTGAATCAAACGATTCAGTTTCGTCAGTCGCCGGTCGATCGACACGTGGTGCCCCGTGGCGGCCGTACGTCAACGGCGACCCCTCCTGTCAGCCCCAATACCTCCACTCGGATGCCACGACGCCACCCTAAGCACCAGCCAACCTCATTTCCCTCCCCAGCGCTCTCTCTCCTCTCCGTTTCTTCCTCGGCAAGCTCCGCCGTGAGTCAGCGACTCGGCCCGAGCTTTCCTCGCCGTCTCAGGCCAAGCCAGACTGCCAAAAGCTTTGCCAGAGCTTCCTCTACCTCGACATCACCTCCATTGCCATTGTTGAGAGCGGGTAAGGCGGCATTGCCGAGCTCCGAGCTGTCTTCCTCGCCGGAATTCTGCCGTGCTCACCGGCAACGTGGCCAGGCCTCCCTGCTCCACCATTTCTTCCAATTTTTGTTCCTAGAGCTTCCCCTTGACTCACTGATGCTCGGCGTGAACCTCAACTAGGTCGGCATCGGCTGAGCATGCCGGCGTACCGCCCGCAGCGCCGCCGAGCCGCCATTCACGCCGACGAGCTCCCTAGAGCTTGGTAGAGTAAGGTTATCGTACCTCGGTAGGTCCGCCTTGGTGAGAGGGTCACGACCGAGCCCTTGGATTCGACCGAGACCTCGGCGTCGTCGAGATCCGCCTGCGACGAGCTCTCCTCTGTCTATGTGTCACTGTCAAGCGGGTCCCGCTGACCAGTGGGTCCCTCTGTCAGCCACTATTCCTCTCTCCCCCTATTCTGTTTTTGGCAGATTCAATGCTGTTCTTGGAAAATTCATAACTTGAGTCAGGCAGATCCAAATGGAGTGATTCCAATTTTGTCAGATCCTTGAGTTAGTCTAGTTTTTAATAAAAATATGAAGCATGCCATGTTTTTGCAGAAATAAATTGGTATGATTTAATTCTTGGTAAAAATAAGGTAATTATATCTTGAGATCTATGAGTCCTATGGCCATGCAAATTGAGGAGAGTGTTATTTATGATATGAATAGGCTCTGATAAATATCTCATGATTCTTGGATGCCTGTTGGTAAAGTTATAATTATCCTTTGTTTAAATAGGAGTTTCTTGTGGTATATTTAATAAATAAAGTATGACTCCTTCTAGGATGGAACTTGCTGGGTGATGTAATCATGTGTAAACAAAGCTAAGAAAAATCTAAAATCTGTTGTTTGACACTTCTTGATAGGGTTTCACATTTATGCTTTTAATGCCATTGTTAGCTTGTCATTTTTGTATCTCACAATCTGCAGGTGCAAGAGTCATGAAATTTTTACAGTAACCTTGTGGTAGCCCAGGTAGCTTGCTATAGTTTTTCTGGGATTTTTGAAGCACTTCTAGTACATGCTCATTAATTCACCTTAATAATCAAATAAATAGAAAAGGTGATAATAAAAATGAGTTTAAACCTTGCCATCATGTTTTATGGTGTTTCTTAGACATGTTCTAGCTACTGGTGCCTTGGGTTTGAACCATTGTTATATTCTTAATATGTGTTAAAATATTATTTTGCTATTTATGCCTTGTCTAGAGCACATTCTGGGTAGTTGGTAGAAATTGCTGAAGAACTGCTTGAAGATTAAGTTTGCTGGAAAACTTGTCTACAACAAACTTGTAGCTAACTTACTTATCTACCTTGGGTCCAAATTTCATAGCATTTGGCTGAGTAGTTTAAAAGTTGTGGTTGCTACAAGTAGTTGCTGCGAAGTGCTTGTTCTCTTGATTTTCCAGAGCAGCCAGGAGACTTTGTCTGTTTTAGTCCATTTCGGTTGGGAATATTTGTGGGATGTCTGAAAGTGATTTGTAGGTAATTTGTTTAGCTTTCCAGAAAGTGCTTACTTGCTTAGTTTGGCCAACTGATGACTACTAGTTAATCTGTCCATGACACCAGTTGTTGTGTATGAGTAGCTAAGGTTGATTAGCTTGTCTAGTTAGCCTCTCTACCAGAGAAGAAGTATGCACTTATTTGTTATTTCATGATCCTCTTAATCTTAGAAGCTTATGCTCATGTTTGCACCTTGTTTTATGTTCCTTTGGCTCCTCATCATGACATCATGCATCATATCTGCATTCCCTATGTTTAACGCCTTGTCATGCATACATAGGTGTACCCAGTGGCGTGACGGTCCTGGAATTTGCAACACCCGAGCCGGAAGAGCAGCAGAGGGAGCCACCTCAAGGAGAAGGAGCTGAGGAGGAGGAGGATCTACAGGAGTGCCCCGACCACCGTCCTTCCACCTACGTCGAAGGCAAGCCCCAGAGCATTATAAGACTCCTACTATTTTTGTTATCATGTCCAGCTGTCATTTGACTATGGTTATGTATTGTTGCATTAAGTGTTAGGCGTTGATATGACAACATTGCTGCATAAAGACTACCTTGTCCACCTTATACCTCACCGGAGTAGGTACTGGATCGAATTGATGCTTAGCCATGCTTAGCTCGGTAGAAGCTGGGTGATTTCCTGTCACCTGTGAGAGATAGGTGGATACCTGATCACGGTTGGCTATATTTGCTATCGTGGAAATAACCATGTGCTAATAATGAATTTGAGACCGGGCGGGATGACGATAGGGAAGCAACAAGGCATGGAGGTCTTGGGTGTGAATCTATCCCCGTTTGTGTCATTTAAGGACCGATATGTTGTACGTCCTCGTGTCATGTTGGACGCATGCCTAACACTTAGTTGGCCGGTTAAGTCGTTACGACCGCGAAGCCTACAGTGCCTCTCCGGCCGGATACCCCGATCGGTTAAAGTGCGCACCCCGTTTGGTAGCAAGGATGTGCGGGGAGTCAATGGCATAAGACCGAGGAGTCAGGTTAGAGTCCTGACCCTGGCAGATTGGCGGTCCCTGGGGGTGCGGCACCGTACGGACCCGCGAATTGGTCTAGAGTTGTGCTAAAGGTGATCCGAGCTGCCCTCGCAAGGTATGCTTGGGTGAGTGCTAGGAATACCCCTCCAGCTGGATAGAAATCGATTCGAATCGCCGTCTCTCCCGGATAGTGAGAACTTGACTCAAGCAGCGGCAATGTAGAATTCACTAAGTATACTTAATGGTTATGATGAGAATGATGATGGCTATGTGATAATCCGGATATAGTTATTATTGTGATGCTTAAATACTCAAGTGTATGCTTAGCACAGGTGCTAATCTAGTGGATACTTGTTTAAGTAATGAACTTGCTGCTGAAAATGTTATAAAAAGGTTACTCAAGACTAAAGCTTTTATGCAAAATGTGAGTCAAACCAGCCCACAAATATTAGCCTTGCATACTCCTTGGTGTCACTTTATTTCTGGTTTATGACGGGTAAGTCTAGCTGAGCACATTCTCGTACTCAGGGTTTTATTTACCCTTGTTGCAGATGATGTCGTGTATCACGGCTACTGTGCTAACTGCCACCATTCGGCTGCGGATGATGAGTAGATCTCGGGCAAGATCACTTCTATTATCTTCGGTTGTGCTTTTGTTGGGATGATCATGGAGCTGGCACGTAATTAAACTAAGTTTGTGTGAAGTTTCAAAACTACTTTGCTTCCGCTACTAAACTATGTTGTAATAACTCTATTTGAACTCTGATGTGTGTAAAACTATGTTCTGTGATGAATGTTGTAATCTGTGATGGAGAATGCTTGATCATGTATGGTCTTGGTTGTATGTTGGTTGAATCGAGATCTTTTGAGGTTTCGTGAGACTATTGGGTTTATATGGGTTCAAGTCCATTGGCTTGACTACTCTTGTGGTCGCTAATTCACTTGAATTCTTATAAATTGGACGGTACTGTTACAGCTGGTATCGGAGCAAGATTAAGCATTTAACCATCATAGGTGTATTTAAAAACAAATGAATTTGTTTTTCCCAAACTAATTGGCAATTTAGACTATACATAGGGCTGTTTTAAAATGAATGAACAAAATATACCATGCCAGTGGTCACACCCTTTATGCCCGCTTAAGGACTTCTAGGTGGCTAAGTATTATTAACAGGGGGTTTTTCCTTTCGTCGTCCATATGGCGTGTAATAATATGGATGCCACTTGCTTGAGTGGTAATGAATGGATCATGTACCTCTACGCCACGGTAAGCAATGTTTTCCTTTTGTTGTCCATACGGCGTGAAATTATATGGATGCCACTTGCTTGAGTGGTAATGTATGGATCTATATGCCTCTACACTATGGTAAGTGTGAGTTGTAAGAGCATGGCCGTCCAACCGTCGGTCTAGGGGAGTGTTAGCTGTGGTTACGGAATATTTACATGTTGCACACATGTATATATGAAAGTACTTAATTGTGGGTAGTTGGTGCAACCGTGTATACGTATTTGATGTATATATGGGTGTACTTCACATGGGTAGGGTGCTGCGATATATGTTCAGGGATATATATTAGAGTACTTCGCTTAAATTTAGAAAATTAGACTTTCATTTCTGCACATATACTCTTGTGGGGTTGGGCTGAAATGAAATTTCTGCAGGTACACTAATAGCGAAACGTGTAGACCGTGTAGTTACGTATCAAGAGAGCACGTATGTATGCCACCGACTATACCGCTAGAATTTTCTTTTCTAGGGATGGTAAGGACGTATGGAACGTGCATGCATCATGAATCATTCATGCATCCCGTTATGTACTATTTAAATTCTTGTAATTTTGAAACTTGTACCTAATTATCTTCTCTTGTAAGTAATATTCCCTTACTCAAATTCTGGTCTTTCCCTACAGATGGCAGCCCCACATGCAAGTGAAACATTCCTAGACATGTTTGGCACTCCTACTTTATTGTGGAAGGTGCTAAGATCAGTGGGATATGAGGAACCACCCTAGTATACTTGGACATAGGCCGAGCATGCAGGATCCTTGCCTTGGGTAGATGTCCAAATTACACTTCCTCCTTGTCCTAATAACCCGCAGTGGCTAGGATGGATAGTGGAGTCCGATGGCCAAACTCCTTGGGAGGGTGCCCAAGTAGCAGCCCTAGAAGTGTTGTTAGAAATATGCCACGACTTTGGTGATGAACTAGTTAATGGCCCAGCTGGATCTTTCCCTAGTGTGAGTGTAACTGACACCTTTGTATCCCAGATAGGAACTGAGCCCCTGGAGATAAGAGAAACCATACTAGGATATAGCTCTAGCCCCGCCATGAGTGCCATGCTGGCGGTACTCAAGCTGTACTATGTACGCCAAGACACCTATGTAGAAGTCATGCTAGCGCTTCAGCAAGCTCAAGTTGGGCAGTGCAAATTGCGCAAGCACGTGCGCAAGCACCGCAAAGCCTTTTAGTGATGCACAAGTTGAAATTCAAAATTATCATACTGCTTTGCAAGCCCGCCACAACCAAGTCGAAAATGCAGTTAGAGAGCGCAATGAAGCACAAGCGAGCATGATGCAAATGACTAGAGAGCGAGATGATGCTATGCGCTTGGCTGAAAATAGAGAAGCTGCTAGAGTTAGAGCTTTGTTCCAAGCTGAGGTTAGAGAGCAAAAGCTAATCCATAGGATTGCCGAGCTGCAGTTAGATGTCCATCGCCTAAACAATGTCATAAATCCTATTCCACACCCTGTCCCCGTTAATCATGAAGAGGACTCTAGTGAGGAAGATCAGGATGATGGCATAGTCTCTAATGAAGAATCTGAGGAAGATCTGTAGTTTAGCAATGGTTTCCGCATTTATGTACCAGCTCCTGTCTTTTTATGTATTGGACATGTAAACTGAATTTTCAGTTGAGACACTATGTATTTGGCCAGAATGCCCTTCATGTAAGACTTAATCTGTGACAATGACCTTGTGTAACCATATGCACTTGTCTGGGATGCTCCATGTTTATGTTGAGCTTAAATAATTTCCAGTGATGTCTTTAATCCCTATGAAATCATGTGGTTGTGAATGATCGCAAGTGTAACCAATATCGTGGATGATGTTCACTTGTTGTAATGGATTATTGTGCCCTGTCTTATGTGGATTTATTTCAGTAAATTCCATATGGCATCAATTGAAATTCATTGGCAATTATTCTTGTCATCCTAAACGATCGCTTGACGCGTAATACTCGTTCCGACCACAATGAGGTGCCACCACCACCACCTCCTCCCCCGCCTATGCTTGCTGAGCTCCTGGCAACTCTTGTTGAGGGCCAGCGGATCCTAGATGATGCTATGAAAACCATGGCACAGCAGAACCGGGGTGGTCGCCATGCTCGCTAAGGTGGAGAAGCGAATCAGTATAGTAATTCCAAGGATTTTCAAGACACCAAGCCGCCAGTTTTCAAGGAGGGCTCTAAACCTCTGGAAGCCGATGAATGGCTCAACACTCTCAAGCAGAAGTTCCGCTTGTTGAGGGTGACTGAGGAGCTGAAGACGGAGTATGCAGCACACCAGTTGGAAGGCAAAGCAGGTGTTTGGTGGAGCCATTATAGGACGAGCTTGCCTGCCAATGCTGCTGTAACCTGGGACCAGTTCAAAAATGCTTTTAGGGACACTTATATTCCGCAAGGCTTAATGACCATCAAGCATACCGAGTTCATGAACTTAACTCAGTGCACCAAAAGTTTGACTGAGTACCTTCATGCTTTCAATAATTTGTCTCGCTATGCTGCTGAGTTTGTTGACACTGACGCTAAGAAGTTTGCTAGTTTCAAGAGAGGACTCGGGCCTAAGCTGTCCAAGAATATGGCTGGTAACAAGAGTACCACCTTCAATGAGTTTGTGAGTGATGCTCTGACCCAGGAGAACTCCAATGCTATTTATGCTGCATCCAAGAACCGCAAGAGGGCCTAT
>Ga0182004_10003412_pt1 | contig 12646 bp, 21 predicted proteins | sample Sormic07211540_1_FD_120479 | JGI IMG/M metagenome (GOLD analysis project Ga0182004, IMG submission 120479) | Endophyte microbial communities from Sorghum bicolor roots, Mead, Nebraska, USA - 072115-40_1 MetaG | ecosystem: Host-associated > Plants > Roots > Unclassified | place: USA: Nebraska... | reverse complement strand
TTTTTTTCTACAACTAATTTGCACAAACTAAACTTGGCAAATCTTATATAAATATTAAATTCATTTTATTTTATTTAGTGTTTTCTATGCAGAACGCAAAATCGAAAATTTTGAGGTGTGACACTTATGGAGTTCCCGTTGATGCGATGGATGAGTACGTTCACATTGGCAAGAGTACTGCACTGGAGAGCCTACAGCGGTTTGTTGCTACAGTTGATGAAATTTTTGGAGAAGAATACCTCATATATCCCAATGCGGCAGATACAACACGCTTACTTGCAATCGGTGAGCAAAAAGGCTTCCCAGGAATGCTAGGGTCCATCGATTGTATGCATTGGCCATAGAAGAACTGTCCATACGACAAGCAAGGTCAGTACAAGGGGCATGTAGAGAAGCCCATCACTATCATTTTGGAGGATGTAGCTTCGAACGACTTTTGGATATGGCATACCTTCTTTGGAATGCCCGAGTCTCACAATGATATTAATGTTCTTCATAGGTCTCCATTGTTTGATGACTTGGCAGAAGGAAGAACTCCAGAAGTTAACTTTTCTGTTATTGGTCATGATTACACAATGGGCTATTATCTTGCAGATGGCATACACCCAACATGGGATACTTTAGTGAAGTCGATCACTCTTCCTATGGGGAACAAGAGGCAAAATTTTGCTAAAGCGAAAGAAGCAGCCAGGAAGATGGTCGAGAAAGCTTTTGGGGTTCTTCAATCTAGGTTTGCCATTGTCCGAGGGCCTGCTCGCATTTGGGACATATAGACATTATCAAAGATCATGAGAGCTTGTGTCATCATGCACAACATGATTGTCGAAGATGAAGGATTTGTGGTCGACCCTAACGAGCATTTTGATTATGATGGTGAAAATGTTGATCCTGCTCATGGCCAGCCTACCCGTACGCTTGATCAGTTTATTGATGCGCACAGAAAAATCAGAAACAAGGAAACACATGTGCAGTTGAAAGAAGATCTCATCGAGCACCTGTGGAACCATCATCCAGATCTATATTCAAATTAAATATTCAGCAAAAGTTTTGATTTAGTGTGATGATATTATCCTTGTCTAGTCTTATTCAACTTAAATATTGAAGCAAGTTATATCTATATATATGTGCGTGTGTGTTATTCACATTGGCATATCTTTTTGGAAGCAACTCATCGAGCACCTATGTGTTATTCACAAAACGAGCAGCTACACCATGCATTCTATACTAAGCAAGATGTCATTTGTAAAAAAAATAAATAAATAAAAATTCGCTTCTGCTTGAACCAAAGCAAATATAATTCTGCCGGATAGTACAATGTGCCAGATTTGACAGAAATAAAAATAACTTCAACTGAAGGTTTCAAATGCAAGTACTTAAATTAAAATAACTTTAATTTTCATGCTACCTCTCGACAATCTTCTTCTGCATCGTCTCAAGCTATTCTCGCTGGATCGGGTTGAGCGAGGACATGTCAGCTAACATTATATCCTTTTCCTCTTTGAGAAGCTTTGCCTCTGCTTTTTTTTCTTCATTTGTCACCCACTTCTTCTCAAGCTCCAATGCAGCCTTCTCAAGCTCTAGTGAAGCCATGAACCTCTCCTCTTTGGCTTCTCTTTTTCCTTGTCCAAAACCTCTTTCTTTGCCCACATCCTATCTACAGCTTCCATGCAAACCTCGCCACCTCCACGTCTCAGCTTTTCTTTTGCCTTTTTTATCCCTTCTGACCTTTTTGTTGGTACGATTTCTTCAGCGTCAACTTCTATGACATGATCATTGTTGGTGGCTCCTTCATCCCTTGGCCTGAACACTTTGGTCGAACTCTTCTAGTTTTTCTTGCTTCCTTGTTTCTCTTTCTCCAGCTCGGCAAGTTCAATCATCTTCGCTTTCCACTTGTCTTCCTCCTTCAATATGGTGTAGCAATGTAAAAGACCAAATGTTTTGTTGTCTTTGTCTCATTCCACATACAACTTTTTTGCTTTGTTAATCTGTACAGGAATACTGTCGGTGCATATATGATTTACAAAAAATCAAAGTTCAAGTAAGACAACACAAGTTATTACATACCATGTCTTTGATAGTTAACCCACTTTGATTCCTACAAAGAATGGCCTCATAGCATGAATAGAATTGTCAGCCACTGTCCTCGGAGCTGTAGTTTTCTTGTGCTCCTCAAAGTAAGCATGAACTTTTCCCCAAAAAGATGAACGAGATTGATTGGCACCAGTAATGGGATCCTTACTCACATTCAACCAACCTGAGCATATAACTTCATATTCCATCCAATGAAAATTCTTTGTCCTCTTGGCTCCCTTTGTACAGCGGCTAGCTTGCACTTCCTCATTGGGATGAAAACGGATCGGATACGGACGGATATTATCGATATCATATTTGTTTTCATATTTCTAGTCAGATTCGGATTCGAATACGGATAATGTCAATCATGTCAGATAAAATACAATTGGATATCGACACTACAAATACGATTTAAGTTTCAGATACGGATACGGTATCGGATGTTGAATATTCGGACTCGGATATGGACATATCTGAATCTCTTTAAATGAATTCGGTCTCGAATACGATCGGAAAATATTTGTATCGTTTTCATCCCTATAGGCTGAGTGTCTTGAGTAAATCCAAAGTTCATGTCATCCAAACCAGCAACAGTACCATCTTCTTTATTGAAAAGAATGTCTGACAAGAAATTTCCATCTCCTCTATCCATCTCAACAAAAGACAACAAAAAATTGATGGCTGGCATGGTTAATAAAAATAGACTGACAAAAAAATTGTAATTTGTTCATTCCAAACTATTCAGACAAACTGTCTCAATATTCAGACAGACAAAAAATAGTAATATGTTCATTCCAAACTATTCAGACAAATTGTCTCAATATTCAGACAGACAAAAAATAGTAATCTGTTCATTCCAAACTATTCAGACAAACTGTCTCAATATTCGGACAAGCGAACCTCCTACCTGATTTTGCAGATGTTTTGCAGCGCGAGCTGATGCTTGGTTGGTTTCTTCAGACTTCAGTCAGTTGAGATCATCTCTAGTATGTGTGTGAAATTATTGTTGTTTGATTTCAGATCGATGGATTTGTGAATGATTAAGTCAGTGAGTTGGAGCAAGTGGCAATGTAATTTGCAGCTAATAATCCTGTGTACTGTATTAGTACTAGGGATGGGATCTTCATCTGATTTGTGAATTTGTATCTACGGTCATTATTTTAGTACACAGGGAATCTGGAAATGAGGTCACCTATGACTCTATGAGTCTGTAGTCTTGTCTATGCAGAACCAGTTGGGACCGGATTTTTTTTAATAATATTTTTTTTAATAATATATAGTCGAGCAAATTTCTATTTTATGATTTATCCTGAATTCCTGATATGTAGTGCCCCTCCTAGGAAAGATGCAATTCTAAACCAGGACTCCAAATTAAACTCTGGAAGGTCCAAATTCCATTACAATAGAGTCGAGTGGCCCTCTGAACTCCAAATTAAACTCTGGAAGGTCCAAATTTCCATCACATATAATCGCAAAATCTGTATTACGAAATTCTTGTGATATTTCAGTTATCCTCCTAAAGTAAACAGCAAAATTTGACAAGAAATTGACTTTAGACCCAATGGACAAAAGACAACATTCAGGCCTTGATTACTTTCGACACAAAGTTCAGTAAAATAAAACAACAACGTGTAAAAATACTGTGACAATATTCAGACAAAGGACAAAGTTAAGTAAGACAAATTGTCCACCCACGGCCACAATCATATACCACTTCCCCATTACAATCAAATACCAGAATCCAATCTCATCACAAACCCTAGCATGACTATCATATGAGAAATCAGAAATCAGATTCCAGACACATAGCAATTCCTCACTGAGCTTTACAAACAATTGAGAAACCCTAATTCTTCCCTATCAGATGAAGGTCGGCACCATGATTCAACATCGGTCAATGGAAAAAAAATGAAACCCTACAAGAGCTGACCACTACGAACGACTCTTGTCCCTCTGGACATGGGGGACAACGGGAATAGATCAAGGCATGGATCAAATCGACTGCAAGGAACAACGTACCAAGGACGCGAGCGAAGGCCGGGAAGACTCCGGGCGAGCCGTAGTGTTGCGTCATCCGGAGGACAGCCTCTTGCCGTCGAAGAAGTCCCCGCGCCCAAATCCCCAACGCTCGGCTCCGGTAGAGGAAGGGGGAGAAGTCCCCGCGCCCAGATCCCCAACGCTCGGCTCCGGTAAAGGAAGGGGCAAGACGAGGTGGACACGGAGAGGCGGCCGACTTTTCCTGGGTCACGCACGGAGGGACGGGAAGACTCTGGGCGAGCGCGGGAGAGGATGCGTTTGCGTGATGGCAACTCGCCTGAAGCGCGCAAATTTGCGCGTGATATCCTCTTGGATGGCAAACCAACGAATTTTGGTAAATGTTTTAGTAAACTGTTGGACCATCATTTTTTTTGGTTTGCCAAAAAAATAAGAATATCAAGTACAATTGGCAATCTGTTGGAGATGCTCATATTTTCTATCTCCTCTTCTACTGCAGCGACAGTTTGTTCAAACTCACACGAGTCATAGTCATATCTTCCATAATTATATTTTATAAATCCATGTGTTTCAAAATTAGCCAAACCAAATTAATTGATAATCAAAAGATTAAACAAATAACAATAGAAATTGGAAAAACTGAAAAAGTGTCAGTGTTGGACTACTTACCGTGCTGAGCGGCGACTGCAAACTGCCATGACGTCGTGTCGATGCCGAAGTGCCACAGTGCAGAATTGAACCGCGGCGTGAACTGATCCCGTGATCCGTAGACGGCGGCAGTAGCGATTAGCGAACTCACGAATTGTGATACAATGGAGAGGCCGGCGGCCGAAGAAAAATCGTCCCGTATTTGCGCATGACTGGAAAGCGAAGGCAAAGCGTCCGCTGTCCCAGTACTGCAGGAGGCAGCCCATGAGCCACAAGCCCATAAGGCACCCGTCAAGGCCTAAAGGCTATCTAGTGAAGCTAAGTAACGGTTCATTACTAGTCTTCTTCCTCATGCGATGCGGCCAGTTTCAGACATTCAGAGCAGCAGACCTTCTTCAACCTTGCATCCATGGCTGCCAAGGGAACTTGAGGAGGACATCCGCGGCGTACCGAGCCTCCACCCCTGGCGATGTGTACACAATGAGTTGACGAGAACCGTAGATCCTTTGTAGTCACAAATTTCATTTCGACACAAACATTGAAGGTTTACCTGACGTATCTATTGTTATTGATTTGGAAAGGACTACACATGGCCTAAGCTAGATTGCTACATACATGGAAAAAATTAAAACCAACTTAGGAGGAACTTGAGATTCTGTCGGAGATCTTCCGAGGATCTTATTGTTGTGAAACTTTGGTTCAAATTTCACAATTTTTTAAGTTTGTTTGAATGGATTTTGCCTTTCTTGTCTCCAAAAATCTCGGGTGGAAAATCCACATAGCAGGCATCCGGTTTGCATACCGAGGGACCCAGCAGATTGCACCATGAAAATAGAGTCAACCGGTTTGCAATCAGAAGATCTGGTTTTGACTATGTTCTCCATCTTCTACATCATCCTAGCCTCATTCCTATGTATGTTATTACTACGTGATCGATCTTAGCATGTGTTATAAGAGAGCCGTGATGGATAGTAACTAGAATATAGACCAAGCATGTTCTTAAGAGAATTGTATTTGTCTCTGCGAACACAAGGTTGATATATGCTCTTGTGGTGATGAGTAATTGTCAATGTGATCCACGATCTAGTTTAAGTTTGGTTACTAATCTTTGGCGTGAGTTGGGTCGTGCGACATGTCTCTTGGCTTGTGGTGTATAGGTGTGTAGCTCGAAGGCGGTAGTCGACGGTGAGGTGAAGGTCAAGTAGAGATGTGTCGTGGCGATAGACCCAAAACGATGAAGGGCGGACGTGAGGCTGGGACTGACGGACCTGGAGGCTTGGTGACTAGCCGTGGTGGCTAACACATCGATAAACGCAAGTGTACATGAGAGTGACCATGTTGACCAAGTAAGACGACGGACGTGCGAGTCGAGCGAGTCTTAGGAAGACTTTGCGGGCCGACGATCGAGGACGGTGGTGACATATGTCGAGCAGCAGGGGATGCGTATGGAGTGCGCTATTCGCAGCGGGTTTCACGGGTTTTGGCCTCAAAACCCGGGCGGAGGTTGCAAGGAGGAACAGACGGCACATGGCGACATCGAGGAGTTGGCATCGAGGCTAAGCTACCACATGAAGGGCACGGTTGCTGTCGGTTGAAAACTATGTCGGGTTGGACTAGAATGCCCCGTGGCTAGCTGGTTCGCTCTAAAATATCCAAAGGCAAATGGAGAATGTGTAATATGTCTAATAAATAAGGAGGTGGAGTCCCCCATCTTCCTCACCCCTCTCCCACTCTGATTTCCTCCCCTTTCTTCTCTAGGGTTACATTTACCTAGTTCTTTAGAGAGGCCAAAAAACCAGAAATTCATGGTTGTATTCTTCAGTATTTTTATATGGAAATGGAGGCATGGATCCTCTCTGGAATTCTAATTTTGTGTCTATGATTTTTGTTCACTGAGTTCAATTTTTTCCATTTTCGTTCTTGACTATGATCTGAATTTCATAGAGTTTGGGTCAATCATAGGTGTTGATTTTTGGGGAATAGTTTCGTTCCTTTGTATTTGATCTGTGCAAAGTTTAGGTTCAAATCCTTTTGTTTTAGGTCCGTTTTTGGGTGGTTTCGTGGTCGCACTCTTCTGTCTTTTTGTTTGTGATCTCTGTTCGTGCGTACTGGTGTTCTGTCAAATGGATGGGGGCAACAGCGCTAATCCCAGCCAGGGTAGCTCGCCACCTCTGCACTGGACGCTCTTGTTCGAGTCTATCTGCTTGCTATCGATCTTTTTCTCTGTGTTCGTTCTCGGTACCAGGCTCTGTACCCCTGAGGTCTCGGCGCCTAGGGTTTCCTAGACGACTCGACAGGGTTCGTCGGTGACGATCGGATCTCGCCTAGCCCTTCCTCTTCTTCCTCCCCTGTCACATCTCAGCTGCAGGGTTTCCAGTTTAGGTTCCGGTTTAGAACTGGGGTTTCTTGCCCTCGGTTGTGTGTCCACTCAAACCCTAAAACCCTAGTTCTGCTAGCCTGTGCACCTTGAGTCCACCTCCCGCCGTTTCGTCACCGCTCTTGTGTTTCTGATCCTGTTTTTGGAGAAGTTTGATCCAATGGAAGGGGTTGAGGGAATGATGAAGAAGCTCCAGTTGTCGTCGGAGGAGAGGAGGAGCATTAAGATCAGGAAACAACTTGGCAGTCAGGTGAATTCTTGGCCATCCCAGGCGGTGGCAAAACTGTTTTCTGATAGAAACATTCGATTTGATGTTATTGAGAAAGTTGTGGGCTGGATCTCGTGCCCGGCTAAAGGGATTGCCTGCAAAGACCTAGGAGACAATGTCTTCTTGATCTCTTTCAACCAGGAGACAGGATTACGGCGGGCCCTAGATGATGGTCCTTGGATGGTCTCGAAGGAGCTCCTGGTGGTTGTGGAATTTGATGAATCCAAGGCTTTGGAGGAGTTTGATTTCTCATCTATACCGATCTGGATGCGGGTAAAGCGTTTGCCTTTTGGACTGATGAACCGTGTAGTAGCTGAAACAATTGGAGATGATGTGGGAGCCTTCATGGAGGTGGATGCTGATGGAGGTGAATCTGCGGTTGGACGAGTTTTGCGTATTAAGATCCGTCTAGATATTCGCAAACCTCTCCACCGGGGAATCATGGTGGATATTGGCGATGGCAAGGGGGAGCGCTGATGTCCAATCACTTATGAATTCTTACCTGAATTTTGCTATATCTGTGGCCTCATTGGTCATGTCGACCGTGCATGTTCGAAGAAGTTGGGGAAGAATGAACTTGCACCTTTTAGCAGAGAACTCAGGTACATGCCACCACGTAAGCCTATGGGCAGTGGACACCCAGCAAGGAGTAGGGATTCAGGATTATGGAGATCTGGCAGCTCGGATTCATGGAGCAGTGGTGGTAGATCACGTTCGGATGGCCTCTCATGGAGGAAAGATTTAGAGAAGGGCAAGACGAAGCACTTTGAGGGGAAGAAGAATAAAGCGGAGGAGGTGACTAGCCCTCTGAAGGAGAAGCCTCGGGAGGAAATTCGATCGAGTGCAGCGAAGACGGTGCTTTTTGCCAAAGACAGTAATGAGCAGATGGGGGGAGGGGATGTGAAAGAGGCACGGGTGAACAGTAGCATGCAGGAGATGGTCGTGGCCCAAGATGAAAAGGAGAAGGAAGATAGTAAAAACAAAAAGGGGGGTAAGTTCAAGAGGGTTAGGAGGGATGTTTTAAAGTCGAAAGAGGAGAAGGGTCATCGTTCCATTCTGAAAAAGAGGGAGGGAGGTGTCGCTGGTATGGAGGTAGAAGTGCAGGGAGGGGGCAAGAAACCCAAGCAGGGGGGCTCGGAAGTGGAGGGGATGATGTCTGATGCTATTGTGGTGGGGCTGTCGGAACAGCCCTGCGAATCCAAATGAAGATAATTGCTTGGAACTGCCGCGGGCTGGGAAACGGCGCGGCAGTTCGGGGCCTTCTGAACGTTCAGAAGGAGGAGGACCCTGATATTCTTTTTTTGTCCGAAACAAAAATGGATGAAAGAAGGATAAATGGTTTGAGGTGGAAACTTGTTTTGGCAAACATGGTGGTGAAGGATTGTTCAACGAACCATGGGGGTGGTCTCGCACTCTTTTGGCGGAGAGGGGTCAACTTACAGGTCCGTGGAATCTCACGCTTGTATATTGATGCCGAGGTGACAGAGGAGGATGGTTTTGTGTGGAGGATTAGTGGGTTCTATGGTGAACCTAGTGCGGAGAAGAAACACATCTCATGGAAGGCGCTACGTACACTTAACGTAGCAAGGCGGCGTCCATGGGTGTGCCTGAGGGATTTTAATGAGATCCTTTGGACAGGAGAGAAAGAGGGCGGCCCTCCACGACACCAAGCCTGTATGGATAGGTTTAGGGAAGCCCTGGAGGATTGTGAGCTTGTGGACTTGGGTTTTGAGGGGGATCCTTTGACTTGGCGTAACAATAACCACAACAGTGCTTGCTATATTCGGGAGCGCCTAGATAGAGCTGTGGCAAATAAGGTTTGGATGTCCAGGTTTCCCTCCATATAATAAATGGGGAGCCTCGACATTCTGATCATCGTCCAGTCATTGTGGATACGGATCCCCCTCGGAACAGAGGCGGCAGATGGTCACCGGTTTTTTGTTTTGAGGCATGTTGGGTGGAAGAGGAGGATTGTGCGGCCATAGTGGAAAATGCTTGGAGGACATCGGTGGTGGCGCAGGGGGAGAATGTGGGTGCTGCTATAAAAAATGTTGCCAAGGAGGTAGGTGACTGGGGGCAAAATGTTTTGGGCAGTCTGGAGAAAAGCATAAAAAAACAAGAAAAGACTTGGAGGCTTGTAGAAGGCAGGTGGTGAATGCTGACTCGGTGGCGAGAGAAGAGTTGTTGAGGTTTAAACTAGAGAAATTAGAGGAGAAGAGGAATACCTATTGGAGGCAGAGTGCGAAGGTACACTGGCTGGACAAGGGTGACCGGAACACTCGTTTTTTCACCAATATGCGTCTGAGCGGAAGCGTAGAAGTCGAATAAATAAATTAGTGAAGGAAGATGGGATGGTGGTTGAAGAGGAGCGGGAGATTAAAAATCTTATCTCTAACTTCTACAGAAATTTGTTCTCTGCTACTACAGGTGCTCGGGTGGAGGAGTTGCTTTCACAAATAGCTCACAAAGTCTCAGATGATATGAACACTTCCCTTCTTCGGCCGTTTTCGGCGGAGGAAGTGAAAGGCGGGCTTGATGCCATCGGAGATTTCAAAGTGCCGGGCTCAGATGGTATGACTTCCTTGTTCTAAAAAAAATACTGGGACTTGATGGGTGAATATATTACAAAGGAGGTGCTGCAATTCCTAAATGGGGGTGCCCTCCCTCAGGCCTGGAATGAAACTGTTATAGTGCTGATCCCAAAGGTCCCGAATCCTAAAAGTTTGAAGGATCTGAGGCCCATCAGCTTATGCAATGTTTTGTACAAGATTGCTTCCAAGGTTCTAGCCAGCCGGTTGAAGGTGATCCTCCCAAAAATTATTTCTCAGAATCAAAGTGCATTTATTCCTGGGCGGCTTATTACTGACAACATTCTGGTAGCATATGAGCTCACACATTTTCTCCAGAACAAGAGAAGTGGGGCGGAGGGTTTTGCAGCTCTGAAGCTCGACATGAGCAAGGCCTATGATAGGGTCGAGTGGCATTCTTTGAGGCGAATGATGGAGAAAATGGGTTTTGACAGTAGGTGGATCAATCTGATTATGCAATGTGTGTCCACAGTCTCATACAAAATAAAGGTTAATGGTGAGCTAACAGAGGAAATTGTCCCTACTAGAGGATTACGGCAGGGTGATCCTCTCTCCCCATATTTGTTTCTCATATGTGTGGAGGGGTTTTCAAGCCTGCTGAATGAAGCTGAAAGAGCTGGGAACCTGGAGGGGATTACTATATGTGTGAATGCACCGTGCATAAATCATTTACTGTTCACGGATGATTCTTTGCTTCTCCTAAAAGTCAATGAAGGGAACACAAATTATCTGCGACATGTGCTGCAACTATATGAGGATTGCTCGGGGCAGATGATAAATAAAGAGAAGTCATCAATTTTGTTCAGTAAGAACTGTGGACAGGAGAGGAAGCTTGAATTTATGAATGCACTAGAATTGACCCAAGAAGCGAGGAGTGATAAGTATCTTGGGCTGCCAGTGTACATGGGCAGATCCCGGTCCAAAATGTTTGCATATCTGAGGATAGAGTGTGGAAACGTATACAAGGATGGAAGGAGAAACTACTGTCAAGAGCAGGAAAAGAGACACTGATCAAGGCTGTGGCACAAGCAATCCCGAGCTATGCAATGTCCTGCTTCGATCTTACCAAATCGCTGTGCGATGAAATTAGCACGATGATCTGCAGGTTCTGGTGGGCTCAGCAAGAGAAGGAAAAGAAACTCCATTGGCTTTCCTAGCAGACTCTATCATGCCGCAAGGATAAAGGGGGCTTGGGATACAGAGATATGCATTTGTTCAACCTTGCCATGTTAGCGAGACAGAGTTGGCGCCTAGTTCAGCAACCGGATTCCTTGTGTGCTCGCCTACTCAAAGCAAAATATTGGCCCAAGGGCAATCTGTGGGATGTTAGGGAGGGTCCGGGGATCTCATATACCTGGCGAAGCTTGGTCAGGGGTTTACGTGCTATGGAGAAAGGCATTATCTGGAGAATAGGGGGATGGTATGAATGTTCGTATCTGGGATGATCCATGGATCCCAAAAGGAATCACTAGAAGACCAAGAACACCTCGTGGGAACACAGTCCTATCCAGGGTGTCTGAGCTCATTGATCCCTACACTGGTACTTGGGACACTGAGTTAGTAAAGGATCTCTTTTGGGAAGAAGATGTGCCTAATATTCTGTCTATCCCAGTGCATGTTGATCGGGAACACATGGTGGCCTGGCATTTTGACAGAAAGGGTATGTTCTCAGTAAAATCGGCTTACGACAAGTTGTCCAAAAAGGTGAATCATCTAATCCCTAGAGGAAGGGTGATAGCACGATCTGGAAGAAGATTTGGCGCCTCCTGGGACCCCCAAAAATAAAGCAGCTGTTGTGGAGGGTTGCCCACAATAGTCTGCCTTTCAAGCTGAATATTAAGAGGAGGGGCATTCTCCTGGATACCAAATGCCCGGTCAGTGCCAGGTTCGATGAGGATGGGGCTCACTGCTTCCTGAAATGTAAAGCTGTCCGACAATGTTGGAGGGAGCTGGGGATGGAGTCCATCAGAACCCAAATACTAACAGCTCCTACTGCTGAAGAATGCATTATGGAGGTGGTGAAGCTGGAAAACCACGCAAGGATCATGGTTGCAGTCTTGCTATGGCGCTGGTGGGACGTGAGGAACAAAGTGAATGCGGGGGAGCTAATGCCATCAAGCCCGGAGACGGTGTGGGCAGTGATATCATTGGCACAAGATATACTGAAAGATGAAGACAATACCTCCCCATCGGCGACCCCCAAAATCCAGAAATGGTCAGTGTCTCCGTTGAATTATCTGAAGATCAATGTGGACAGTGCCTATCAGGCGGAGTTTAGGAAGGGGGCCTAGGGTTTCATAATCCGAGACCACGATGGCTCAACTGTGTTGGCCGGTGCAGGAAACTTGGGGGTGGTCCATGATGCTCTATTGGCTGAAACATGGGCATGTAAGCAGGCTTTGGATGCAGCAGCATACTTCGGTATCTCACAGATCCTCATTGAGACTGACTCCAGCCAACTGAAGGAGGCACTATCTTCATCATCGGGTGACCTTGCTATGGGCGGGAGTCTCTTCAAAGACATCCGAGAGATGATTCAGGATAGTTTTATTTGTTCAAGCATTTGTAAAATCTCACGTTCCTGTAATTCATGTGCTCATGATTTAGCTAGCATTGGCAAGAGTTGGGACCCGGGTCAGTTCCATGTGTGGTCTGATCCCCTCCCTGAATTTGTAAGCGTATGGGCGGCTCGCGATT
>Ga0182004_10003411_pt1 | contig 12650 bp, 4 predicted proteins | sample Sormic07211540_1_FD_120479 | JGI IMG/M metagenome (GOLD analysis project Ga0182004, IMG submission 120479) | Endophyte microbial communities from Sorghum bicolor roots, Mead, Nebraska, USA - 072115-40_1 MetaG | ecosystem: Host-associated > Plants > Roots > Unclassified | place: USA: Nebraska... | reverse complement strand
ACATGCATGAAGCATTAAATATAGACAAAAACAAAAACTAATTCCGCAGTTTACCTGTAAATCGCGAGACGAATCTTTTGATCCTAGTTAGTCTATGATTGGATAATATTTGCCACAAACAAACGAAAATACTACAGTAGCGAAATCCAAAATTTTTCTCAAACTAAACAAGGCCTTAGTACTGTTAAGTTTAAGGACGGGTGATCCAGCAAAAAAAAAGTGAAAAGATACTCAAATGCTTTAAAATAGAAAGAGAAACGATTTCCTGTTCTGTTCGAAAATAGAAAGTAACATATGCACTGTTCAAAAAAAGAAAAAAGTGGCTGTCGGAAATTGACCGTTACTTTTATTTTCACTGAACGAATAGTGGCGTCCGACAAACATACCCAAGAAACACACAGTTGTGAAATAGAATTTTACTTTAAAAAGGCACATTCACGTGTTTGCCCGTTAACAAAATGGTGAATGCCAAATCTGTTTGCACTGACAGCTACCTGATCATTTGATTTTTCAGACCATTATTTTTTTGTCGCAAGCGGTCGATCTCATCCCTGCTGATCGCTGCAGTGGAAAAGTTTGGTTTTTTTTTTGTCCAGCCTAGAAAAGAGCCGCCGCGGCACCATTCCAGTCCAAAGAACCAGAGCAGATTGTGCTATTTTCTTCGAGATGGCCACAAAATCAACGAAGTTTATCTAACAATACGCAAATATTCAATCCTTGCCACTGAGCCACGTACCTGAACATATCCTCTCTTCTTTTTACTATATATAAGCAAGCTAAGTATATTCCTTTCAACTAAAAGCTAAAATTTGACCCGTCTAAACCCAAGAAAACAACGTGCAACCGGCACTATCCAGTGACACCAGCGACTCTGAAGCTTCCAAGCAACCATCACCCAACAGACCACCCAAAAAAGGCCAATAATTAACGGGACAATGCAAAAGGCCAGGCGTCACCATCCCCGTCCGATTCCCAGTGACCAGTACATAATGTGTGCCCGCGCACGCTCCAGCCTTCACAGTTCACACCGCGTCGCGTCCCACGGTCCGCGATGGCAGGTCACCACCGCGCCCGCCGAGCAAACTGAACGCGCGCGCCCACGCGCCGGCGGTCGTCGGGAAAAGAAAATCACGCGGCGGAGCAAGAGCCACCCCAAAAGCCACGCACGCCAAATACCATGGCACGCGTCCTGCTCCTGCCCCTGCCCCTGCTGTGCGCCTGCGTCTTCGTCGCCTCGTTGGCGTTGTGCCTCACGCGCCACGCCGCGGCGCAGCAGGACGCCGAGGCGCGGCTGCTGCTCCAGATCAAGAGCGCATGGGGCGACCCGGCGCCGCTCGCGTCGTGGACCAACGCGACGGCCGCGGCGCCGCTCGCGCACTGCAACTGGGCACACGTGGCCTGCGAAGGCGGTCGGGTCACGTCGCTCAACCTCACCAACGTGACGCTGGCCGGCACCGGCACCATCCCCGACGCCATCGGCGGGCTCACCGCCCTCACGGTGCTCGACCTCTCCAACACCAGCGTCGGCGGCGGCTTCCCCGCGTTCCTCTACAACTGCACCGGACTCGCGCGTGTCGACCTTTCCTACAACCAGCTCGTCGGGGAGCTCCCGGCCGACATCGACCGGCTTGGCAGTGGCGGCAACCTGACTTACCTAGCCTTGGACTACAACAACTTCACCGGCGCGATACCGGTGGCGGTATCCAAGCTCACGAACCTGACGTACCTTTCTCTCGGCGGGAACAAGTTCACCGGCACCATCCCGCCGGAGCTCGGTGAGCTGGTTAGCCTTCGGACGCTCAAGATCGAGAGTACTCCCTTCAGTGCCGGCGGGCTGCCGGAGTCGTACAAGAACTTGACGAAGCTAACGACCGTCTGGCTGTCCGACTGCAACCTCACCGGCGAGATCCCGAGCTATGTCACAGAAATGCCGGAGATGGAGTGGCTCGACCTGTCGATGAATGGATTCACCGGAACCATACCACCCGGGATATGGAACCTCCAGAAGTTGACGAATTTGTATCTGTACATGAACAATCTCTATGGCGACGTCGGCATCAATGGCCCAATCGGAGCGACAGGTCTGGTAGAGGTCGACCTGTCCGAGAACCAGCTGAGTGGAACCATCTCAGAGAGCTTTGGAGGCTTGATGAACCTCAGGCTATTGAATTTGCACCAGAACAAGCTCACCGGCGAGATACCGGCAAGCATTGCCCAGCTACCATCCTTGGTATTCCTGTGGCTGTGGAACAACAGCCTCAGTGGAGAGCTTCCGGCGGGGCTCGGAAAACAGACGCCGGTGCTGAGGGATATTCAGATCGACGACAACAACTTTTCCGGCCCAATACCGGCGGGAATCTGCGACCACAACCAGCTGTGGGTGCTCACCGCCTCCGGCAACCGCTTGAACGGCTCAATCCCGTTCAGTCTTGCCAACTGCACGAGTCTCATATGGTTGTTCGTCGGAGATAACGAGTTGTCCGGCGAGGTGCCGGCCGCTCTATGGACGGTACCGAAGCTTTTGACCGTGTCAATGGAGAACAATGGACGGCTGGGCGGAAGCCTGCCGGAGAAGCTGTATTGGAACCTGTCGAGGCTTTCCGTCGACAACAACCAGTTCACCGGACCGATTCCGGCATCGGCCACTCAGCTCCAGAAGTTCCACGCCAGCAATAACTTGTTCTCCGGCGACATACCAGCGGGGTTCACCGCTGGGATGCCACTGCTGCAAGAGCTAGACCTGTCGGCGAACCAGCTGTCTGGGGCAATTCCTGAGAGCATCTCGTCGCTGAGAGGCGTGTCGCAGATGAACCTCAGCCATAACCAGCTCACCGGCGGGATTCCGGCGGGGTTAGGCTCCATGCCGGTGCTCAACCTGCTGGACCTTTCGTCGAACCAGCTTTCCGGCGTCATACCGCCGGGGCTGGGATCGCTGAGGTTAAACCAGCTCAACTTGTCGTCCAACCAGCTCACCGGCGAGGTCCCGGACGTGCTCGCCCGCACCTACGACCAAAGCTTCTTGGGCAACCCAGGCCTCTGCACCGCCGCGCCGCTGTCGGGCATGCGCTCGTGCGCGGCCCAGCCAGGCGACCATGTCTCGCCGCGTCTCCGCGCGGGCCTCCTCGGCGCGGGCGCCGCGCTCGTCGTCCTCATCGCGGCGCTCGCCGTCTTCGTCGTCCGCGACATCAGGAGGCGGAAGCGGCGGCTCGCGCGGGCCGAGGAGCCCTGGAAGCTCACCGCTTTCCAGCCCCTGGACTTCGGCGAGTCCTCCGTGCTGCGCGGGCTCGCCGACGAGAACCTCATCGGCAAGGGCGGCTCGGGGCGCGTGTACCGCGTCACGTACACCAGCCGGAGCAGCGGCGAAGCGGGGGGCACCGTGGCCGTGAAGCGCATCTGGGCCGGCGGGAGTCTGGACAAGAAGCTGGAGCGCGAGTTCGCGTCGGAGGTGGACATCCTCGGCCACATCCGGCACAGCAACATCGTGAAGCTGCTGTGCTGCCTCTCCCGCGCGGAGACCAAGCTCCTCGTCTACGAGTTCATGGGCAACGGCAGCCTGGACCAGTGGCTGCACGGCCACAAAAGGTTGGCCGGGACAGCCGGGAGCGCCATGGCGAGGGCTCCGTCGGTCCGGCGGGAGCCGCTGGACTGGCCGACGCGGGTCAAGGTGGCCGTCGGCGCAGCGCGCGGGCTGTACTACATGCACCACGAGTGCTCGCCGCCCATCGTGCACCGCGACGTCAAGTCCAGCAACATCTTGCTCGACTCGGAGCTCAACGCCAAGGTCGCCGACTTCGGGCTAGCGCGGATGTTGGTCCAGGCCGGCACGGCCGACACGGTGTCCGCCGTCGCCGGATCATTCGGCTACATGGCTCCCGGTACGTGTCTCGTCTTGCTGATCAGTGATCCTGATGAACGAACGCCAGTTCCAGTGACACGCCAACTTATCTATCACGTTCCTTTGTGCAGAGTGCGCGTACACGAGGAAGGTGAACGAGAAGGTCGACGTGTACAGCTTCGGGGTCGTTCTCTTGGAGCTCACCACCGGCAGGGAGGCCAACGACGGCGGCGAGCACGGCTCCCTGGCCGACTGGGCGTGGCGGCACCTGCAGTCCGGTAAAAGCATAGACGATGCCGCAGACAAGCACATCGCGGACGCCGGCTATGGTGACGAGGTCGAGGCCGTCTTCAAGCTCGGCATTATATGCACCGGTCGTCAGCCGTCCTCACGGCCGACGATGAAGGGTGTCCTTCAGATACTGCAGCGGTGTGAGCAGGCGCACCAGAAAACTTTCGACGAGAAGGTCGCCGACTACGACAACGCACCGCTCCTGCAGGCGCGAGGAGGCAGCCGCCGGAAACAACTCTCCGATGCCAAAGTGACTGACGACGATGGGAAGGGCGGTTTCGACGACTGCAACATCTGATGAAAATCAGAACGAGCAGAGCATGTTCGCTGATAAGTCATGGCTCAAAGTACTGTTCGCTGATTTGTTGTTAGAGAAAAACACTGTTAAATGGCTAGCAGATTCGACAAATAAGTTTCCGAACAGGCTGACTATAGGAATCCAGACCACCTGAGGCCTGAACCTAGGAATCTAGGATATAGGCATAGCCGTTACACCAGCTACCTTGAGCTTGTGCACCGTCCACGGTCTTAGCCTGACAGCAGAGATAAGGATAGTCATCACAGCTCATTACAACAACACTGATGGACAGTGCCAATCCTATAGGTGTGTATGTACTGTAACTGTAACGGCAAAACTATATAATTTTGAAACTATGAACCTAAATCAAGAATTATATTTGACAAAGCAATGAAGAGAACAAATGGTCAAATTGGATTGTGTCCTCCTCTTTATTACCAAAACAAAAAAAGGGTTAAAATTTTCGATTGGTTTACAACACCATACAAGGAGAAAAATGGGCAGAACATGAATGGCATTGTTCAGCTTCCATTTCCATGCTCCCGCCGTCCAAACCTTATGCCATTAGATAACCTCCAAACTCATTGGTTCTATACTAGCTATATCCCGCTGCAGACACTTATGTGCATCCACAGAATAGCCAAGAAAGGAAGCCAAAAAATTCCCCGAGGAGAGCTGGAATATTAGGAATGTTTGAAGGGGGCAAAAAAAAGAAAGTGAGAGCTACACTCAAAGTTCGATCCACGCCCGTTTTCAAGACTAGTGACTCTCCCCATACTGGGAGTGTGAGGCTGCAAGAAGAGCAGCTCCAATGCCAGAGCCATCATTGGCCAGCTTGGCAACCACGGAGGAAGAGGCCTCTTCGCCGAGCAAGTCTGTAAGAGTTGCTTCTACGCAACTGCTGAACTTCTTGTAATGTTCATAGAGCCCACCATCCAAGGCAACTACAGTCCTTGGCATTTTACCGCCACTACTTGGTACTTTGTCCCGGCCTATCTTCTTCAGGATGCTATATATACCTGCAGCTGCCAAGCGTGCTCCCCGCTCTGCAACAAGGTCACAGATGTGGCGAGTAATGTATCTTACTTCCAGGGAAGTATCTGCGACCTGAACATGAAAGCAAATATTTCATAAGTGACCAATAGGCATTGACGATTTATGATAACCAATTTGGCACAAACAAGTCATACCCCAACTATATCCTTCAGTTTAGCTCCAAGAGTTTTGAGGTCATGCGAGGAGTCATGATGCATGGCTGACATATCTGGTGTCCTGTGATACCATAATGAATGTATTCATAAAACATGTCATACATAAGAAGTTTCAACTTACTAAGCATAAAAGAGCACAGAAGAGCTGGTGTCAGAAAATGTTAAGCGTCACACAAAGATGATGTTACTAATGGCATGGGGGGTTCAACATGCCTCAAATATGCTATAGAACCTAATACATGTACCTGGTAAATACATTATTTCTCCCTGAAGCAAGCTGTTTGTAGGCACACAATTTCTAGGTATCCAAAATTTGCAGCATATAAGAGACCATGTTTATTGCAACCAATTGAAACAAAACAGAGTCGACCAAAAATATTTTATCATGTCACCTTTGGATATACCGATGTGACATGCAACTTGATAAGACTATCATGTCACCTTTCGATTATTTACTGATTTGACATGCAACTTGATAAGATACGCAACCCCCTGTCTGTTCAAGTACGACTTTATTGCCACAGACTAAATATTATCAAGGGAAAAATCAAAACTCTAGATGTCATATACGTTACAATTCAATGCCCATGATCATGGAAGCTGAGAAAACTCTTCACCAGCTCAAGCTGGTTAGCTAAGTAAAGAAATACAAACAACTTTTCCACGCCAGCAACGTAGCAAACAGGCATAGGACAAGAAAGCATACCTCAATATAAATGGCTGCTCCAGCTTAGATGGAACAACATCCCCAAATAGAGAAGCGTCATGTGCCAACTTCAGTAAAATTCTTCGCACAATCTCTCCCAGATACATGCCAGAAATCATTTTTTCGTATATCTGTTGGAAGCCATAGTAAGTTATCCACATATATTCATGCAGTTATCTAATAGAAGACAAAAATGGGAATGTCAACAGCCTGGGCAACAATACCTGCTCTCCAGGGTTCAAACTTTCAAAGTCCATGGCTTTGTCGTATTCTGAAAGAGGAAGCTTGTCGGATTTGAAGCTCCCCCATTCTGTATTAATTACCTAGAGCACCAAGAGTAATTTCAAGGTTACATGCTTCTCATTTCTCATGTGGGTGAATTCCATAACAGCGAATATACAGTGCATTTCTAATGGTGTAATACCATATGATGGTTTCATAAAACTATAATATTCCTAGTACAAGGAATTCAAGTACTAACCATGTTTCCAGATTTAGGCAGTAACCCAGTCCATTTAGGAATTGCATTTGCATGCTCCACATATGCTGCATTTGTACCAGTACCCAATATTACGGCTGCAACTACATCGTTATCCATATATCTCCCACCAGCCAATGTGCCAACTGTATCATTGACCTACAAAATATCAATACTCAGTCTAAACATTGGAGGTTTAAAGAAAAAGCCTCTGAAAGAAATGTTTTGCATCATTTAACATTTTTGCCATTCTATCAACAGAGAAAAAGTTCAAAAAACATACCATCAGGAATTTTACAAAGATATTATGCAAAAAGTTCAATAGTTTAACTGGTAGCTACTTACCAACGCCGTAACTTTCATATCTAGCCCCTGTCTCTCCATGGCTCTGCTCAACTCAGAAACAACATCTTCACCAACCTGAGTCAGGGACAATCAAATACCCAAATCAAATAATTATTATTCTTATGACACTTGACAACTAACACAGAGTCACTACTCTATACTAAACCAAACTCTATACTAGAAAAAATGTAGGAGAAACTACATATCATTTCTTTGCATAAGGCAAATGTGGTCAGGATATAAAGCAGTACAACCTGGTGCTATGCATAATGCTACATAGGTACCCCTAATCAGGTTTATGAAGGAAATATGGAAGAAATTCATGTACTATTAAGAAATTTCACTTTTTTAGGCAATAAGAAATTCTAATTTGATCCCACCTTACTGAACTACAGGAAGGCATTTAATAGATGGGGTTAGGTAAAAATGTTTCGAATTTTTACCGTGCCGTTGATGGAAAAGCCCTTTGTCCACTTGATGAGTGTTCCTGATGATATTGATGTTTGGTTCACCGGGAAGGAAAAGGTGAAACCAAGTTCTCTCAGTCTACCCTCTGGGAGGTGGAAATCTTCACCTTCAGTATCAACAAATTTAGCCAATGCAGCAGCAATGAAATCAAATAGTTCCTGTATCAATAATTCAAGATACATAAGACAAACAATGTTGAAAACACACAACTTCAAGAAACTAAAAATAGAACAGCGAGTACTCACCATGGAAGTCCCAACCATCAAATGCGGTGGAATGGAAACCTCCTCATACTGTTGTTTGACAACACGTTTCTCCCTTCCTCCTAGTTGGACTCGCAGCACACGGAAGTTGGTGCCTCCAAGATCCAGTGCATAAAACAGCCCATGTTCATCTCTGCAGAAGCAAAACCGATATGATTGATGAATGAAGTGTAGCCCAAGTGCTAGAGTTAACATTCCGCACTCAGGAGTGCATTGCCTTAACAAAGTGGTGGTGGTAGAATCATTAGAGCAACTCCAAGAGCCTCTTTATATCCTTCCGTATTGATAGCAATATATACTTTGGTGAAAGAAAAAGAAAACTCCAACAGCCCTTCAATTAGATCTCCAAATATTGTCATCATCTATTCTCAGTTTCTCACTAGCCAAAGATGGAGAGCAGCGATGGTTCTCCAAGGTGCGTACAAAATATAGAGAAATGGTTAGAAGGTGGAAGAATATAGAGAGGGGGTTTTTATTCAAACGGCTCTCCAAATGCGGATTTAGAGAATGAAATTAAGAAGGCTCTTGGAGATGCTCTTATATTTAATAACACTTAATTTTCTGGAGTTGACTAACAATTTTTAACTACAATGCTTCTTGGGATCATAATCATTTTACCAATTTATTGCACCAGATAAGCTCAATTAGTATATATAATAAATGCACAAACTGCTAAAATAAACCACAAGTCCTGGAACAACACATACATATTTCTACAGAAGCAATATAGATAGAGTGGGACTAAATCTAATATCTAGAGCCTGCTTGGATTGGAGGGTGCTCAGACTCTGGAGCTGCCTTCTGCCTATGCGAGGCTCCAAGCAAACACTCCCATAAGCATATCTGTGCCATAAACTGGCAGTTACGCATGAAGGCCTCAGAATTGCAATGCAAACACAGTACCCAGCTTGTCAATTGTCATCAGAATGCTTAATGTACCAAAACGGGTACCATCCTCATTGATTCCTACAGTCCTACAAATATCGAAACGTCATGCGAGAAGCGAGGAACATCATATTTGAGGTGGTATTCCTAAATCGCTTAATCATGATTCATGACAAGCGCAGCCTTCCCGTAAAAATCACAAGGAATCAGCAGATCTCTATCAGTTGGGCAAAAGCCATTCCATTGACGATTCAAAAAGTTTCGCTAGGCTTACGCGATCAAGGACGCGCTTTTGAGTCCAGATCACGTCCGTATGTGCCCTTTTCCCACCAGAAGCCGGCATGTCTCGGATCACAAAGCTCACGGCCCAGATCACAACCCGAAGGAAAAAGAAAGGCAAGGAAAAGGAGATGCGAGATCAGACAGGGAGCGGGGGAGAGCCCTTTACCCAGTGGGGAGGTTGTCGACGTAGCTAATGAGCATCTTGAGCTGCGAGTGGATGTCCCCGCGCAGGCCGCGCTCCATCTCGGTGACCATGGCGTCCGCGATGCTCCGCAGCAGCGCCGTGGGCGTGGCGAGGCTGCTCTCCACGTCCTCGATCACGGCGGCCGCGCGCCTCTTCCTCTCGGCCTCCGCGGATCCCAGGAGCTCGGCATCCCGCTTCCGCCTGCGGTGCGCCAGCGCCAAGGCCACCCCGACCGCCGCGCACGCCACCACCGCCGTGCCAACCACCACGGCCTTCCCCATCGCCTCGCCGGTCCTGATCCCTACCTACCTCGCGCTCCCGCGGCCTTCGAGCGGGTCGATCCGAACGCCGCCGCACGAGTTTCCGCGCTCTGGATCCGAGGCCAGGCCAACTCCAGCGAACCACTTCCTCCTCCTCCTCCTCCTTCCCCGTCCGTCCGCGTAGGAGAAGAGGAAGACGGGAGCCACTGGCACGGGCGTTTTTAACCGGTAGCCAACCACCCCTCGTCTTTCCGGAATTCACGGGTCCACCCTCGGATTTGGACGGCCACGATCCGCTTCGCGTCAAACTGGACGGTCCAGATCGGAGCGTGAGGTGAACGGATCTGGGGTGGTTGTCTAGTAATATAGGCTACGCGGACGAGAGGATATTTGGATATATGTGTTAATTACTGGATTGGTATGAGATTAGTTGGAGGATGGAAATAGATAAGCGATTGCGCTCGGCAAGAAATGTCTCACCAAACAAAATCGGTGGCGCGTCGTGGTAGCCAGTAGACACTGACGGGTGGTTCCCACAATCACGGGGCCTACATATCAGAGACTGCGGTCGTGGCTATGAGCCCAAATCAGAAGGCAATTAGATGAGGGATACCGCATTGAAAGCGGGGGTCTCATGCCCACGTGGACGGCCGGGCCCGGCGGAGATTCCGGACGTGAGGACGGGATGTCTCGCGGGCCTGTTGGAGATTCGTGTACGGTGCAGCCATCCACGCGGCGGTTCCAAGGTCAACGGCGCAGCGACTGTCCCCGGTGGACGAACAGCTCTTCTTCAACCATCGCTCACGGGCCACGGCAAACACCACCGACACATGGGCCGTGCAAACCCTAGATACGGTGAATACATTTTGGTGATATCTCCCCCCCCAAAAAAAAAAAAGATTGCAGTGGCACCACATGTTGTGCCTGTTCCTGTGTCGAAAAGGAGATAAAGAGAGATGAACATGGATACATATACTGTATACTCTGAGCAAAAATGGCAAGCTTCCTAATCAAATAAAGAAAGGCGCCTTTTTGTTGGAATGATTTCTTTTACGGTTGTTGCACAAATACAGGGGGTTTAGCTTCAGTGATCTTTTAAGATGGCAAAACGTGCCTCGTCTTTTGGGATGATGTCTACACGGAGATCGAAATGTGTGTGGAGCCAAATGTTTCTTGAGTTGCTCTTATTTGCCAGTAATAGATAAATCTATTTACACAACGCGAACGAAAGGGATATGCACTTGGGCCTTGTTTAGTTCTCAAAAAAATTTTGCAAACCCCGTCATATCGAATCTTTAGACGTGTGTATGAATTATTAAATATAGATGAAAATAAAAACTAATTACATAGTTTGGTCGGAATTGACGAGACTAATCTTTTGAGCCTAGTTAGTCCATGATTGGATAATATTTGTCAAATACAAACGAAATTGGTATTATTCACATTTTCCAAAATATTTTCCAAGTAAACAAGGCCTTGATCTATTTTTTCCACACATGTCCTTGTTGGTTGAAACTTTTCAATAAAATCGAACCCTTTGGAGCAGCTATGTTAGGCATTTGATCAGTCCCGGTTCGAGCTGTGCCCCTGCACTGGGCCCTCGAACCCAAGGGGCCCAACTCCGTGCATGAGAAGGAAAGCCTGCTTGACAAGGGAAGTCTGAAGCCGTCCGCTACATCCAGTGTCCGTGAAACCGCATCATTGCACCCTCGCCGTCGCAGCAACCTCGCCGCTCCATTGCGGCCTCATCGCGACTCGCGACCTCGCTGACAGCCGGCCGTAGCCATGTGATTACGGACGACGCGAGTGACAAGTCCATACGTGAGGTGTTTCAGACTTTCCATTCAGGTACGTATGTTTGTCCAATCGCTCTTCCTTTTGTTGATTTGTGCCAGTTTCATATATTTAATCAATGTTTAATTTGCCTTTTTCTTCCATTTCTATTCTTTACAACACCAGATTTGAGAGGCTTGTGCACACGCTGCAGCTAGGGCAGTGTCCGACCTTACACTATTTAGTGAATAATTGTTATCTCAATTTCTCAACTAGGTAATGTACTAACTCTGTTGATTTTAATGTTGAATCTAGCATGGCATAATTTGGGTAAATTACTTATTAATTGTTCTTAAATTTCAGTGGTCTCATGTTCCTAGAAAGCAAACATTTGCCAATGAGAGAAGAAAAAAGAAGAAATGGACAGAAGAGTTGATACACAATGGTAGAGACGGCAAAAGGTAACATTTATGATTTGTTTGGTAAGAATATTCTTTTTATGGATTAGAAAAATTGTTATTTTTATATTACAGTTAGTATATTAGAGGGCCTATCTTTATAGCTCCGCTCCAGGTCACCAAATTGACAAGACCGGGCCTGCATTTGATTCAACTAGCAAATATGACTAGTGGTCTTATATTTGGTGCAATCATCTCTTTTCTTCAACTAAAACATATAGGCTCTTTTTTTTTGTGGGGGGGGGGGGTTCACATGAGGCCAAAATCCAAAATAAAAAATAATCATTTTTTGCTAAAAAAATTTATATAATGCTTAGGTTCATTTAAAGAAATGATAAACTAAAACTCAAAAATTTTTGGACAGAAGGTGAACTAAACAACCCCTTGTTGAAACCCCTCACAAGACTGATTAGTAGAATGTACTAGTCTCCGTGTAGCCGCCGGCGCTACTACCTCGTCGCCTCGTCGGTCGTCGCTACACGCTAGTGCTCATGTTGCAGCCATGGCCTGATCGACCGATCCTACGTCGATCTGAAGGAGCGTCGCGTCGTGCTGCCAACGGGAACGGAGGATGAAAACGAGGCCGATCTGCTGTTTATTCTTTGGGCTGCCTAAACTTGTGAACTAGAGGCCCAACTGCTGATATGTGGGCTGGTCTGTGTTGGCCCAAGTCGTGACTTGCCCAGGTGGTCAATACCGAGGCCTACTCTCGTACTGGTCCTGACGTCCTGTATGTACTCGACTGAAAAAACAAACTTACTGCTGAACTTTTTCTCTTGAAAAAAAAGAATAAAATCTATTAGAAGGCATCTTTTTTGCTCAAAAAAAATTAGCAGACATCTTTTTTTTTGGGTTGGGGGGGGGGGGGGCCCCTTTTAAAGACCTTACCCTGGCCGAAATTTTTACTCACATT